>Ga0207416_1004122_pt1 | contig 12975 bp, 14 predicted proteins | sample PaiPotPPM11metaG_FD_184107 | JGI IMG/M metagenome (GOLD analysis project Ga0207416, IMG submission 184107) | Iron sulfur acid spring bacterial and archeal communities from Banff, Canada, to study Microbial Dark Matter (Phase II) - Paint Pots PPM... ...
GCGGGCGCGTTTCAGCGTCCCGCGGTCCCATTCGAGGAAGAAGATGACCTCGCCTTCGGGGAGGAGATACCGGCCCCAGCCATCGGGAATAGGTCCCAACTCATGCGCTTCGGCATAGGCACGCCAGCACCCCCGTTCCCCAACCCAGTGATACAGGCCCTGGTGCCGAAGATTCCGGCTGGCAGCCGCCAGCGCCACGAAGAAGGCATTGGCCTCGATGTCGTGGAGCACATGAAAGGCGCGATTGCGGGCGTGCTCGGCGCGTTTGACAAAGGGATCAGGGCTCGCGCCAGAGAGTTGCGCTAGCACGCGCGCCCCCCGCGAGGACAGAAGGAAGACAGACGGACGCGGGATCCGCCCAGGTTGTCGACGCACACGCCATGAGACGAGCAGGCCGGACTGGGATAAGAACCGCAGACGAAGTTGCGAACTTCGCGGACCTTGGAAGAACAATTCCTCGAGCTGTTGTCGGTCCAGATATCGGTACTGATCGAGCGCCATGAGGATGGCGACGTCTCGAGCCGTCAGGCTTCGTAGGAGGTCTTCATTAGCGATCTCATGGTGGGGTGTTGATTGCGAGTCCTCGAACGTCAGGAAAGGGTGTGGACGAGGGACTTGCGTGAGCAGTCCCGGGGTTGAAAGCGCCGGTTTTGAATTCAAAGAGGGCTTCGTTCCCTTGGACGAAAGGGTGCCCGAAGCCGTGCGCGAAGTCCTACGAGCCCTCATCAGCCGTCACCGGATAGGTCGCTCGCTTTCTTGACGCCCTCCGAGCGGAGGCGGCGCACGATCGCCGCCTCGACGTCGGCGCGCGGGCGGCCGTAGCGGTGCAGGCTCGCCTGGACCAAACGTGCGGCATGGGCTTCGCCAAGGCTCGGCGGCGACTCGGCGGTGACCGCCGTGAAGCCTCGCTCGCTCCGCCCATCGACACAGAGCCGAACCGCCACCTGAAACCGCTGCAGGCTCTGCAAGCTCAGCCGGCTGAGCGCGGGTTCGAACTCCCGAGCGAGGTAATGGGCGTCGTCTTGCCCGCACTGGAACACGACTCGCGTCCGGGCATTGGCGGCCAGCGCCTCCCGCGTGGCAGGGGAGAGTTGGGCCAAATGCTGGTTGGCCAGGGTCAGGCTCAGTCGGTAGCCGCGCGCTTCGGCCAGGACTTCGTCCAGGCTCTGCGGGAGATAGAGATAGTTGTGGAATTCATCCAGATAGAGGTTGAAGTCGGGACGTTGAGGCTCCGGGCGATCCGCCCGATGCATGGCGGCTTGCCAGAGCCGGGCCACGATAAACGACCCGAGCAGCCGGCTCGTCTCTTCCCCGAGCAGCCCTTTGGCGAGCGATACGAGCAGGATCGCATTGCCGTCGAGCAGCTCCGACATCTGAATGGTCGAGATGCTCTGTCCAAGCAAATTGCGCATGGTCGGTCGCAGCAAGAAGGTGCGGAGCTTGTTCAGCACCGGACCGGTTAGCTGCAAGCGTTGTCCCTCCGCGAGCCGTTCGTAGTCGTCCCAGAAGGGCTTGAGACCGACCGGGTCCTGCAACTTCGCTTTCGCCGTCAGCCGCTGCCGGACCATTGGATCCAGCAGAAGCAGCGGAACCTCGCACAACGTCGCGCCCGGTTTGCGCAGCAAGGTGAGAATGGACGCGCGCAAAATGTCGTCGGTCCGTGGACCCCAGTAGCGCTCATACGTCTTCCGGAAGATGGTGACGATGCCGTCGCAGACCACCTCGCGTTCGTCCGGATCGGCGCAGTCGAGCACATTGAGACCGATCGGGTAGTCGCGGTGCGTGGGGTCGATCAGCACCAGGCGCGACGACACCTCGTCGGGAATGCGCTCGAGCAGCGCACGGACCAGGTCGCCCTTGGGGTCGATGACGCCAACCCCGCGGCCCGCCTGGATGTCTTCCAACGCGAGGTTCAGCAGGAGCGTGCTCTTTCCGCTGCCGGTCGGGCCGAGGACGTGAATGTGCTGGCGGCAATCCGCCTGCGAGATGGTGATGGGCGCGTTCCCGACGGCGTCAGCGAAACAGAGGGTCTTCCCGGACAGCGGCACGGTATGCGCCGGAGCCACCCTGGTCGCGGCCTCATCCATTGCGATGCCGAGCGCGGGGAGGTGAAACAGGCGGGCCAGCTCTTCGGCAACGAGCACGGGGCCCTGGCCCGAGGGCGGCCGGCGCTGGCTGAGGTCGCGGTCGAAGGCACGGGGCCGGAAGACACGGTGGGGACGGAGCCCGTTGCTGCCGTCCAGGCTCCGGTATGAGGACGTCAGGGTCTGCATGATCGCTTTCGCGTCGGGCTTCGACGCTGCCGAGACGCGAAGCCGAAGCTCTGTCCGATAGCCGGGCTCGCGTGCCTTATCGGGCGCGGGCATCGGCACTAACGGAGACCGGCTCACCGGTGCTGGTTGTTTTGGCAGGACCGAGCCGAAGAAGATGTCGACCAGCTCGCCGATAACGCCGGCGAACATCCCGGACGATCTGGGCTGACCGGACAGAGCGGCCCATCGCTCCTGGGCGCGGCCTTGCCAGCGAACATCGGGCGCGATGACCAGTTGCATCACACCCTCGGGCGCCAAAGCGAGGGCACCGAGAATTGGACGTAACGGATCGGCGTCGCTGGCGCTCAGGGCATACAGGTCTTCGCGCCAGAAGTGCAAGCGGGCGCGAGCCGACGGCTCACCGAGTTTGGGTTCGTCCGCACGAGCGGCGGCCTCCATCCCCGGGAGCGCCAGCTGTAAGTGGGTCAGGACGATGGTCTTGAGCCGTGCCGGAAACCAGCAGCAGGCTGAGACCCGGCCGCCTGCGCTCCAGAACTCGAGCGCGATCCAGGGCTGACCGGACACGAGGCGCTTCCACCAGGGCGCGCTGATCCCAAAGAGCCGTCGATAGAACATGAGCCAGCTGGCCGGATCCCACTTCGCCTCACCCGGTGCGATGAGGTCGTAGGCGACCGCAGGCTGGTGGAAGGCACGTCTTTGGAGCCATCCGCGCAACGCGAGCAGGACGAGTCCCGCTGCCGCGACGACCAGGAGTGCCTGCTCGGCTGAGTGAGCCCACGGCGGCATGTGCCCCGCCAGATGGGAGAGCACCGAGTGGACCGCGTCCCACCATGACTGAGGGCGCTGCGGATGGATAGCCGTGAGGGTCATACGCGGTACCCGTAGGCCCGCATCTGCCGAAGGACCATGTCGACGTACCAATCGGCGTGGTTGTAGGCAAAGATGGCACGCGGAAGGTCGCCTGGCGCGCCGGCAACGCGCAGATAGGCAGCGGCGGCGAAGATCGCGTCGCGCGGATTGTTGATGTCCGAACTCGGGTTGCCACTCGCCCAGCGATAGCGAGCCCAACTGGACGGAATGAACTGCATCGGACCCTGCGCCCCCGCCTCGTTGGGGTGGTAGGCGTTCGGGTTACGGCCGTGGTCGCTTTCCACCTTTCCGATGGCGGCTAGTAACTGCCAGGGGAGGTTGTAGGCCAGTCCAGCCTGCTGATAGAGGGCCAAATACTGCGAGGGGATATCGCTGATCGCAGCCGGCCGGGGCTCGGACGGCGCCGACGCGATGCCCGCGGTCGCTCCGGCGATGACGGCCAGAGCGAACGTCACTCCGACGATCCCGCCGATGGCCAGGCGGAGCAGTCGATCAGGTCCGAGCAACGCCATCCTCGGCCGCGGAGGCAATCACCTTGAGCTGGGTGCGCGAGTTCCGGCCGATCAAGATCCCCTCGCCAACCGGCGCATTCATCAGGAGGAGACCCTCCGGCCGGGTGAGCCCGAAGCACTCGGCCAGCTCGGGAATGGCTCGGGCGGCCTGCTTGAACAGGAGCTGGACCGAGGAGTTGGCGATCACCGTCTTGCCGGCGTCGCTAACGAGGAGGTCGAGAACGTCCTGCGTGACGACGGTGAGTCCGACGTTGAGCTTCCGCGCGGTCTTCGCGATGCGGAAGACGAAGCGGGCGGTGTCAGGTTGACGAACGAGCCACCAGGCCTCGTCGATCACGAGGAAGGTCCGACGCCGGCCCTCTCGCTGGCGGAGGTGCTCCCACAGGCGGTCGAGCACCAGGAACATGGCCGGACTGCGCGTCTCCTCGGGCAGATCGGCCAGCGCAATGACGGACAATCCATGCGAGGGGATCGACATCCGGCTGCTCCCTTGCAGCAACCATCCGCTCGGTCCCTCGACCAGGCTTCGCAGGCGGCGACCGAGCTGACGGGCGATCTCCTCGTCTGGACCCTGCGTGCCTTGATAGTCGATGGTCTTCAGCAGGTCCGCGATCGCCGGCGGCTCAAGCGCGTACGTGTCGGCGTCGTCCGTGATTCCCTTAAAGGCGTAGATCCGGCCGAGCGCCTCCTGAAGGATCAAGGCCTCGGCATCGGGCAATCCGGGCAGCAGTTGCCGGAGCACCGCAAAGACGGCGAGCTTCCGATCGGTACATGCCCCCGCCGTGCTGCGTGAGCCGAGGGCAAAGGCATTCGGGATCTGCGACGAAGTTGGGCTGACCGATTCGACGTGACCGCTGACCGTTCGAGCCAGCTCCACGTATTCGCCCTCGGGATCCAAGACGCAGACATCGATCCCGCGCAGCAGGGCACGCAGGATCTCCACCTTGACCGCGTAGGACTTGCCTGCCCCACTCTGGGCGAGCACGACCGCGTTCGCATTGGGAAGCGCGAAGCGATCAAGGAAAACCGGCGCCCCAGACGTGGGATCAAGGCCGTAGAGCTGGCCCTCCGGAGTCCCGTAGCTGGAGGCTGAGAAGGGAAACGTGACGCGCAGCCCGGCAGTCGTCATGTTCCGCCGGATGCCAAGCTGGTCCAGTGCCAGAGGCATGGTGGACCAGTAGCCCTGCTCCATCTGAAAGAGGAGCCGGCGGCTCTTCATCATCAAGCCGCCAAGGGCGGTCTCCAATCGCGTGGCTTCCTCGTCCAGCGCTTTTGTGTCGGCGGATTCCAGGGTCGCGTAGAGCGCAAGGTCGAAGAAGCGTTCCTCAGCCCGGACCAGCCGAGCCTGCAAGGCCTGGGCATCGTCCAGTGCCGCTTTGCGCTCGACGTCGACCTTGCCGCTCCGTTCGGCGGTGAACCGAAGCGAGCTCGCGAGTTCGGCGATTTTCCTTTCGAGAAAAGGCAGTGCCAGCTCGGTCGCGATTGGTGAGATGAAGAGGCTAATACGGGCGGCGGATCGCAACGAAAGAAAGACGTCGAGCCACTGGAGATGGAGATACCGGGGGTATCCGGTCACCGCCAGGGTGCGTGTCTTGCGATTGCCCGCTTCGAAGGTGTCTCGCGACGCGAGGAAGGCCGCCGGCGCCAGGAGGTCTCGTAGGCGGTTGAGTGTCAGATCCTGAGGCATGAGTGGCTGACGCCGACCCAACAACGGGTTGAGCGTGTGATAGAGGACGCCGACCAGTTCGTCATCCGACAGCGGCTGCGCCGCGACGCCGGCCCGGTTGAGGCTCTGGATCAGCGTGCGGGTGCGCTCCTCAAGGCGCGCGATCGTGGACTCGTCCGTCTGGGACCGGTCCTTGCGCGAAATCACGGGCGGATCCCAGGGGACCACGACATAGAAGTCCCGGTGCACCAATCGGGCGCGGGCGCAAAGCTCGGCGAGCAGGTCCGTGTAGCTCGCGGCGATACCCTGCATCGGCGCCGGCACACTGTTGGGTTTCACGCCCAGCAGATCGCGGTCTTCGGCCGGCCGCACCTGGAGCACCACCTGGATGGGATGGGTCAGGGCATGCAGCAGCTCGGTCCATGCCTGCAGGACGGCGGCTTGCTCCTGCTCATCCTTGAGTGCGACCTGGGTCGGTTGGCAGTGCAGAACTTGTCGCCGCTGACCACCGCGCAACGCCAGGGAGTTCTCGCGGATATCAACCACCGGGAGCCGCGCCTGCGACGCGGCGCGCCTACCGAGGATGGCTGGGCCCATAGACTGCGAGCCGACAGGTCAGGGCGTATCGGACGAGGGCGATGCACCAGCTCGTCAGGTCCTGGCCCGCGACGCGAACGAACGCGAGCGCGGCCCCCGCGACCGCGAACAACGCCGCTAGGCCCACCTGAACGACGAGTGGATAGGGCAGCTGAAGCAGAGCCCATCCGGCGGTCCCAGCCGCGAGCAGGTAGCTGAGCTCGAGCGGGGTGCGGCCCGCCACGATGCTGTCTTGGATCTGGAGCTCGACGATGAGCTCGGCCCGAAGGCTGGACGGCACTACGCTGCGACCTTGGCCACGAACCGCGCCGCAGTGGCCGCCGTGGCGACGACCGATCGGACCCGGTGGTGGGTCTCGGGCGCGATCATGTGGTGGTAGATCCACCAGGGCGTGCGGATCAGCAGATACAGCAGAACGATCGCCATCAGCGGGCCGATCAGCAGCGAGACCGGATTGAGGCCCCAGCCGATCTGCGAGGAGAAGAAAACCCGCCCGGCGATCCCGAGGAGCAAGGCGTTGACCGGCTGCAGCAGGAAGGTGGCGGCGGTCACGCGCCACCAGGCCCAGGTCACCCGCTCGCTCTGCGGCAGCGCGTAGCAGATGAGGGCGAGAGGCGCGGCAACCAGGGTGATCACCAGGAGCGCGCTGCGGGCAACGTAGACGACGACCAGCGCCAACATGAGAACGCCGGCGACGAGAGCCATGAGCACGGCGACCGGCCCCTCGGCCCCGTTGAGGGCTGACATGCCACTCTGCAGGGATCCCAGCACGTTCTGGGGCAGCGGCGTGCCTCCAAGCAGTGCGGCGTTCAGCGCGTTGTTCAAGTCAACGGCGGTCGAGAAGACGGAGAGACTGACGTTGGCGAGCAGCGCCGCTAATAAGAGCCGAGAGATGATCAGCTTCACGGTGTAGCGGGTTCCTGCCACCCCGGACGTCATCAGGAGTACCCCACCGGTGAGGGCGATGACCACCAGGAAGCCGGTGGCGATACCGCGAGTCAGATTCCAGAGTCGCGCGACTTCTGGCGCCCGCTCAAAGTGGGGCGTGACGGTGAGCAGGTCGGCGATGGCGTGGAGGGCGAACGCGAAGATGCTCTGGGCGACCGAGAGCAACCAGGCATTGATCGCCTGGGCGACCTGGCCCGGGAGATCCCAGGGCGCAACGACGGGGGGAGTGGAGGCCGCGATCACCGTCATAGGCCGGTGATGTGCTTGATGATGTTGATCATCAGCGGTGCCAGGCCGGCGAAGACGAAGCCGATCATGGCGGAGCGGATGGCTTCCTTTGCCTGCTCCACTCGTCGGGGGTTGCCAGCGGCCGTGAGATACATTACCCCGCCGATGCTGAGGAAGAGGGTGGCGAGTGTGGCCAAGACACTGGTGATCCAGAAGCGCAGGTTGTCGAGCACTGTCGGCAGATCGGGCGTCGCGGCATAGGCGGGGCGCGTCGTCAGCAACAGCAGGAATCCTGCGAGCAGGAGAATCCGGCCGGTGATCCGAACGCTGAGTCCCAACCTCACCGGCAGCGACCGCTGGTCGGCCAGGCGCTCATGAGGTCGGATCCATGACTACGACGGGTCTGCTGGGACTCGATTTTCACGGCATGCCTCCGTTCGTAGATGAGGTTGGAGGAGCTGATGAGACCGAGCGCGTCCTCGACGTCTTCGTCGTCGTCCACGTCCATCTCAGATGCGCTCGTGCGAGTCGCCACCCAGTCCGAGCGCGGCGTCGTTGTGGTGCTCGTCGTCGTGGAACGCGCCAAGATCCACGCCGCTGTGGTCGATCGCCGCAACGGCGTCAGCGGGGAGGCTGTGCTCGGTCCTCAGGTGGCTTGCGTAGGATTCGCGGTCAGCGGCGCGACGATCGATCGGATGTCGAATACTCATGCGTTGTCCTCCAGCGGGGTGATGGTGATGCGGGACAGGTGCGCTGTTCGCCGGGCTCCGTCGGGTTCCGCGAGCGCGTGTGGAGAACCGGTCCCGTCCTGCGCGACCTGTCCTCGCATCTATCTCTTAAAAGGTGAGGTCAGCGTCGGTTTCGAGGCCCTGCTGCCTCTTCCTGCGCGGCCACGCCGGGTGGGCAAGCAACCAGGACTCGATTCGCCTTTCCGCGGTGGCCCGGCGCCGCCGTAGCCGCTCGTACATGGCCGACCGATTTGGAGCCAGTTCTGTCAGAGGTGTCTGCTGGAGCCGCGTCAGGCGGATAAGCGCGAAACCCTCCTTGCCGATCCCCGCTCGCCGACAGAGTCTCGCAAGCACCGTCACCTCGTCGGGGGTATCTCGCGGTTGGGATCGGCTTGGTGCTGACATCTCTTCAAGCAATGGGACTAAGTTCCTTCCCCGTGATAGCTCTCGCCCAAGCCGCCGGCGAAGCTGGTAGAAGGTATCAAGCCGTAGTCCCGCAAGCACCTCCGGCCGCGCTGGTAACCTCGGATTCGAAAGCGCCGCCAGCGCGCAGGTGATCGTCTCCTGCCAAAGATCCTCTTCATCCAGATCATCGCCGGCGAACTTGTCCATCAGGTGATCAAGCGCCGGGTCGAGAAGGCCGAGGACAAAGAGCCGCGCTGGCTCCGGGTTGAGATGGAAGCTTCGCACCAACGCCCGCCAGATCTGCGGCTTTCGCGGGTCGCGTTCCTCCGTCTGCAAGAACCCACGAAGCGTGGCGGGGTCGATGAACTCGTCAAGGGCTGGCTCCTGCTTACGGGCGCTCTGGAACCAGTCGCGGAGGGAGATCGAGTCGAGGTCGCGCTCGAATTCTTGGAGGAAAGCCAAACGGCTGGGAACCATGGATAGACCTCCTTGGTCTTCCGGGCATCCCAGTTGTCTGGCTCAGTCAGCCCGTGGGTTTGGTGGGTTGTTAGCGCCGCATCCCATTGGCTCCCCGGTGTCCGGGTCCCGCCGCCCGTCGTTTCCTTAGACCACCTCCCTATCTGGGCTGTCGGCCGGTCTCCATTCCTGCTCGATGGCAAACCGAACGAGTTTGCCGTCCCGCACTACGCCCCGGAACGAGCCGTAGCGAAGGGTGTCCAAGGCTTGCTTGTGCGCTGCCATCGCACCCAGGATGGACTCGTTCTTCGGGTCCTTGGAGACGTCGGGCTTCATCGCCACTTACCCTACTCAGCGACCGTCCGCTGACCGTCCGCTGTTGACAGGCTCCTCGTATTCAGCCGGCCAAGCCCTGCGTCCGTCGACCGTCCGTCCATCGTCCGTTGCTCCCAAAACGGGCCGGAATGGTCGACCGGCCGGTGGTTTTGCGGGTGGCCACGAAACTTGATCAGTTCCTGCCACCGATCTCGATCACGAAATTTGACCCGGCCAATTTCGTGTCTACGTCGAACCTGGGGTCAAGCCGAAGAGCGTCCCGTTTGAGGACACGGTGGTCGAACGGCTAGGGGTGTCGTCCTTCTTAGGCATCTCCTGGCAGCCGGGGGTTATCGAACACGACCCCAAATGACAGGGATGTGTACGACTGAAAGGGGGGTGATACCCAGCCTCTGAGGGGCTTAGACTGGGACTCTGGCGAGTTGGCTCCACGCCCCCCGGAGTCGGCTCGCTTTTTTGTGCGCGGAGGTTCGACCCGAATAGCAACAGATGTTCGGTATTGGTCCCGAAGTCGGGCTGCCGCCGATCAACGGACGCTCAGCGGGCGGTCGACGGACGGTCAGCGGACGGTCAACGGACGCTCAGGGGCCGACTTGGGCTGTATGGTGGCTTGCAGTAAAGGGCGGTGAAGGTTGACCTCGAAGTCTGACCCACCTAAAATGCCACCAACAGTCCAAGCGCCGGGGTCCAAGAAGGGGAACCGCATGGAGGGGGCGCAGGGGTTGCGCCTGCGGCTCGTCGGCAGTTGGACGCGGGTCGTGATCACCGCGGCGGTCGTCCTTGTGCTCTGGCTGGCGTTTGCCTGGCTGGCAGCCACCGGCCGCCTGGCCGACTTCCGCTACCTGAACGTTCCTATCCTGCATCCTTACCCGCCGGCGGGCTATGCCCAGAACCCCTTCAATCCTGGGGACAAGGGCGACCTTATTAATGTTGCGCAGGCTGCCCAGGTGAAGGCCGATCTCCTCCGGGACGGCCAGGTTGAGGTGGCGGCCGCAGCGAGTGGCGATCCTGCAACGCTCTCGAGCGCGCTTACCGGTCGAGCCCTCGACAAGTTCACCGTCCTAATCCAGCAGAACAACTCCCAAAACGTGGCTGAGCGAACTGTCAACCACTTCGATTCGGTGGTCACGGGTCACATGGCTGACCCAAACGATCCGAACATCCTCTGGGCGGTCAAGGAAAGCGGCACTGCCATCCTCACCTTCACGTCGAAATCTGACGGCGCGGCTGTTCGTGAAGAACGAGTTCGGTTTAGCAGCACGTACTGGCTCGTTCGCGTTGGCGACCGCTACCTCATCGCCGATTCTCTGATTCAGACGCAGCCGACCCCATGAGGCGATTGGTCCGGCGAGTGGCCGTCCCCCTGTTCGTAAGTCTGTTGGGAGCCGCAACCGTGCACACGGTCGGGTGGGCAGAGGTACCTGACTCGACATCATCCACCGTGACCATCGGCCCGACAAGCAACGGACCAGTCGTGACCCAAGGCAACGCCGGCTTTGACAGCAGCGGGATCGCCGCTGCTGCCAGCGCAGGTTCTCCTCAGACTGGCGCCCTCGGCCCGACTTTCACCTACACGCCCATCCCTGACAACTTGCTCATTACCACTGCTTGGCCGCCTATTGTTCAGAGCGGAGTCATCGCGAATCCTGGCACGGGTTTTCAGCCAGCGTGTCCACCAGGCCAGACCGGCTACTACGTCTACGACTCGACCGGATCGTTCGCCGGCGTCCTCTGCGTGCCAACCACGACGACAGGAACGCCAGGCGAGTTGGCCTTGGCGCAAGAGGCGAGCTCGCGACAAGCGTGGCCGAGGCTGACGGTCGGCGTCAATCCGGATAGGGGCCTCACTGGACTTGCCACATGGTTCTGGCTTACGCCGTCAAATGCGACGATGCCGCCTGCGGGTGCGACGGCGGGTGCTTTGACGGTCACGGTGCGGGCCGCACTCCTTGACGTGCTCTGGGACTTTGGCGATGGGGGTCGGACCGATTCCGGACTCAGCCTGGGGCAGGCCTACCCGCGCCAAAGCAGCATCGGTCACGTCTACCAGACCGACACCTATCAACAGCCTGGTGGCTATCAAGTGGCGGCAACCCTGCGGTTTGGGGTCTGGTACTCCGTGAACGCCGGTCCGTGGCGCTTCCTCGGCACCAAGGGCAAGAGTTACGCGCTGTCATATGCCGTCAACCAGATTCAACCGGAAGGAGTGCCGGCCAGCCCATGAAACTCTTATCACCCGAACGCACAGCGGACCGCGTGATCGCTTCGACGGTGCAGCGCCGGTGGCGCTGGGCGGCGCTGGCCGGACTCGTGGTGTTCCTCGGGCTGGCCGGATATGCCCTGGCCATCATGGGCGCAAGCAAGGCGAGCAATGTGCAGCCCGTCTCCGTCCTCGTCGCTGCGACTGACATTCGGGCTGGCACCACGGTTTCCGACGGCATGCTGCGGGTAACTGGCATCCGTTCAGATGACCCCAGCCTGCTGACCACCCTCGTCGCTGCGAATGACCGTTCGAGCGTCGTCGGCCAGGTCGCATCGCTCACCGTCCCTGCGGGCCACCTCATTCCGTCCAACCTTGCCAGCCCGCAAGTTCACGGCCAGCTGTGGCTCGCGTCTATTCCGGTCAAACGAATGCCCGCCGGCCTTGCGATCGGCGACCATGTTGCCCTCCTCGCCGAGACCCCGAACAAGCTCGGGCAGCCAGTCGACTTCGTCTTCATGCAAGACGTCGAGATCGCCCACGTGACCGGCAACGGCGTTGACCTCTGGCTTCCGGCAAAGGTCGTGCCCCAGGTCGAGTGGTATGCGGACCACGGCGGCCTCGTGCTCCTTCGAATGCCGGCAGGGGTTATCCAGCAAGACCTCCCAGCAGCAACAGGACCCTGAGGCATGGAATCCGGCCGGCCTGGCCAGCTGATCGCGATCGTCTCCGCCCGATCCGACGGTGCCACCTCGCTGGCTCTCGGCCTAACAGCTGTGCTGGGGGCTCGCCATCGGACGGTGTTGGTCGACCTGAACCGAGATAACGCCGAGATCGCGACCTTCCTCAATGCGGACGAGTCAAAGACCGTCTACCACCTGGCGTACAACGCCCAACTGTCGGCGATCACGGAGATTGAATTGCGTGAACACCTCCAATGGCAAGACGGGTTTGCCGTCTTGCCAGGCATCACCGACCAACGGCAGGCGGAGCAGATCACACCGCTCTTCATCGGCAACCTGCTCCAGGTCCTCCGGAAAGAATTCGAGGTGGTGCTGGTCGACGCCGGCCGCCTTCACCAGAGCCTACCGTCCGCGCTCAGCGCCGGGAGCGTGTTGTGGGTGGTCGCCCCTCGGCCACTCGGACTCGCTGCCTTCGAGCGCGCTTACCGCGCCGTTGAAGAAGTCACGCATCCGACGCTCAACCTCCAGGTCGTCCTAAATCGCGTGTCACCACAATCGCTTGCGGACGTCGCGACCTTCGTCCGCTCCGAGTACGGTCTGCCGGTTTTAGGAGAAGTCCCAGACTCCCCGAACTTCTGGTCGAGGGCTGAGCTGGCTCACTCCGTTCGAGGCTTATCGACGCCGATCGTTGACCGCCAGCGCGCCCTCCGCGCCTACGGCGAGGAAGCCATTCCGATGCGGGCCGCGCTGGAGGGACTGGTCGAGCGCATAACCGAGCCCGCGGTTTCCGCAGCAACGGCGAGCTAACGATGGAAATGCGCGAAGCGCCGGCGAGCGACGTGGAAGCAGCGGAGCGGCTGATGCTGACAGCTTTTCGGAAAGACCTCGACGAGCTGCTCGCCGGACGTTCGGATCCTCGACCACGGGCGGACGATGACAAAGCCATCTTCGCCCTGGCCGATCAAGCGGTGAAGCAATACCACGCGGCGACAGCTCGGAGCCCGGAGCTGCCCCGGCTCTCGGCGGTCCAGTACTGGGAGATCCGTCAGCGCTTATACGTTACGCATAGCGCG
>Ga0207416_1004123_pt1 | contig 12973 bp, 16 predicted proteins | sample PaiPotPPM11metaG_FD_184107 | JGI IMG/M metagenome (GOLD analysis project Ga0207416, IMG submission 184107) | Iron sulfur acid spring bacterial and archeal communities from Banff, Canada, to study Microbial Dark Matter (Phase II) - Paint Pots PPM... ...
GCTTTTAGACGGGCTCGTGGCACCGATAAGTCGACGACCTCAGACACGACCGTGCGCTGAGTATCGCGCCCCCGATTTTCATTGTCGTGGTTGTCCCTCCGGGACATCGCGCTTTTAGTGCTCTCCAGTTGGTGGAGCGGTACCAGATCAAGCGGGTGTGGGCACGGGACGCGTGGCACCTGTGGGCGCGCTGGCTGCGCACGGTCGTCAGCCACACGATCGCCGTCCTCCTCTGCCAAGTACATGGCCTCCCGCCCTTGCAGTTCGACACCCTGCTCACCGATTGATATCTGCACATCGGGTTAGGTAGATAGCCAGTCGAACTTGGACGACTGCACACCGGCAATACGGAGTATCTCATCGGATGAACGGTCGTCCAACCAGCTCACGCCACGCTGCGCCAGCTCGTCCACGTCCGCATACGCCCGGTTCGCCGCCACCACCCGCTTCATCTCCCGCCAGACATCCTCGCACGGCATCAACTCGGGTGAGCGGAAGGGCAGCGGTACGATGATGATGCCCATTGCCTCCGCCGTCTCTCGCGCCACGCGGGTGTGGTGCGGCGGCGCGTTGTCCCACACCCGCAGGCGCTTCCCCGCCGGTGTCCGTGCTGCCAACGCCGCGACCAGCGCCGCACTGTCCGCCCCCCGATTGCGCTCCCGCACCACCCGTACGATCTCGCCCGTGACGACATTCATCGCCCCGTGCAGCATCCGGCGACTGTTGCGACCGCTGATCGTCACCACCGCCTGCTCCCCGCGTTGTGCCCATGCCGCGCGCAAGGGTGGGAACTCACGCAGCGTCGTCTCGTCCGCGAACCAGACCGCCCCGCCCGCCGCCAGCATCGCGCCGACTGCCGTCACGATCGCCCCTTTTTTTCCTCATATGACGGGCCGGGCCGCCCGCGCACATATTTCGGTCGTTTCCAGCGCCATCCCAACCGGCGCACCACCCGCCGCACCGTGTGCTCGCTCACCCCGATCCCCGCCGCGTGCGCCTCGCCGTGCAGGAGCGGAACCGTCCAGCCCGTCGCGTGGTGCCCATGTCGCTGCGGATCGTCGGCGAGCAGCGCGGTCAAGAGCGCCCCGAGTGGCGCGGCATGTGGCGGGACCGGCGGCGGATGGGGTGCGTCCACCAACCTGGCCACGCCGCCATCCCGCCACGCCGCGAGCCAACTGTAGACACTCGCCCGACTGCACCCAACGCTGGCTGCGGCCTCCGGTGGCGACGTGCCGTCCGCGACGAGTAGCACGGCCTGATACCGTCGCCACTGCCGAACGCGTCGTTCGCGGGCCGCCGCGTCGGCCAATGCCACCCGCTCAGCCTCCGAGAGCACAAGAGACATCGCTGACCTCCTCATCTGAGAACGCCAGCATACCTCTTCCAGGTGGCGATGGCTACCTACTTAGCCGCAATGACTCTCCACATATACTGGCACTTGTCAGTGGCAGCAAAGAAACGCAAGATGTCAGCATAGGTCTTTGGAGCGACATGGTAGGAGTAAAACGATGACCGGGCAAGCCACCAGAAAGACTGATCGGGCCGTACGGGAGATCGCCGCCCGCGACGGTGAGGAGATCGCGTTTCGAGCGGACGATGAGGACTGGATCGTCTCGTGGCACCCGCCTCTGACCCCCCCGGACGGCACGCCACACGGGGCTGCGGGTCTCTGTGTGACCGGCGATGGCGAGATTGTCTTGATTAGTGCGGACGGCAAGTACTGGGACTTGCCCGCCGGTCGGCCGGAAGGAGATGAGACGTGGGAGGAGACCCTGCGCCGAGAGATGCTTGAAGAGGCGTGTGCAACCGTCGTCCGGGCCAGACTGCTGGGGTTCTCTCGGGGCGCGTGCCTCGCGGGGCTGCAAGCGGGTCGGGTTATCGTCCGGTCGCTGTGGCGCGCGGAGGTCGAGCTCGCGCCGTGGGAGCCGCAGTTCGAGATCACGCATCGTCGTGTGGTCGCGGCGGCAGAGGTCGTCGACCAGTTGGCGATTGCCGATGGCCTCGCGCGGATCATCAGCCGCGCGCTCCATGAGGCGGCCATGACGTAGTGGGGGGTGGCAGGCCTGCCAGCGACCGTGACCGGCTCGCCGTCGGTGATCGCAACTATTTCGTTGCGATTCCCCCTTGCATGACGGGAAATGCTCGTGGCGATCCGCAATCGGATCGCCACGATTACTTGCCAACGCGACTGCACAGATTCCGGGTGGCTGATATAGCCAAATGTGTAGGCTTCAGCCTGCGATTACAGGTCGGCAAACTGAAGCCTGCTTCACCAGGCAAAACAACCTCCTCACAATCTGCCCTCGCCTTTCACGCAGGCATCTACAGCCGCGAAGATCTCCGCGACCGGCGCGAGCCGCGTCTGGCCTTCAACGCGGACGGGATCAAGCACCGTGCAGCCCCAGTGCCGCAAGGTCGCGGCGGATTCCCCGGCGCGCGGATGCGCCCAGAGCGGCGCATTGCACGCGATCGCCACGATGACCGGCGTGCCGCGCCCAATCGCCTCGGCGACGACGGAGAGGGCGAGCGTGTCGGCGATTCCTCCGACGAGTTTATTGAGGCTGTTGAAGCCGCACGGAGCGACGAGGACAAGCCCCCTCGGTGGACGGGGCAGGATCGCGGCATCGAAGTAACTCTCGATCACACGATGCCCCGGCAGACGACCCAGCGCGCCGCGATTGATGACCCGCGCTGCGTTCGGTGTCGGGATCGTCAAGACGGTGGGAAAGCGCGCGTCCAACCCCGCGATGAGGTCGGGCACAACCTCACCCGCCGCCCCTGCGCCCGTGATGATGAGATAGGCTGTGTCGAACGCAGCTATACCATACTCCTCCCGTGTAATCAGACTTGACCACGACCTGCCGGGTGTTCCGCAACCGCGGTCAAGTCGCACGGAAGTGCCGATGAACACTTCTGCCTCACCCATCATCAACGGGAGCCCCGCCTCTTGAAGACGTTTCCTCAGCGATAATTTCGTTGCAAAGGGCGATACATTGATCGCAAATGTACACGCCGGGCCCAGCAATAAGCCGCTGAATCTCCGATTGTTCCTTTCCGCAAAACGAGCAATTGCGCTGCTGTGTTCGCGAAAAAGGCGTCTTGACCTTCCATAAGCGTTGGCCTCTCAACTTCGCTGTGTCATTCCCGATATGTGGGTAGTGGCGCTCCAACCATTCCATACATGCGACGATCACGACGGAATTGATGGGCAACCCTGAATTGCGCGCTCCAAGGATCAATCGCTCGTAAACCTCTTCGCCGAAACGGATGGTTGTTTGCCGCACTTCAGCCATCTGATACCCCCAATGAGTGCGTATAGGGATCAAAACGACATTATTATGCTATCACGATTGTCAAGCCTTCGGCAAGAACGGTGACATATCTGTGTCACCGTTCTTGCCGGGCCGATAGGTCATGGCGAAGTCTGTGCTTCATTGAATGAAGATGAGGCGTGACAGCAGCAAATCAGACGATTAGGCTTTCGCCCGTCATTAGGGCGGGTTGCGGGAGGCCGAGAAGGTGCAGCAGCGTCGGGGCGATGTCCGCGAGGCGGCCATGCGGACGGAGGCGCGTGCCCGGCGATACGCCCGGCCCGGTGAGGAAGCAGGGAACGCGGTTCATCGTGTGCGCCGTCATCGGCGTGCCGTCCGCCGCGATCATCTCCTCCGCGTTGCCGTGATCCGCTGTCACGAGTGCCGCGCCACCCGTGCGCTCCAGCGCGGCGAGGATTTGCCCGACACATGCATCCACCGTTTCGACCGCCGCGACTGCCGCCGGGAGGACGCCCGTGTGCCCAACCATATCCGCGTTGGCGAAGTTGACGAGGATGAAGGCGAACTGACCACTCAGAATCGCCGCCACGACTGCATCCGCGACCGCCAAGGCGCTCATCTCCGGTTGAAGATCGTACGTCGCGACCTTTGGCGAGGGAATCAATCGCCGGTCTTCGTCGGCAAACGGCTCCTCGCGCCCGCCGTTGAAAAAGAACGTGACGTGCGGGTACTTCTCCGTCTCCGCAGCGTGGAACTGCGCGAAGCCATGCGCCGCGATCACCGCCGCAAGCGGCTGGACGATGTTCTCCGTCGGGAACGCGATACCCGCGACGGGCAAGTCCGCCTCGTACTCGGTCATCGTCACGAAGGTGACGTGCGGATGCACGGCGCGTGGGAATCCGTCGAAGTGCGCGTCCACCAGCGCATGAGAGAGTTCGCGGGCGCGGTCGGAGCGGAAGTTGAAGAAGATCGCCACATCGCCGTCCGCGATCGTGCCGACCGGCACGCCATCCTCCCCAACGATCACTGTTGGCAGGACGAACTCGTCGGTGATTCCCGCTGCATATGAGTACGCAATCGCCTCATCCGGCGTGCGGGCAATCTCGCCGACGCCGAGCGTCAGCGCGTCGTACGCCTTCTGGACCCGATCCCACCGTTTGTCGCGGTCCATCGCGTAGTATCGCCCGGAGATGGTCGCGATCCGGCCAACACCGATCGTCGCGACCTCGGCTTCCAACCGCCTGATGTATCCCTGTGCGGATTCCGGTGGGGTGTCCCGCCCATCGAGAAAGGCATGGATCGCGACATGCGTCAGGCCCTCCTGTTCCGCCAGCCGCAGGAGTGCGAGCAGGTGCGTATCCTGCGCGTGGACACCGCCTGGCCCGATCAGGCCGAGGAGATGAAGCGTCGCGTGCCGCCTCTTCGCCGTGCGTACGGCTTCGAGCAACACGGGATTGCGAAAGAACGCGCCATCCTCGATGGCGAGGTCTATCCGTGTCAAGGTCTGATAGACGATCCGGCCAGCGCCGATGTTCAGGTGGCCGACCTCGGAGTTGCCCATCTGACCGTCCGGCAGCCCGACCTCGCGGCCAAACGGGATCAGGTCGCTCCGTGCGGCGGTGGCGCACAGGCGATCAAATGTCGGCGTCGCGGCGAGTGTGACGGCATTCCCCGGCCCGGGTGGCGCATCCCCCCAGCCATCCATAATCACCAGCACCACCGGCCGAATCCCCTGCCCGGATTCTCCTGTCATATCAATCCTCCCGGACCGTTCGTTAAACCACGAAGGCACGAAGAGCACGAAGAACGAGAAGAGAATGGTATTGACGGTTCCCTTCTTCGTTCCTTCGTGCTCTTCCGGGTGCCCTCTGGGCAGTATTCGTGGTTCCGGTTATTCCCTACGGTGAATGCAGCGCGGTCGGTGGGTTGAGGGCGTCCGGGTCCTGGACTTTGTTGCGAAACTGCTGGGTGAGGGCCGCTTCGGTCTGCATCGCGGCAGCGTCGCCGGCGGCCTTCGCAGCGTTCAGACGCGCGCGGATACCGTCCCCAATGCCTCCCCCAGTGTCGGCGGAATCGGCCGCGCCCGCCGCGTACGCCGTCACGGTCGCGCCGATTAACGCCCCGATTGACACCCCGAAGAGGAACTTCACACCCACCCAGATCGCTCTACCCATCGTACTCTCCTTTGTCTTTCGCTCGCGCACGCACAGGTCCAACTGCGGTGCAGTGCAAGGATTGTGCCTATCTTCCTTACTCGGCGGTCAATTCCGTCACGGGCGCCGGCACGGAGATGATCGGCCCCGCCCGACCACCCGGCGGTATCCGCAACACCCGGAAGGACCATGCCAGCATCGGGCCGATGCCGAAGGTGAACGCGAGCGTTCCGATGCCGACCTGCGAGCGATCCATCGCGATGCCGAGCGCGAAGACTGTCCCTTCGATGGCGAGCCGCGCGATACCGACGTTCCAGCCCGTCTTACGGACGACGGCGAGCATGAACGAATCGCGTGGCCCCGCGCCCAATCCCGCTTTGATGTAGATACCGGAGGCCCAACCGATCAAGACGACACCGCCGATCAGCATTGGCAAGGCGACGACGAGACGATCCGCCTTCGGTATGCGGGCGGCGAAGAAGTCGAACCAGAGGCCGACAAAGACCATGTTGCAGACGGTTGCAATCGCCGGGGGAATGCCCGCCCGCCACGCGACAAGGATCATAATGCCGCCGACCGCGATGGACATCCGACCGGGGGTGATCGGGATGTACTTCGTCAGGGCGATCTGGAAAATGTTCCACGCATTGAGCCCGAGGCCGGAACGGTAGCCGAGGACCAGTGCGAACGCGAACAGCATCAGCCCGATATTGAGGACGAGGGCGCGCACGCCGAACGCACGCCAGTTCCCGCCCCCGTCTACCGGCTGCCATCGCAGTTGCACTTTCCGCCGCTCCATCACCGTCATGCTTCCTCCCACGCCATCATACACCAGACGTGGGGTGAGGTTTTTATCGCGCGGGCGCGGCACTCAGGCTCCGGGCAGTTTGCCAGCGGCCGCTGCGGTAGCGCCAGAGGTTGAGGCCGGAGGTGACTGCCGCGTCGAGGATCAAGCCAAGGTAGGCGCCGGGGATGCCGAGGCCGAGGACGACGCCGAAGAGATACGCCGCCGGAATGCGGACGAGCCACATCGAGGCGCCGGTCGAGAACATCGGCCAGCGCGTATCGCCCGCGCCGCGCAGGCTCCCGGCCAGCACCAGGCCCGTCGCCTGGATTGGCATCGAGAAGCAGAGGATTTTGAGCGCGTGCGCGGCGATGCCGCGGATATGCGGATCGTCCGCGCTGAACGGGATGACGAGCCACGGGCCGAGGAAGAAGTAGATGACGCCCATCGTCGTCATCCAGATCGTGCAGGCGCGCGTCGCCACCCAGGTGGCGAGGACGGCGCGTTCGGGCTTCCGCGCGCCGAGCGACTGGCCGGTGAGCGTCAGCGCGGCAGTCGAGAAGCCGAAGCCAGGGAAGAGTGTCATTTGCCAGAAAAGGTTGGCGACTTGTTGGGCGGCGAATGCGGTAGTGCCAAGACTGACGATCACCACCGCGAAGATCGTCATGCCACCGGCGCGGAAGAGTGATTCCAGCATGCTGGGCAGGCCAATATCTATCAGTCGCTTGATGAGCGTCCAGCGCGGCTTCCAACCGGCCCGCCCGGCAATACTGACGCCCCGCCGCCCACGCCAGACAATCGAGACGAGGACCACGCAGCCAACAAACCGCGCGGCGATGTTGCCGCACGCCGCCCCGACGACACCGAGATGTGGTAACGGCCCCAGACCGAAGATCAGAGGGAGTGAGACGCCGACATTGATGAAGTTGATCGAGAGTGTGACGAGCATCGGCGTGCGCGTGTCGCCCGAACCGCGCAGGATGCCGCTGGAAATAAACATCGTGACGAGGAAGATTGTCCCCAGCGCCTCGATACGCAGGAATTTTGCGCCTTCCGCGACGACGTTTGGCTCCGCGCCGAGGAGCCGGATCAGCGGCGCGGAAAAGAGAAAACCGAGCACCGCAACGATCGCCGAGAGGATGATGCCGATGAAGTACGACTGCTTCGCTGCTTGCTCCGCCTCATGCGGATTGCCCGCGCCGACATTGAACGCGACGAGCACCGTCGTGCCCGTGCTGACGGCGAAGAAGGTCGAGATACCGACCATCATCAACTGATTCGCGACCCCGACCCCCGCCAGCGCGTCCGCGCCAAGACGCGAGACCATCGCGGTCGTCGCGATTTGGACGAGCGATTGGAGCAGATTCTCGACGATCGAGGGCCACGCGAGCCGCAAGACGGCTGCGCGTAGCATCCTCGGCGTCTCGAATTCCGGGATCACCCCACCGAAACGGCGTGGCGGTAGGGGCGCGGATTCTTCGCGCTCGACGGAATCATCGAACGGTGACTGCGGATCACGCGTCGCGATGGGCAGCGCGTTGGTGGACATGGAGCGATGGTCCCTTCCGTTCCGCGGTCAATGGTGCGTCGCGTACACCCTGCCGAGAAACACCGTAGCGAGGGTACTACCGCGCGTTATCTGGCGTCAACGCTTTCGCACCCGCACACCGGACTGGCAGTGTTTGTGGTAGAGACAATGGAATACGCATCGGTAACGACGATCCTTTCTCTCGGCGCAATGGCGTGCCGAGTAAAGCCCTGCGGCATCAAGCGAAGATTGAGACATACGGGAGTGATTGACGTGTTACGAAAGGCGCAAAGCCCGTGAGGCAGGTTTGATCCGCGCCGCGATTGCCATCGGAACGATCATCAGGGCGATCGCGGAGGCGATCGCGACGGGGTTCCGCAACAGCGCGTTCGCATCGCCCCCACGCATCCCGGCGACAAAGCCGACCCCGACATACGCCCCCACCCAGACGATCTCGCCGACCGCGTCATAGAGGAGAAAGCGCCCAACCGGGTAGCGTCGCACACCACTGAGGACATTAATGACCGGACCAAATGTGCCGAGTACCGTCCGGCTGAGGACGATCAGGACAGCCATGCTCCCACCGCGGGAAAGCCGCTCGTTCGACCATCCTATCGCCCGCTTAACGGCTCCAAATGCCAGTGTTTTCCCCACGAGCCTCCGAAACCGATGTGCCGATTGGGACGCGTGGGTATCCGGCGCAATGCCACGGCGCAGGTATACGCGCATGCCGAGTCGCCCGGTCGCATAGCCGAGGATGTCGCCGAGGATCGCGCCACCCGCCGCAAGGGTGATGAGTAGGGCAACGCACAACTGGCCGTGCGCCGCGAAGACGCCAGCGGTCGCTAAGAGACCGGCAAGCGGCACCGGCACCGGGAACCCGAGCGCGCCAAGGAGGATAATGGCGGTGATCGCCACATAGCGGTCCATTGGAATATCGTGTCCTTTCGTTCTCACAAAACATCGGCATGGTGACAGGCGCGTTCATGCTACCAATCCTGGCGCTGCCTATGCGGCGCACGCCGGATATGTGGCAGAATCGCGAGCAGCGCGAGTGGAATCACGGGCACCGCCAGTGCAACGGAGAGATTAACGAGGGAGTTGATGACCATCGGATCGCGGAGCGCGTGGATCCGGCCACCGAAGAACCAGTTCGCGAGATAGAGGTCCGAAGGGATTACCGCACCGAAAATCGTCAGCGCGAGCAGCAATCGGATAACCAATTGCGCGCGACCGGCAGGCGGCCCGTTTCGTTTCGGCGGATCGGGCCGCCCGATGGTATGGTGGCGCTCGTTCGCCGTATCAACCCATGGTGACGTCATATGCATCATCTCCCGGTGTTGTTCATGCGTGCATTGCCTCGACTGCCGCTGCAGGAAGTCGCTGACATGGCCTGTCGCGCCTCAGTACACCAGGATTAATCGTTTGGATTGGTCTTGTGGGTCGGCACAGCGAGACCGTTCGCAAAGGCGACGCTGCCAGGGCACACGGGGTGTGGCGAGTGTGGAGAAGCCGCTATCGGTTGTCAGATATCATTTCCGGCATATCCACCGCATATTCTGGCCGCAAGACGGCCGCGCCATGCAGATAGACGTGCCGGACTTCTCGCTGCGTCTTCTGGGTATTGATATGCAGCGTCACACGAATGCACATCGGCAGTGTCCCCGGGACATCCATTTCATGCGCGCACATCTGCGGGACATCCGCCCAACCGACTTGCCGCGCCGCTTTCGCCGGAAACTCGGCGGTGAGGTCGCGCGTCGTCGTCCAGATCGCGCTGGCAATCTCTTCGGTGTTCAAGTCATTGAAGCGGACAAGCGCGGCGATCAGTTCCTGCGTCGCCTCGATGATCTCCTCCGCCGTATTCGCTGTCGCCGTCGTCGCCCCCCGCACACCCCGCACCGCCATGTCGCTCACTCCGTTCGCTCTCAGTAGCGAGTAACGAGGATGCGATTCCCCCTCGTTACTCGTTACTCGTTACTCCCCCATCAGCCAGCGCACAAAGTCGGCGGCGCCGGATGCGCGTTCCGCCAGGGGCAGTTCGTCCAGCCGCTTCACCAGCGCGCTGCCGACGATCACGCCGTCCGCCATCGCGCCGACGGACGCGACGTGCTCCGGACGCGAGATGCCGAATCCGACAGCAATCGGTACAGAAACCCGCGCACGCACCCGATCGAGGTATCCGCGCAAATCGGTCGCGAGGGCGTCTCGCGCGCCCGTCACACCGGTCAGGCCGACGCAATAGACAAAGCCCGTCGCCAGCGCCGCAACCTGCGCGATCCGCTTCTCCGTACTCGTCGGCGCGAGCATCGCGATCAGCGCGACACCATGCCGGGCGCAGGCGGCGCGGAGATCGCCTGCTTCTTCGGGTGGCAGGTCGGCGACGATCACGCCGTCCACACCTGCCTCGGCGCAGAGCGCCGCGAACGCTTCCTCACCCTTCTGAGCAATTGGGTTCATGTAGCCGAGGAAAACAATGGGCGCGGTGACACCCACCCGTCGCAGGCTCCGCACTTCGTCGAGGCAATAGTCAAGTGTCACGCCATTCGCGAGTGCGGCCTGCGTGCTGCGCTGGATGACGACCCCGTCCGCCAGCGGGTCCGAAAAGGGCACGCCGAGTTCGACGATGTCCGCGCCCGCTTCGATCAGCGCCGGAACAACCGCCGCAACCGTCTCGCGATCGGGATGTCCGACCGTGATGTATGGGATGAACGCGGCATGCCCCGCTGATTTCGCGCGGGCGAACGCCTCGCTGATCCGCGCAACGCCGGTGAGGACTGCGGACTGCGGGCGCCCTTTGGGCGGCATGAGGACTGAGGTGACGATATGCTTGCCTACCTCGCGACGAGTGCTTCCCGTCTCATTGCTCGTTGCTCGTTGCTCGTTGCTCACGTCAGCGTCACTCCCAGCGCGTCCGCGACGGTGCCCATATCCTTATCGCCCCGGCCGGAGAGGCAGACGGCGATGATGGCCTCCTTCGGCAGCGTCGGTGCGATCTTAATGGCATGGGCGATGGCGTGCGCCGATTCGAGCGCGGGGATGATCCCCTCGGCCTGCGAGAGCACTTGCAATGCTTCCAATGCCTCGGCATCGGTGATGCCGACGTATTGCGCGTGGTCAGCGTCCGCGAGCCACGCCAGTTCCGGGCCAACACCGGGGTAATCAAGCCCTGCCGAGATCGAGTGCGTCTCCATGATCTGGCCGTCCGCATCCTGGATGACATAGGTGCGCGAGCCGTGCAGCACGCCGACACGCCCGGCGACGATACTCGCGGCGTGCGCGCCCGTCTCGATCCCCCGGCCCGCCGCCTCGACGCCGATCAGGCGCACCGATACATCCGGTACGAAGGCATGGAACATACCCATCGCGTTCGAGCCGCCGCCGACGCACGCGAGCACGACATCGGGCAGTCGCCCCGCCTGCGCGAGCAGTTGCGCCCGCGCCTCCTGCCCGATGATCGCTTGAAAATCGCGCACAATCATCGGGTACGGATGCATCCCCGCCACCGTCCCGATGATGTAATAGGTCGTCCGCACATTCGTCACCCAGTCGCGAATCGCCTCATTGAGCGCATCCTTCAGAGTGCGCGACCCGCTTGAGACCGGCACGACCGTCGCGCCGAGCAGTTTCATGCGGAAGACATTGAGCGATTGCCGTGCGATGTCCACTTCGCCCATGTAAACGATGCATTCGAGGCCGAGCATCGCGCAGACGGTCGCCGCGGCGACGCCATGCTGCCCCGCGCCAGTCTCCGCGATCACGCGCGGCTTGCCCATCCGCTTGGCAAGCAATCCCTGCCCGAGCGCGTTATTGATCTTGTGCGCGCCGGTATGCGCGAGGTCCTCCCGTTTCAGCCAGATCTGCGCGCCGCCGAGGCGCTCCGAGAGCGCCTGCGCGTGATACGTCGGCGTTGGCCTGCCGACGTAATGGCGCCGAAGATCGCCCATCTTGCGGAGGAACGCCGGGTCATTCCGCGCCTCGTGATACGCCGTTTCCAGTTCGTCAAGTGCGGGCATCAGGGTTTCGGGCGCGTATTGCCCGCCGAAACGGCCATACCGCCCCCGCGCATCGGGAAATTCGGCGGGCGGGGGCAGCGTATCGAGATACGCGTCGGCGGTTTCGGCTCGGGTCTGAACCATACGTGATTGCCTCTCTGATGGATAGCCGGTCCGGGCGCATTCGCGCGCCCGCTAGTCTATCACAGCACTGGCCCTCACTCACGGACGGTCGAGGAGATTCCCGCACGTCGTTTCCACTGGTCCGTCCAACGGCGCAGCGGATCGAGATCGGCGGATTGAAGCGCGATACCCGGTTGCCCGATCTTCTGCTCCTGATCGCGCACGGTCACGTCGCCCGCCCAAGCGTAGAACGGCGCCATCTCTCCGAGCGATCCCCGCCCTCGGTGATAGCCATGCCACCATGCACGCAAGAAGCAACGGACAAGCGCCTCCTCATGCGGGCGGAGGGACGGGCGCACAAACTGCATGAGGACAATCGTACGAGCCAGATCGGCGCGCGGATCGCCGGGCAGGCCGTTCGGCCAGTCGAGCACGGCGGTGACGCGCTCGCCGTCCGTCATCACGTTGAGCGGGTGGTAATCGAAATGGCAGAGCACCAACGGGCGGCGTGCGACCGCCAGTAACCGCTCCCGGAGTCGCGCATCCAGCGTACCGCCCCAATTGAGCCATTGATCGGGCGCATATGGTGGCGCTTCCCGCAGCGGGATTGTGTGCAGCCGCGCCTGCATTTGCCCGCACATCACGCCGAGCGGCCAGACGCGCAGCGGATGCGCTTGCAAGGCAGCGAAGAGCGTCCGGCCCGGACACCACGATAGGAGCAGCGCCGGTCGCCCATGCCATGATCCGTCCGCATGCACCATCGGGATGGGGATACCGCCTGCCGCCGCGGCACGCATCGTCGCCACTTCGCGCGCGCATTTACGTTCTTCACCGGGCGCGAACACGCGTAGCGCATACCGCCCGCCGGGGCGGTCCACGCGCCAGATCGCCGTATCCTGCCCACCAGAAACAGGCGTCGCCGCTGTCGCGTCCGTCACGCCGAGCACCGCGAGGATGGCGAAAGGGTCAAGACTCTCGCGTTCCATTCGTAAACGTGACTGTATACTTGACAGACCCATCTCCGTGTGAGATAATAGACGCATAGAGAGTTGTTATGCGTTCAAGAGGTGGCTGTCATGGTGGACGAAACGACCGGCGCGGACTTGAATCTCAGCACG
>Ga0207416_1004124_pt1 | contig 12970 bp, 10 predicted proteins | sample PaiPotPPM11metaG_FD_184107 | JGI IMG/M metagenome (GOLD analysis project Ga0207416, IMG submission 184107) | Iron sulfur acid spring bacterial and archeal communities from Banff, Canada, to study Microbial Dark Matter (Phase II) - Paint Pots PPM... ...
GCCCTCCCATAGCCGGGGGGTGCAGGGGGGGCGTCCCCCCGCGGACAGTACTAAACACGCGCGGCCGGGCACGGGGAGCCGCAATTACCCGTGCCCGGCCGCTCGCGGGCTTGCCGCGCCTTGTCCCGTCATGGACAGGGCGGGCTCAGCCGTCCGCGGGCCTTGCTGCCTGATCAGGGCGGCGATCACCCGATCAGGTAGTCGAATTCACCCGAGCGAAGCGCGCTGACCATCGCACGAACGGCGGCGGCCGGGTAGATGAGGGCCGTGCCCTGCGGGTCGCGCGAGTTGCGCATCGCGACGGTGGCCGCGTCAAGCCTGGCCAACTCCACGCACGCCCCCTGGGAGTTGCTGCGCTGGCTCTTGCGCCAGATCGCGCCTTCGAGCTCTGCGGCGCTGATCCCGTTCTGAATGTCCTGCATGGTTCTCGTCTCCTGACGGATCTAACTCGGTCCGCGGACTGGCGTGTCGCCGTTACGGGACCAGAGCGCTGGACCGGCCGCCCGCGCGACCGAATCCGGTTTTGGATCTGTTCGAATGCCCCCCGGACTTGCAAAACTGAGCTTATCGCATGCACGTGCATCAGCAAGGTATTTCGCACTTTCATACGCATACGCATCTGCACGGCCGTGGGACATAGGTGTCAGTGAGCCTGGGGCTGGGCTCAGTTTATTAATCGCCGCAGGTCATAGCCGCGGAGTACCGGCACCGCCGTCACCGGTTGACCGCCACTACCCTGTGACGCTCATGTCATGCATGGTTTCGTGGGCCACGGAAACGTAATATCTTGGTAAGAAGATTATACCGCTGAGTAACCACCCGTGCACGCACAGAGTTAGAAGCCGTCAGAAATGAGGAGAAGGGCGCCCGAAAATCGGACGCCCTTCAACACCGGCCACGAAAGTGTTCTCCCGTGGCGAACGATGGTCGTGGTGAAATTTACAGTCCGGCGGCCGCTCGCAGCGCAGCGGCGCGGTCGGTGCGCTCCCACGAGAAGTCGGGCTCGGTCCGGCCGAAGTGGCCGTAGGCGGCCGTCTGCGAGTAGATCGGGCGGAGCAGGTCCAGGGCAGCGATGATCGCGCGCGGCCGCAGGTCGAATACCTGGGTCACCGCGTCCTGTATCCGCTCCACGGGGACGCGCTCGGTGCCGAAGCACTCGATGAACAGGCCCACCGGCTTGGCCTTGCCGATCGCGTAGGCGACCTGCGCCTCGCAGCGGTCGGCGAGGTCGGCGGCAACCACGTTCTTGGCCACCCAGCGCATCGCGTAGGCGGCGCTGCGGTCCACCTTGGACGGGTCCTTGCCGGAGAACGCACCGCCGCCGTGCCTGGCCATGCCGCCGTACGTGTCGATGATGATCTTGCGTCCGGTGAGGCCGGCGTCGCCCATCGGGCCGCCGATCTCGAACCGGCCGGTCGGGTTGACGAGCAGCCGGTACCCCTCGGTGTCGAGCTCGAGGCCAGCGAGAACCGGGTCGACGACGTAGTCCTTGACGTCGGGCGCGAGGAGTTCGTTGAGGTTGATGTCGGGCGCGTGCTGGCTTGAGACGACGACCGTGTCGAGCCTGACCGGCCTGTCGCCCGCGTACTCGATGGTCACCTGGGTCTTGCCGTCCGGCCGCAGGTACGGTACCTGGCCAGAGCGCCGCACCACGGACAACTGCTTGGCGAGCCGGTGGGCCAGCATGATCGGCAGCGGCATCAGCTCGGGCGTGTCACGGCAGGCGTAGCCGAACATGAGACCCTGGTCGCCCGCCCCCTGGCGGTCGTAGTCGTCGGCGCCCTCGCCCTCGCGGTACTCGAACGCGTCGGACACGCCCTGGGCGATGTCCGGCGATTGCGACCCGATGGAGACCGAGACGCCGCAGGACGCGCCGTCGTAGCCCTTGGCGGAGGAGTCGTAGCCGATCTGGAGGATCTTCTCGCGGATAATCCCTGGGATGTCCACGTACGTCTTGGTGGTGACCTCACCGGCCACGTGAACTTGCCCCGTCGTGATCATGGTCTCGACCGCGACATGGCTCGCTGGGTCGTCCTTGATCATCGAGTCAAGGATGGCGTCGCTGATCTGGTCAGCCATCTTGTCCGGGTGGCCCTCCGTTACCGACTCGGAGGTAAAAAGCCGACGCGCCACGTCTTGTCTCCATCCGCAATAGTCAACCGACCCGCAGAGTCTAGCCGGAAGACGTCAACGATCGCGCAGGTCACGCGGATCAGCGGAGGCGAGCGGTAACCAGGCCGAGGATGTCGTCCGCCAGTGCGTCCTTCGACCGGCGGGAGATTCCCGTCACGGTCCCGTCGGTGTCCAGCACGAACCACTCGTTCTCGCCGGCGCCGAACCCCCGGCCGTTGCCCACCTGGTTCACCACGAGCAGGTCGGCCCCCTTGCGCGCCAGCTTGGCCTTGGCGGCGTCCAGGTCCGGGTGCGTCTCGGCGGCGAAGCCGACGATCACCTGACCGTCCGGTCCATGCTCGCGGCGGTGCTTGGCCAGGTCGGCAAGGATGTCCGGGTTCTCGGTCAGCTCGATCGGCGGCGGGAGCGAGCCGTCCTTCTTGATCTTCGCCTCGGCGCGGGCGACCGGCCGGAAGTCGGCGACCGCGGCGGTCATCACGATGGCGTCCGCGACCAGGGCCTCGGCGAGCATTACGGCGTGCATCTCCCGCGCGGAGACGACCCTGATGACCTTGATGCCGACCGGGTCCGGCAGTTCCACGTTGGCCGCGACCAGAATGACGTCGGCGCCTCGGGCCGCCGCCGCCTTCGCGAAGGCGTAGCCCTGCCTGCCCGTCGACCAGTTGCCGAGGAACCGGACGGGATCGAGTTCCTCGCGGGTACCACCCGCGGAGATCAGCACCCGCTTCCCGGCGAGGGGAAGAGAGCGGTCATCCGGAACGGGGGCGCGGCTTTCACCCGTCCCGGCTCCGCCGTGCTCCGAACCGAGGCGGCGGGGCGCGGGAGAGTCAGCCCCCGTGGTTGGAAACCCCGTGGTTGGAAACCCCGTGGTTGGAAGCCCCGTGGTTGGAAGCACTGTCGTTCGGGATAGCGAATCGAGAGGGGACGACCCGCCGACGCTGAGGGACGGTCCCTCGGAACCCCCCGCAAGGATCTCTTCCGCGAACGCGAACAGGTCAGCAGGCTCCGGCAAGCGGCCCTTGCCGCTGTCCTTGCCGGTGAGGCGGCCCACGTCCGGCTCGACGACGATCGCGCCGCGATCGCGGAGCGTGCCGACGTTGTGCTGTGTGGCCTGGTGCTCCCACATCTCGGTGTGCATCGCGGGTGCGTAGGCGACGGGACAGCGGGCCGTCAGCAGCGTGGCGGTGAGCAGGTCGTTCGACATGCCCGCCGCCGCGCGCGCCAGCAGGTCCGCGGTCGCGGGCGCGACGAAAACCAGGTCGGCGGTCTGGCCGAGCTTCACGTGCGGCACGTCGGCGACGCCGGTCCACACGTCGGTGGTCACCGGCTCGCCGGACAAGGCCTCCCACGTGGCGGCCCCGACGAAGCGGAGCGCGTCCTGCGTCGGGATGACCCGCACGCTGTGGCCGTTCTCTTTGAAAAGGCGGAGCAGCTCGCAGGCCTTGTAGGCGGCGATGCCCGCCCCCACGCCGAGAATGACGCGAGCCATGGCATTACTCCGATGCTTGGGCCCGGCGAGGGCGCGCGCCGCAGGGGCCTGGGGGTCGTCCCCCAGGAGACATTACGGCGCGATCCGCGGGGAAGGCGACCAGAGGCCGCCGACCGTGGTTCGCCGATCGGGCCGTCCTAACCCTCGGTCTGCTCGACCTTCAGCAGGCCCTCGCGCGCCTCGCGCAGCGCGATGGAAAGCGGCTTCTCCTGCACGCGGGTCTCGACGAGCGGCCCGACGTACTCGAGCAGGCCCTCGCCAAGCTGCGAGTAGTAGGCGTTGATCTGGCGCGCCCGCTTCGCGGCCAAGATCACCAGCCGATACTTGCTGTCAACGATCTCGAGCAGCTCGTCGATCGGCGGGTTGATGATGCCGTCCGCACCCTGGGTCACAGCCACGTGTTGCCGTTCCTCACTGACTAGTGCTAATTACCGTTAATCAACGTTACCATCTGCCGGCACACCTCATCGATCGATGTGTTGACCAGCGTCACGTCGAACTCACCGGCCGCGGCAAGCTCTTCCCTCGCCACCGCGAGGCGCCGGGCCACGACGTCGGGCGGCTCAGTACCGCGGCCGGTGAGCCGACGGACCAGTTCGGCCCACGACGGGGGCTTGAGGAAGACGAGCAGAGCGTCGTCCTTCAACGCCTCCCTTACCTGCCTGGCACCCGACAGGTCGATCTCAAGCAGGGTCGGCAGGCCTTGCTCGAGCCTTTTGCGCACGGGTTCCGCGGGTGTGCCGTATTTGTTGCCCGCGAACTCCGCCCACTCGAGCAGTTCTCCTGCGCCGACCATGCGGTCAAACTCGACGTTGTCCACAAAATAGTATTCCCGCCCGTTCACTTCTCCCGGCCGCGGCCTTCGAGTAGTAACGGAAACGGAAATCCAGATCTCGGGACTGCGCCGCCGAAGAGCCGCGACGACTGTGCTCTTCCCGACCCCTGAAGGCCCGGAGAGCACAGTCAGCCGCGAATTCTTCCGGTCCGCGGGTACGCTAACGCCTTCCGGCGCCGCATTACCCGCAGCGGCGGTTTCGCGCGTTTTATCGCCGGGTGCTTCGGCCATGCCCTCGCACCCGCGACGGCCGCGCCAACCGCCAGCCGTGCTCGCTTACTGCCTCAGAGGTCCGCACCGAACTCCTGCTCAAGGGCGGCGCGCTGGTTGGCGCCAAGCCCGCGGACGCGGCGGGACTCGGCGATGCCAAGCCGCTCCATGATCTGCTTCGCGCGGACCTTGCCCACGCCGGGCAGCGACTCAAGGAGAGCCGACACCTTCATCTTGCCAATGACGTCGTCGGTGGATCCGTCCTTGATGACTTCGGACAGGGTCACCGCGCCGCGCTTGAGGCGATTCTTAACGTCGGCGCGTTCCTTGCGCGCTATCGCGGCCTTCTGCAAGGCCTCGGCGCGCTGTTCGGGAGTGAGGGGAGGAAGAGCCACTCGGGGTCACCTCGGGTTTCGTCGTAAAAAAGGTTGGACGGGAGGGGAAACTAGCGAGTCAAGCACCCTTTCGGCAACGCGAACCTCCGTTTATGTCATCACAAATCCAAATATATTACTCTCTACACCCGTCATACTACTCAAAGTAGTCAATCCCAGGTCCCAGGGGGCGGGACGCTCTCGCGGAGTGATAGCCGAATCGCGCCGAACACCTCCTCGAAGGCTTGCCGCAACCTGGGTAAAATGTTCCATTTGTCGGTTTCTATGAATACGGTACCGCAGCGCGTGATGCGTGGACAGCGACACGCCGTCAACCTGTTCAACGGGCGCCGGCGGGCTCGTTTCCCCGGTCGTCGCGGCCCGTGCCGTGACCCGCGCGGAGCCCGTGCTCAGGAATCCTGCTCGGAAGGGGCCGACCCGGCCGGCTGGCACGGGTGCACGCGTCGCAGCGCTGGCCGCCTCGGGCGCCTGCCGCCTCAACGATACACGTAGCGACAGAGCCCGGACGTACCGGCGCAAAGTCCAGTTCAGCGACTCCCTCACAGGAGGGAAAGCGCCCCCGCGCGTCCACGCCGTCCGGTGGCGTGCGCCGGACTCGCCGCGCTCGGTACTACCCGCCGCGACTGTCCCGCGGCACGGTCCAAGCAACGGCGCCGCCGCCCTTGGCGGGCATGCGCTTGTACGCCATTGGCGTGGCTTATGTGTTTTATGATGATTTGCTGGCGCTTTATTCATAATTCAGGATGTTCCACGCTCATCTCGTCCTGAGAGGACATTTTACCCACCGCAGCGTCCCGATCACAGTGCAGTCGCGATGAATCGTCGCAGGTAGAGTTTGTTGCGCCGAACACACCTACGGTCAAGAGAATCACCTGATGCCAGTGTGACCCCTGCGGCTCTCGTCCGCCACCCAGATCGTGGGACTGACCCAAATGCCCAAATAAGAAATAGACGGTGGCGTGAGCGCCCGGTCGCCCGGGTTAGGTGGCCGGGTTAGGGCGCGGACAGGGCACGCCGCAGCGATCCCGCGATCGCGGCCGCGGCGGCGCCCGGGTCGGGGGCCTTGGTGATGGGCCGGCCGATCACCAGGAGGTCCGCGCCGGCCTTGAGCGCCTCCTCGGGGGTGGCGATCCTGGCCTGGTCGTCGCTCGTGGCGCCCGCGGGCCTGATGCCGGGCGTGATCAGCAGGATGTCCTCCCCCACTTCGGCGCGGACCGCCGCGACCTCCTGCGGCGAGCAGACGAGGCCGCGCGCGCCCGCCGAGACGGCAAGCGCCGCCATCCGGCGGACCGCGTCGCTGACCGAGCCGTCCACGCCAATCTCCGCGAGGTCCTTGTCACCGATCGAGGTGAGCAGCGTCACCCCGGCCACAATCGTGTCGGGCGCGGCGTCGACCGCCGCCCTGATCATGTCCGCACCGCCGGCGGCGTGGACCGTGAGGATCTCCGGGCGCAACTTAGACACGGCGCGGGCGGCGCCCGCCACGGTGTTGGGGATGTCGTGCAGCTTGAGGTCGAGGAAGACCTTGACGCCGCTGCCGCCGCGCACCGTCGCCACCACCATGGGGCCGTACCGCAGGTACAGCTCAAGGCCGATCTTGACGGTGGACACGTGCGGCGTGACGAGCGTCGCCCAGTGCGCGGCCACGTCGATGTCCGGGGCGTCAAGTGCGACGGCCACCGGTGCGAGCCGCCTGTCCGCCGCGGACGCGTCCCGCCAGCGGACCGGCCCACGGGAAGACGTCTTCCCTGCTGCTGACTGCACGTCAGTCTCCTCTCCCGATTGTTCTCTCAACTGTGCAACGGACTCACCCGGTTGGGCGGTCCCTTCCGATGGTCTACCCGATGACATGACCTCCTCGGGCGTTACCGCCGCCGCGGCGGCGGCCACCGCCCTGGTGGCGCGATCGGTCAGCGCCGCGAGGCTGGCGCGCAGCGCGGCACGCTCCTCACGGCTCCCTGCGGCCTCGAACCGGGCGCTGAGCGCCTGGTGCTCCGCCTTCAGCTCCTGATGCGCCATGGCCAGCTCCGCCAGCTCTGGCGGCATCGTGAACGTCCTGGGCGGGCGTCCGGCCGCGCCCGTCGCCGCAGTCATCAGGCCGACGATCAGCGGGCCAAGGTCACGCACCAGGCCCGCGAGCTCCGCGAGCAGGTCGGAGAGCTCCGCGAGGTCACGCAGCTCCGCGGCGGTGCTCTCTTGCCGCTCCGCGGCCGTGCTCGTTTGCGCCTCCGCGGGGGTGCTCGCCGGCCGGTCGGGGGCCGTGCTCTTCAGCCGCTCCGCGGCTGGCTCGGCGCCCCGGGACGCCTTGGCGGTCTCCGTGTCCGAGGCTTCGCCCGCGTCCCGCTCTGGCCGGTCGGCGAGCTCCGCGTCAGCCGCGTCAGCCGCGGGACGGTCCTGCGGAGGACCGGGGTCGGGGTCGCCGGTACCTGGGTCGCCGGGATTGCCTGGTGCCCGGGTCAGGAAGCGTGCGAGCGACGGTATCGCGCGCAGCGACTCGCGCCGTCGCAGCAGTGACGAGCGCCATGCCGGCGCCTCTGGGGTCTTGGGTGTCTCCAGGGGGTGCCGCATTCCCCCGGGCGATGACTGTTCCTGGTCGCCATGCCGCACCATGACAGCTCCCGCTAGTGCTTCGTTACCCCCAAGTATGACGCTCCGTGGCGTAGGCGGCCGGCTGGTGGGCCCGCCCGATGACGTCGGCCACCCGGTCGACGCCGCGCGCCGTTAGTTCCTCCTCAAGCTCGCGCTGTATCCGCGTGCAGGCCGAGGGGTCGTGGAACAGCACGGTGCCGACGGCCACCATGGACGCGCCCGCGAGCAGGAACTCCAGGGCGTCACGGCCCGTCCGCACGCCGCCGCAGCCGATGATCGGCACGTCGGGCAGCGCCTCGCGGACCATCCAGACGCAGCGCACGGCGATCGGCCTGACAGCGGGCCCGGACAGCCCGCCCGCGAGCCCGGCAAGCGCGGGCCTGAAGGTCACCGGGTCGATCGCCATCCCCGGCAGCGTGTTGATCATCGACAGCCCGTCGGCGCCCGCCGCCACACAGGCGCGCGCTACGGAAACGATGTCGGTGACCTCCGGCGACAGCTTGGCGAAGACAGGGATGTCGTAGCGGGTACTCCCCCGCACGGCGGCCACGACGGCGCCGGCGGAGGCGGCGTCGAGCGCGAACGGCCGGCCAGCGGTCGCCGCGTCGGGGCAGCCGAGGTTCACCTCGAGCGCGGTGACGCCGGCGGAGTCCGACAGCCGCGAGGCGACCTCGCCGTACTCACGTGCGGTGTGCCCCGCGACGCTCACGAATGCCCGCGCCCCACGCGAGAGCAACCAGGGCAAGTCGCGCTGCAGGAACCCGTCGAGCCCCGGACCCTGCAGGCCCACCGACGACAAGAGGCCGCTCGGCGTCTCGGCCATCCGCGGCGACGGGTTCCCCGCCCGCGGATCGAGCGTCACCGATTTGGTGATAAACGCGCCGATCCTCGCCACGTCCGTGAACTGGGCCAGCTCCCTGCCGCTGCCCGCGCACCCGGAGGCGGTCAGCACGGGGCTCGGGAGGTCCAGGTGCCCAATGCGCGTCCGCAGGTCAGCAGGCATCTGTGGGACCTCCGCCCCGCCTTCGGGCGTCGCCGGATATGACGGAAATGTCGGGCCGCGCGGGCCGGGCCGGTTCTGCGCCAATGGGCCATTGGGGCACAACGGTATTGAGCCTTTGGGCCATTCGGTCAATAGAGCCGCGCCGATGGGCCATTGGCCCAACTCCTGTGCCGAGCTGAGCCCGGGAGGTACTGAGCGCGCGCCGCAGGCGGGCGCGGGAAGCACAGCGAGTGCGGGAAGTACTTTCAGCCGGCATTCGTGCGGCCTCCCCTGACCGTGTCGACCGGGCCTGGCCGCGGCTTCCAGCCCGGGGCGCCGAGGGCGTCGAACGGTATCGTGCCCACGTCGTCCCAGCGCACGAGGTCGCCGCGGAACACCGGGCCCTCCACGCAGGCGCGGACCATGCGGGTGACGCCGTCGTTGCCGACGGCGGGCAGTACGCACCCCATGCACAGGCCCGTGCCGCAGGTCATCGCCGGCTCCGACACGAGCGCCTGGACCGGGATGCCGTACCGGCCGGCGAGCGCGCAGACGGATCGCAGCACGCCCGTGGGCGCCGAGGCATAGATCACGTCGGTGCGCGCCTGCTGCACGACGGTGGGCAGCATGTCCACCACCGAGCCGCGCGATCCCAGGGAGCCGTCCGCGGTGCTGATGACCGCCGAGCGTCCGGTCCGCCTGGCGGTGAGCGCTCCGAATACCCGGTCCGCGCTCTCCGCGCCAAGCAGGTAATCGGCGTGCGAGCCGCGTTCGGCCAGCCGCGAGGCCAGCGCGAACAGCGGAGCTGCCCCGGGCCCCACGCCAAGCAGCAGGCAAGAGGCCGGGTCGCGGGGCACCGGGAAAGGGCGGCCGAGCGGGCCCACCACGTCAAGGACGTCGCGCGACCGGCAGTCCGCCAGCCACTGCGCGCCCGGCTCCCTCGGCAGGAACACGAACTCCACCGTGCCGCCGTGGTCGGGTCGCACGTCGTGGATGGAGAACGAGCGCCGGCCGAGCATGCCCGACTGCGGCCCGCCGACCGCGATCGCGACGAACTGGCCCGGCTTGAACCTGGTGGCGATCGCCGGGGCGACCACGGTCATGGCCACGTACGCGTCGACGCGGCGCACCGTGAGTACCGTCCCGCGCACCTGAACAGGCGCCGCACCGCTCTCCCGGTCGTTCCCTGCCATTCAGCCGCCGTCCAGTCCCCTGAGCCCTGTTCCCTTATACCGAAATTTCAGGGAATGTCGTGGCGCGCAGCGCCCGACATTTCTGTCAATGTCGGGGCGCCCGCAACTAACACTCCGCGAAGCTCCGTCGTCCGCTCCGGCTTCTCGCCGTCACCTGCCGTATGAGTTAACCACGCGCCGGCCGCAACCGTTAACCACGCAGCGCGGCCGCGTGCTCCTGCAGCGAGCGGACGCCGATCTCGCCGCGGATGGTGGCCTCGATGCCCTGCACCGCGGCCGCGAGGCCGGCCACGGTGGTCACGCACGGCACGCCGCGCCTGACCGCCGCCGTCCTGATCTCGTAGCCATCGAGCCTGACCGCCGCCGAGGCCGCGGAGACGGCCCCGAATGGCGTGTTCACGATCAGGTCCACCTCACCGTCGAGGATGCGGGTGACCACGGTGGGCTCCTTCACCCCTAGTTCGTTGGCAGGACCCGCGCCGTCACTCTGTTTTCGGACGATCTTGGCACGAACGCCGTTCCTGCGCAGTACCTCCGCCGTTCCCGACGTCGCCCAGATCTCGAACCCCAGGTCGGCGAGGCGCTTGACGGGGAAGACCATCGCCCGCTTGTCCCGGTTGGCGACGGACACGAATACCCGTCCTTTGACGGGCAGCGAGCCGTAGACGGCCTCCTGCGACTTGGCGAACGCGGTGCCGAACGAGTCGTCGATGCCCATGACCTCGCCCGTCGACCGCATCTCGGGGCCGAGTACCGTGTCCACGCCCGCGCCGCTCGCGTCGCGGAAGCGGCCGAACGGGAGCACGGCCTCCTTCACCGCGACCGGGGAGTCGAGCGGCAGCGTGCCGCCGTCCCCGGTCTCGGGCAGCACCCCGGACTCGCGCAGCGACGCGACGGACGCGCCCATCATCACGAGCGCCGCCGCCTTGCCAAGGGGCACGGCGGTGGCCTTGGAGACGAACGGCACCGTCCGCGACGCCCGCGGGTTGGCCTCGAGGACGTAGAGCACGCCGGCCGCCAGGGCGTACTGCACGTTGATCAGGCCGCGCACGCCGACGCCCTTGGCGATCTTGTGCGTCGCCTCGCGGATCGCGTTGATGTCGGCCCGGCCGAGGGTGATCGGCGGCAGGGCGCACGCCGAGTCGCCCGAGTGGATGCCGGCCTCCTCGATGTGCTCCATGACGCCGCCCAGGTACAGATCCTGGCCGTCGTACAGGCCGTCCACGTCGATCTCGATGGCGTCGTCGAGGAAGCGGTCGATCAGCACCGGGTTGTCCGTCCGCGCGGCACTGCCTCCCGGGGGGACGACCCCCCCAAACCCCCCCGGCACAAAAGCGGTGAACGCGCGGGCGACGTAGTCGCGCAGCGTGGCCTCGTCGTAGACGATCTCCATGCCGCGCCCGCCGAGCACGAAGGAGGGCCTGACGAGGACCGGGTAGCCGATCTCCGCGGCCGCGGCCGCCGCCTCGCCGGCCGACAGCGCCACCTTGCCGAGCGGCGCGGTGAGCCCGGCCTCCGCGAGGACCTCGGCGAACGCGCCGCGGTCCTCCGCGGCGTGGATCGCGGCGGGCGAGGTGCCGACGATCGGGACGCCGGCGGCTTCGAGTGCGCGGGCCAGGCCAAGCGGTGTCTGCCCGCCGAGCTGCACGATCACGCCGGCGACCGGGCCCGAGCGCGTCTCGGCGTGCACCACCTCGAGCACGTCCTCCAGGGTGAGCGGCTCGAAGTAGAGCCGTGAGGAGGTGTCGTAGTCGGTTGAGACGGTCTCCGGGTTGCAGTTGACCATGACGGTCTCGTAGCCCACGGCCCGCAGCGCGGTGGAGGCGTGCACGCAGGAGTAGTCGAACTCGATGCCCTGGCCGATGCGGTTCGGGCCGCTGCCGAGGATGATCACCTTCGGGGTGTCGCCGCCGGGCACCTCGTCGCCCTCGTCGTAGGTCGAGTAGAGGTACGGCGTGCGGGCCGCGAACTCGGCGGCGCAGGTGTCAACCGCGTGGTAGACCGGGCGCACGCCGAGGGAGTGGCGCAGTGCGCGCACCTCGTCGGCCGCCAGGACGCGCAGGTCGGCGACGGCGGCATCGGAGAACCCAGCGGCTTTCGCCTCCCGGAGAAGCGGCTCGTCGAGTTCCGAGGCGGCCGCAATCGTTCTGGATAGCTCTTTGAGGTTCTCGAGCTGCTCGACGAACCACGGGTCGACGCCGGTGGCCTCGGCCACCGCGTCGGGGGTGGCGCCCGCGCGCAGCGCCTGGAGCATGGTGTTCAGGCGGCCGTCGTGCGGTGTGCGGCAGCGGTCGAGCAGTGCCCCGGCCTGGCCGTCGACCTTCCCGGTGAACCGCAGCGGCCCCGTCTGGCTCTCCAGGCTCCGCTGCGCCTTCTGCAGTGCCTCGGCGAAGGTGCGGCCGATCGCCATCGCCTCGCCGACCGACTTCATGTGGGTGGTGAGCGTGGGGTCGGCGCCAGGGAACTTCTCGAACGCGAACCTGGGGATCTTCACGACCACGTAGTCGAGGGCCGGCTCGAAGGACGCCGGGGTCTGGCCGGTGATGTCGTTGGGTATCTCGTCGAGCGTGTAGCCGATCGCGAGCCTGGTCGCGATTTTGGCGATCGGGAAGCCGGTGGCCTTGGACGCGAGGGCCGAGCTGCGGCTGACCCGCGGGTTCATCTCGATGACGACCATGCGGCCCGTCCTGGGGTTGACCGCGAACTGGATGTTGCAGCCGCCCGTGTCGACGCCGACTGCGCGGATGATCCTGATCGCGGTGTCGCGCATGTGCTGGTACTCGCGGTCGGTGAGGGTCATCGCCGGCGCGACCGTGACCGAGTCGCCGGTGTGCACGCCCATCGGGTCGACGTTCTCGATCGAGCACACGATCACGACGTTGTCGTGGCGGTCGCGCATCAGCTCGAGCTCGAACTCCTTCCAGCCGATGATCGACTCCTCGAGGAGTACCTCGGTGGTCGGACTGGCGTCCAGGCCGCTGCCGGCGATCCGCCGCAGGTCGGCCTCGTTGTACGCGATGCCGGAGCCGAGGCCACCGAGCGTGAAGGACGGCCGCACCACGACGGGGAAGCCGAGGCCGGTCTCCCCCTCGCCTTCTTCCCGGGGGGGTTTGGGGGGGTCGTCCCCCCGGGGCACAGTGCCGT
>Ga0207416_1004125_pt1 | contig 12967 bp, 13 predicted proteins | sample PaiPotPPM11metaG_FD_184107 | JGI IMG/M metagenome (GOLD analysis project Ga0207416, IMG submission 184107) | Iron sulfur acid spring bacterial and archeal communities from Banff, Canada, to study Microbial Dark Matter (Phase II) - Paint Pots PPM... ...
GTGACCAGGGTGTCCGTCCTGTTCGCCGAACCGAAGAGCCTGTCTTCCATAACGGATGCATTATAACATAATTGTAGTATTCTTGCTACATTAATGTAACAAACGCAAATTGGTGGGCGGCAAGCCAAATGCTTGCGACAATAGTGTAGTACGGCAGCTACATATTTGTAGCAATATGGGGCTTTGCCTTAATAAGTCCGTCGTTTCGCTGACTTTTGGGGCAACCGACGAATCTGCCCCAAAAGTCGCGTTTGCCCCAAAAGTCGGCTGGGCGCCCAAAACTTCGGTTCGATACCCAACTCGTAGATCGATTGAACGAGGACGCACAGGTTGTGGCAGAGCACCTTGCAGAGAGCCTCGTTGAGCTGCGCGATTGGCTTCTTCGAGCGGACGTCACCACCGAACTTGCGCTTGATCATAGAGAAGGCTGACTCCACGTTCGACCGCTGATGGTAGTGCTTCAAAAACTCTTCCCGGTTGAACTCATAATAATGCCACAGTTTCCGCCAGAGGTCCGGCCCCTCGCCTGTCGTGTTGCTCTTGAACGGGATGTAGGGCACCGCGCCCGTCCCGGCGATGACCGCAAGATTGCGCCTGCTGAGGTATCCTTTGTCAGCGGAGACTTCTAAGAGGCAAAAGCGCGCGGCTGTCTCTTTGACCAGGGCTGGCAGGTACGGCGAATCGTGGGCGCTCCCCTCCGTCACCCTCACTGCCGTTACAACCTGCGTCTGCACTCCCACCACGAGGTGCAACTTGACGTACTGACGCTGCCCTCGGCCTTTCCCGTAGTTATGGTCGATCCATCGGACATAAGTCGAGGTCGAAAATCCAGTACCGTCGACGGCGAATTTGGTTTCAACCGCCTGGAGCGGACTCGCGGCTTCCTCGATAAGCAGTTTCAAGATCGGGGTCATCGCTGGGTTGTCGAGGTAGCGAAAGAGGCTGTTGTAGTGGGGCGACTTCGTAAGATAGGGTAACTACATACTTGACGTACCAAGGCTTCTGTAGTATGCTTTAGCCATGAAGAGTCCACGAACCCTCCAAGAAGCGGTGATCCACTTCAGCGATTTTGAGAACTGCAAGTCGCTGATGATGGAACTGCGCTGGCCAAACGGTAAAGTAAAGTGTCCGCGCTGCGGGTCCGAGAAGGTGGCTTACCTCGCCAAGACTCGCGTATGGAAGTGCTACGGTGGGCACAAACAGCCGACGTTCTCCCTTAAGACTGGGACCATCTTCGAGGATTCACCGCTTGGTTTGGACAAGTGGCTTCCGGCATTGTGGCTTATCGTGAACTGCAAGAACGGCATCAGTTCGTGCGAACTGGCCCGCGACCTCGGCGTCACTCAGAAAACGGCGTGGTTCATGGCGCATCGCCTGCGCTTTGCATTGACTGAAGGCGGCTCAGGCTTGCTCTCCGGCGACGTGGAAGCGGATGAAACATTTATCGGCGGCAAGGCCCGCAATATGCACCTCTCGAAGCGGGCGCGACGGATCACCGGCACCGGCGGCAAGGACAAAACCGCCGTCATGGGCATCCTCGAACGCGGAGGTAAGATTCGCACCGCAGTCCTCAGCAACCGTCGAAAGAGAACCGTGCAGGCCGAAGTCAAGAAGCACGTCGAGGCAGGTTCTGCGCTATATACTGACTCGCTACTTTCCTACGACGGTCTAGCCGCCGAGTACGCGCACAAAGTCATTGACCACGCGGTTGCCTACGTGGACGGTAAAGTCCACACGAACGGCCTGGAGAATTTCTGGAGTCTCTTGAAGCGCGGTCTAAGCGGGACGTACGTGAGCGTCGAGCCATTCCACCTGTTCCGGTATCTCGACGAGCAGAGTTTCCGCTATAACAACCGAACGAAAATGGGTGACTTTGATCGCTTCAGGTTGGCGCTCTCGCGAATCGCGGCCAAGCGGCTCACGTACCAGCACCTGACCGGCAAAGATTTGGAGGCTCCCCCCGCGACGGTCAATTAAAGCGGCAGAACAGAGGAAAGCGAAAGGCCGGTTAGCCTTTGCTACTGACTGGCCTTTTGGATTTGTGTTTGGGCTTCTTGAAGGGGTTGGGGACTGTGCTCTTGGGGACTGACAGGACTGTCTTGAGTGCTTTGAGGAATCGGTCGGCGGCTCGCGGGCCTTCTTCCATTTCCGGGTGCGGCTTCATACTGTCTATTGTGCCATAAATCGGATGCCGCGTCCCGTCCGCGCCCAGTTGGATAGGCCTGGAGCCTGTCCATTCACCCGGCACGTTCAATCTGCTAGACAGAAACATGACTTCGCGTCCGCTGTAGCGACTCTGAGCACTATACGATAGCCCGTAGATGATCCTTCGGTATGCAGGGTACAAGTTGGCGCGAACTGCCGCATCATCGTACGTGACAATCCAGGGTTGAGCGAGTCGGGAAACGCTCAACGCCAAACGGCGGTGATCTTCCAGCGTATAGTTGTTGAGATACAATCCGTCTCCGTTCTCAATGTATGGCGGGTCATAGAAAGCCAACGTATTCGCGCCGATGCGCGGGAGGACGGTATCGGTGAAGTCGATGCCGTCCATCTGGTACAGTTTGATCCTGTGTCTATATCGGCCAATTCTTCGGATGCGCTCAATGAGATCGGATTTGCGGAACCGAGCATCTACGCCCCATTCTCCGCTTTGATCCTTACCACCAATCACACCGCCGGCAATGGTCCCTGACCGATTCGTCCGGTTCAGAAAGAGGGCCGCAAATCCTAGTTCTACAAGGTCCGCCGTGTCCCGGCGTTCATACACCGCCCGCTGTCTGTGCCATTCATGCATGGTGACGTTGACTCGCTGAACACGACGACACAGTTCGGTTGTGTCGTTGAGAGCGGTGTGCCAAAAAGCATAAACGGGTCGGCTCAGATCGTTGATATGAATTGTCGAGGCGTACTCGCCGAGGAGAAGGGCAAGACCGATGGCCGCGCCGCCCGCAAACGGCTCAACGTATTGCACATCACTAAGACGGTTCTCTTCGAGAAGCCGCATGACGACGGGGGCCAATCGCCGCTTGCCGCCCGGATACCTGAGTGGCGTGTAGTAAGGCATCGCTGGCAGTCTAGCGCAATTACTGAGTTTTGGCCAGCGATTTTTCTAAGGTGACCACATTGCGATAACAAACGGCTGGAGACTATCCCAATGCGCTCGAAGGTCCCCGGCCGCCGGGAATACATGCTGGTTATGGATATAGTTGTGCATCATATCGAGAGATGGGGCTAGCCACGAGTCCTTCGCGCAGGCGCGGTAAACTGGCTTGGCCTGCTGCTGGTTTATCTTTCCGTGCGCCAACAGATCTCCGGTGACGTCCCTCAGTTTTTCGTGGAGTTTCTTTTTCTCGGGTAGTTTCATCCGGTCAATGTACGCGTCCGCGCTCAGTTCAATAAACACGCGGAGCAAAACGCTGACGGCGTTCGGGTACTTGTCCAGGCTGAGCCCTCTCAATTCTGACTCGATGGCGTGGATGCGAGCATCAGTTACGTTCAACACGCAGGCTGCCGGAATCAGTTTGTCCCGCGGTCTCCCTAATCTTGCTGCGGCTGCTCGTCTGGCTTGTGCCGACGGGACTTTTGCGCCAACGGGCACGCCCTGACCGATTGGGAGAGTGGGAGTGACAGCGACGGCAGCAGGAAGTTTCTTTGCGTACTGGAGACGCTGAGGCTTGTGGTAAATGTCACTCACTTTAGTCTTGCCAGAAGCGAGATCATCCACAACGTACATCAGCGCCTTGGTGACCTTGCTCTTGCTGGCCCGCAGGCAGAGCGTCCCGTCCACCACCTCGATGCCCAACTTCTCCCGCACTTCAGGCGTCCCGATGAGACGCTTGAAACTTGTGGCGGGCACCTTCCGACGGACATCGAGCGTCAAAGCACCACGGTCCTGCAGAAAATCCAGGGCTTGCGTATGGACCTCGGCGATTCTGTTTCGTGCGCGGAATCGAGAGGCGTCATCGCTCGTCCACTTAATGACTCCCGCACCTTCATTGCCGCTTGTATGCCGAAGTTCAACCCAATGCCGCGCCTCGTCCTTGTCCTTCACAACAACACATGGGACAGCGTCAATCGAAGCGTTCTGGTATTGCTTGCTCAACTGACGAAATGCCGTCAACACGGCTGGCTTGACGGCATCGGACAGCACATCGGGGTTTTCCAATGCCTTAAGCGCCGCGATCCGGCGATTTCCCTCGATCACCACATACCGAGTCCCGTCTTCTTGAAAGGGCATGACGATAGAGAGTTCGGAAGGATTCAGTCCATTCTGGAGAATGTCTTTGGCCAGCGTCAGGAGTCTTCGGTCTTGCTGCCTGGCGATAGCCCTGAGTGCTTCACGCTGTCCAGTATTCGGTTGAGGCAAGCGTGGATTTTCTAGGTCAATCAGGAGGTTTGCCAACGCAATTGAGGTTGCTTCCGCCATACTGACACTTCCCCCGTGTGTCGAGTGTCAGTATTATACACCGTTCGGTACGGCAGGTATATAGTTACCTAAGATAGCCCTTCCCCCGGAATTCGCCCAGGTCGCTCATGGCGCGCCGCCCAGACATCGTCCTGTACACTTTCATGACGGCGCTGAATACGATGTCGGCGAGCTGGAACCGGGGGCGGCCCTGCGCTTGCTTGGGTTGCTCGATGCCGGCGCACAGGCCATGCAGCAGGTCGGTCACGCGGGCCTTCTCGTGGGTCTGGGCCGCGTTGTACGCCGACCAATTCTGCGCATAGGTTGGCCGGGCGGATCTATCCGATCTTGCGCTACCGCTGGCGAGCGCCCCATGCCGACGGACCACCAGATCTCCCCCCTATATGCCGAACGTATGTACGTGTTCTCTAATTGATAGCCACTATCCTTGTGGGTTAGCAGCCCAGCCAGGGGTGGAGGTTGTCTTGCTGTGGGTCGGGGATAGGTGCTATCGTAGGCGCCAGAATGGAGAAGCAACTCGTCGTCCGGATCCCGCGCGCCACATGGCGGCTCTTCCGCGCCATGCTCGAGGACACGCGGTCGGGGGGCGAGCGCCTCAGCATGCAGGAGTGGATCGATCAAGCGGTTGGGCAAGAGATCGCGGCGCACCAGTTCGCTCGCGGCGCACGCGAGAATGGACGGCAACGCGAACTGCTGTCTCTCATCTCCCGCACGGTTGGGCCCGAGAGTCTCGAGCCCGCCAAAGAGGTGCCGGCCTTCATGCGCCGCACGCCCCCGCGCGTCTCCGCGGCCCAGGTGATCGCCCGGCTGAGCAACGAACGGCTCAATAGCCTCAGGGCGGCCCTTCGCGAGCGCGGGCTATCCATCACCGACTGGTTGCGGCAAAAGATCGCCCAGGCTGTCTCCCAGCGGGCGGCGCAGGCCTCGGGTCTGCTGTCGCCGGCGGTGCGGAAGGCGGTCGGCAGCGCTCTGCCCCGGAACGAGAAAGGACGCGAGGCGATGGCCTATGCGCTCCTCGACTGGCCGGACGAGGTGGTCCTGGAGGCCGCCGAGGACCCCGCCTACGGTCTCCGGCAGGCGCTTCGCACGGGAGACGTTGCTGGAGTGTCGGAGATCCTCTCCGTGGCGGCTGTGCAGGTGGAGGCCGCGAAGAGATTGGCGGCGCTCAAGGCGAAACATGGCGCCTCCCATGTGTTCCTGCCGAACAGGGACGCACCTTGGGCCAAGCGAACTCCCAAACCTGTGAGCAAGCCGGTCAAGGTGGCGGTCGATCAGGGGATCAATCTGCCAAAGCTGCGAAAGCTTGAGGCGCAGGGGAAGATTACGTTGCACCAGGTGCATGATCTGGAGCAGAGGTTCCCGGGCGTCCAGCCACAAGGGCGCGCTGCGAGATATGGCCAATCCAAGTACGGCGGCCCGGACATGTACGCCGACGAAAAAATGACCGAGATCGTAAAGATCGTGGGGCCCGAGAACGTCACGGACGCGGAGCACGTCTACGCGGCATACCTTAACCGTTGCGACTACTTCGTGACAGACAATCCGGACCACTTTGTTTCCGGTGGACGGCGAGAGCGGCTCGAAGAAATACTGGGCCTAACGATCCGACGGACTGCGGAGTTTCTCAGCGAGATGGGCGAAGAGGAACGACGGGGGCCGGGTTAACCTTTCCACGTCTGTGCTGATGACTGAGAAAATGGACGGCTCAAATGTCTAACGCAAACATCCCAAGAGCCCGGAGAAGCTCAACGAGGCGTGCAGCCCCCAGACGAACTCCCGTCCGTGACCGCCATTCCCCGGCTCAATCCGTTGTGGGCGCAAAAGGGTAGGCCGGTGCGCCCCAAGCGGACCGAGGTCCTGGCCACGAACATTCGCAAGATCCGCCTGGACCTGAGCACGGTGAGGGCATGGTCTGAGGTGGTGGCCGCGGCCGACTTCGCGGATGCGTGGATTCACCTCGGAGCGCGGGTGAGACTCGGACCGAATCACGACGGCGTCCAGGTTGATGTGCAGCTGGCTCTCTAGAGGCGCAACGATGGCAGAACCAAGAACAGCATACGAACTAAGTCAATCGCAACTTACGACGCCGGAGACCGTAGTTCGGCTATTCTGGGATTTGACGAAACAGTACCGAAGACACTTGAAATCCGTGCTCGACATGGGGGCAGGTGATTGCCGATTCGCTATCGGTGGGGATTTCGAGTGGTACACTGGTATCGAAATTGATAAGAAACGAATTGCCGCTGCGAAGGTGCCTGCAAATGGCGAGATCTTCCATGGCTGTGCGTTCCAGCACAACGGTCGAGAGTACGATGCATGCATCGGAAATCCTCCTTACGCTCGGCATCATGACATCCAAAGTCCCTGGAAAGAACGCACTGTCGCTCGTTTGGAACGCGAACTAGGCGTCTCGTTGAATAAACACTGCAACCTTTACATTTATTTCTTTTGCCTTGCGCTCTTGAAGTCGTGTCGCGAAGGATTGGTCGCGCTAGTGATACCGTACGAGTGGGTATCCCGTCCATCCGCCAAGGCGCTACGTGAATACATCCAGCGGCAGCGTTGGAATGTCGCGGTGTACCGGTTTCAAATGCCCATTTTCGACGGTGTCATGACTACAGCGTCTGTGAGTATCGTAGACAAAGCACGCCAGGACAGGCGATGGACCTATTATGATATTACCCCTGCTTATGAAGTGGTCAGGAAGCGGGGGGTCACCGGATCGAAGAGTGGAGTCCTGGATTATGCACCACGTGGAAGTATTTGGGGCCTTCGTGGACTAAGCCCCGGCTCACAGAAGGTGTTCACGTTGACGGACGGTGAGCGCATTCGTGCCGGTCTAGGTAAACAGGATGTTGTTCCTTGCGTAACGAGTCTGAGAACTTTTCCCCGCGGACTGCGGATGCTATCGCGTACCGCGTTTCAAAAACACTTTGTCGACAGCGGGGAAAGATGTTGGCTAGTTCGCTCAGACAAGAAAGTTCGGAGCGACACGCTGAATGCGTACTTGGAGTCCGTGCCCGAGGAACGTCGCGCAACTTATACCTGCCAGAATCAAATGCCCTGGTTTAATTACCGGCCGCATCCGGTGCCGCAGGTCTTGTTTAGTTCCGGGTTCACAAAATTCGGCCCCAAAGTACTGATCAATTCTGTACACGCGCATGCTGTGGGATCTGTTTGGGGTATTCATGCAAGGAGCCGGCTGCCGCTTCGTCGTTTGCAAGCCTACTTGCTGAGCATCAATTTCGAAAAGCAGATCGTCGCACATGCAGAGAAGCTGAAAAAGGTGGAAGTCAAACAATTGAACGCCGTGCTTAATGCATTCGACGGGCAAGAGCGAAAGAATGGTCGAAAATAACCTCGATAAACTGCTCGACGAGGGTACGGTTCCGTTCCAGGCAGAGGGGCGCCTGCTCCAAGAGCTTGGTGAGCGGTTGGTGGCAAGCCCTCAGGTGGCATTGGTTGAGCTCATAAAAAATGCGTATGACGCTGACTCGCCTTCGTGCGAAGTACGGGTTTCGGAAGGGGGTAAGAGTCTTATCGTTGCCGATCAAGGGCACGGCATGACATTCGATGAGTTCGTGGGGAAATGGATGCGGATTGCGACCGCAAGCAAGGTCGAAGAGCGCGTCTCACGCATTCATAACCGGCGACTTACCGGAGCCAAGGGAATCGGTCGCTTTGCTGTGCGCTATCTCGGGGATCATCTAACACTTATCACTGTCGCTGAAGACCCAAAGAGGCAAGTCAAAACAAGACTCACAGCGCGATTTGATTGGCCAGCGATTGACCGATTGAGTGATATCCGTCAGGCGAAGGTAGATTACACGCTCGAACAGCTGACCGGGGGCTTATCGACGGGAACAACTCTCGAGGTCCGTAAGCTCAAGACTGCCGCGGATTTCACGAGTAAATCATCGTTACGTTCCGAGGTATTGCGGATCGTAACGCCCCTGCAAGGACTCGATGCGGGTAGGTTTACGCAAGTTTCTCGAGGATCCAAAACGGATCCGGGATTTCGGGTAGTCCTTCCCGGGGGCGAAGAAGAAGGGCCTGCTGAGATTGACGTCGCAGAGCTTGTGCTCAAGAACTATTGGGCACGGCTTCAGATAGACCTGGTCGGCAAAGATCTTGTCTACAAGGTGTGGTTCTCGTTGTCCCACGAACCCAAAGTGTTTGAGACCACAGTCCCGACGGCGATATCCGCTGGGTTCGTCGCGGACATCAGATATTTCCCGCGCCGGAAAGGTGTTTTCCGCCGCAAGGGAGTCAACGGGCAAACGGCTTGGCGATGGGTGCGGGACAACCACGGAGTTTCCGTTGTTGACCACGGGTTCAGGATCGTTCCGTACGGCTACGAGGACGATGATTGGCTTCACTTGGACTTGGATAAGTCACACAGCGAACGTGACTGGCGATCCAAAATTGCCAAAGAACACTTCGCGATTTCCCCCGCCGCTCGCAACCGCCCAGCAGAAAACCCTGCCCTCTATCTTCCTTACAATTATCAGTTGGTTGGAGCTGTCTTTGTGGAGTCGAAGCCGCCCTCCGCGGCAAAGCCTGAGAAAGATCTAATTCCCTCAATGGATCGTGAGGGATTCCTTAAGAACCAAGCTTTTAACGAACTTGTGGAGATTGTCCGCGGTGGCATTGAGTTCCTGGCAATTCAAGACAAGCGAGAGCTGGAGAGGATACTTGCCAAAGAAGCGCGGATAGCTGCTCAGACTGCGAGAGAAGATGTTCGTCGAGCAATCGAATACGTTCAGCAAAGTCCGACGTTAACTGCAGCGGACAAGGCTCGCATCACAAAATCTTACCGACGACTTGCCGATCGTATTGAAGAGGTAGAGGAGTACAACGTTCAGGCAAGGCGAAGCCTGATGACGATGAGCCTGCTCGGGGCTGTTGCGGGTTTCATGACTCACGAAAATAAGACCTTAGTATTTGAAATGGAGAAAGCTGCGGAGGTTGTCAGCTCTTTGGCCAAGAAATATCCACAGCTTGACAATGTCGCCGTGGAACTCAATCGCCGACTGCTTGCATACAAAGGACAGCTCCAGTACGTTCAGATGTTTCTCGAAGGGGTACGGAGGGATGAGGCTGTTCGGATGTCGGCCGCAGGACAGATCAGACATGTGCTGAAGCGGTTCAAGAGCTTTGCAACCGATCACGGAATCGAAGTGACTTCGGAGTCGTCACCTCAAGTGCAGACTCCCCGTTTGTCCCCGGCCGTCTACAGCGGTGTTCTGCTAAACCTTTACACAAACGCCTTGAAAGCTGTTCTCGCGGTCGCTTCAAGTATCCGTCATCCGAAGATTGCGATCCGGACTTGGAATGAGAGGGGAACGCATTATTTGGAGGTCTCGGACAATGGCGTTGGAATCCCGCCCGCACTGCGAAAGCGAATTTGGGACCCTCTCTATACGACGACCTCAGACACAGGGAACCCGCTTGGCTCCGGCATGGGACTCGGCCTGACATTAGTTAAACAAGTCGTTGAAGATGCGGGGGGAGAAATTCTGTTGGTGGATGAGCCGCCGCCGGGGTTTAGCACGGCCTTTCGAGTTGTTTTTCCGCTGGAGTAGACCGATGCCGGTACAGATCAAAATCGTATTGTTCGAGGACACCGAACAGACTCGCTCGGAGATATTGAGTGCACTCGCGAAGCGCTTGGGACCAAGCGACTCAGCTATTCCGTTTGACGGGAGCCAGTTCAAAGAGTCTGCTGCCGACCAGGGAATGATGTATGAGGAGCGTCTTAGGAAGATTCTCGTAAGCCCTCCATATGACGGAGCGACGTTAATTGTTGCTGATCGGGATCTTTCTAAGAGTTCGCATTTTGGCGGACTTTCCGTGAATGCGGTGGCAGCCGCTTCCAAGAGACTGGCCATCCCGATTTGCTCGTACGCGCGACAACCCGACCCAGAGGATTACGAATGGCGTGGACGGTGGGAAGAAGGACACATTGTACTTAGTTTTTCTGCGGGCGAAGACGAACTTGCTCGCCGAGTGGTGCTAGCTGCGCGAGGTTTTGCTGATATCACAGAAGGACTCCCGAACGTCCTCACGGATAAGCACACCAACTCGGCTGCAAAGATACTTGCTACACTTCTCCGGAAACCTGAGTTTTCCGAAAAAATCGCGCTTTACGGCGTCGGGGATCAGAATCGACTCTCGGAAATTTTGGCTAAAGGCAAATCGCAGCCGCAGCAAGTCAGAATGATGAGCCACTTTCTGGGGTACTGGTTGTGGGACTCCTTGCTGCGATACCCGGGTCTCTTTGTAAATGAAGTCGCGGCGGCTAGCTATCTTAACATCGATACCCCGGCCTTTCGGCGACCGAATGTCCTGGCGATCTTTGACGAGGGTGTGTACCAAGGACCTTTTGCCGATCCGAATAACCTGCAATGGTGGCGAGGCATGCTGGATGATATCGTGTCACGAGAGAACTGTGCCGACGGGCTGGAGTTGGTTCGAAAGAAAGTGGATGCCTCCATTAGCGGCAGCAAGTGCAACGTCGATCCAAGCAAGCCGGCTGGTTATTACTGCATTATTTCTCGCAAACCAGTAAGCCTGGAAAACTCCAAGGGTGGGCTGAGTTGGTTTCCTCGTGGCGCAGATCTCACCAGAATCAGTAATCCGAGGTTCGAGGAATATGGCCCTTGGCTCGGTGCCTAAAGGTTCCCTATGAATAGTCAAACTATCCAACCACCCAACCATGTTAGAAGCGCCTACGAAGAAGTTCTCGAAGCCTTCCGCACGACGGTAGAGGATGCAAATCTGACACTTTTGCTTCCGAGTCGCCCGCTGCCTAGCTCCTTCGTGGGAGTGGATAGTACGAGCGCAGTATTTACAGGTTGTTTTTACCTGAAGGGATGGCCTTGCCGGAGATTGGCGCGACCAAAACGGCTGGACATCGTTGTTAAAGCAATCGAAACTTTTGCTAGGCCCTCGTGGTCGCTGGCGAGGTCCACGGTGTATGTAAATTACTTCGTTGTTTCGGAGTCGGGTGTCAGGCTAGTGCAATCGTTGCACTACGATTTTGTGGAAGAAGGACCGGTCGACCATCCATACTTCCATGTCCAGTTAACCGATGAAGTGATTCCCGCAGACGATCTTCGCAGTACGCATTTCGAACTCGAATTGCCCGGACAACACGAGTCCAACGACTGTTGGGTAACGACCAGAATTCCAACTCCCGACATGACTCTCGCGTCGGTGATCTATTGCCTCGTGGCGGACCATTTGGCCGCAGAAAACTTTGCTCAGTTCGCGGAAACTGTTCAGTCGATTCAGAATCGGCTACCGGCTCCCAGTTTTGAGTCCATTAAGAAGAGCCTTGAGAAATCATCAATACATTTCAAGAGTTCGCATTGGTTCGCCCATATGCAGAAATAAGCCCCCAATGACAGCGAGCGTGCTGATCGAGAATAGCCTTACGCCCGTGGGGGCCCAATGCCGGACTTTTGGTCCAGCGCCAACATGTTTGCTAAGAAATTCTCAAAAGTGTCAAGTAATCCTAGCACTATGTAAACGGGATCTTCGCAAATGTTCAGATATCGCCTTCAGAATGTTCAAGTCGTGTTCAGGTATGTTCGAAAATGTTCAACTAGAACCGAATCCTACACGCACAATAGCGTGACAGCGCGAGAGGCTTCGATTTTGGTCCGCAGTGTCACGATATTGTGCGAAGTTCAGTAAAGTTTCACATCACGCGATCTGGCTCCGCGCGAGGCTCCCCGTGCGCCGATACGTAGGATAGCTGGTACATCCCAGGAACGCGCCGTAGGTATCGTGCCGCACGATCATCGCCTGTCCGCAGCCCGGCCATGACCGGTCCATGGGAACCCGGTCCTGCTTACGGAGCCGGCGCTATCGGCCCACGGAGCGCGCCCGCAGCGACGTCTTCCGCCGGAGGAGTGTACGCTTCAAACCCCTGCCACCTTCGCGCTTGGTCGCTGTGGCCTTGGAGGCTGCCTTCTTCGGAACCGCCCTTTTGTGGGCTAATTTCTTCCCTGTGGTCTTGACCCGCCTCGCCTTTTTCCGGCCCGGCTTCGGCGCCGGGTGAACGGGCCGCTCCACTGGCGCGACCGGTGGCACCGGAGGCTGGTCGCCCGCAACGGCGTGCGGCTCCTGATCCATCGCTCGTTCATCCCCCTTCTCTACTCATGTCATCGTGTCCGCGCTAACGCGGCCGGTGCCACGCGCCGGCGCGAGCTCCAGCGCAACCCCGCCGGTTCCGCCACGTGGCCTGATCGTACCATACCCCGCCCGAGGAGAGAAAGCTATGGCACGACCCGGTAGTGGGTCAGTTTGATTCTTCCACTCAATCGACAGCCGCAAGCGGTAAGCATTTGGTGAGGGCCGTGGCGGTGGTTTGAGACAAAACCGACTGCACCGGACCGGCGGAATAGCGCAATCAGGCAGGGACGTACGTCAGCCTAACCGTGTCCTCGCCAACGGGATCGGTGGAAACAAGGCGGAGCGGCGGCCGCGGGCCGGCAAAGAATGGCTTGCCGCGACCAAGCACGACGGGGT
>Ga0207416_1004126_pt1 | contig 12966 bp, 12 predicted proteins | sample PaiPotPPM11metaG_FD_184107 | JGI IMG/M metagenome (GOLD analysis project Ga0207416, IMG submission 184107) | Iron sulfur acid spring bacterial and archeal communities from Banff, Canada, to study Microbial Dark Matter (Phase II) - Paint Pots PPM... ...
TCGCCTCGCCAGCGCATAGAACGGAGCACCAAACCCAATCCTCGCTGACCTGCCCAAAGATGTAATGTACTCTTGCGTCGAACAGCAAACGCAACCTCGAAAGCTTCACAAGCTCTCAGGGTGACGGAAAAGGATCAATACCGATACTGATCGGTCTTATACGGCCCGCTCACCGGAATGCCGATATAGCTCGACTGCTTGTCGGTGAGCTTCGACAGCTTCACGCCGATCTTGTCGAGATGCAGCCGTGCGACTTTCTCGTCGAGGTGCTTGGGCAGCGTATAGACCTTCTTCTGGTACTTGCCCGGATTGCTCCATAGTTCGATCTGCGCCAGCGTCTGGTTGGTGAAGGACGACGACATGACGAAGCTCGGATGGCCCATGGCGTTGCCGAGATTGACCAGCCGGCCTTCGGACAGAAGGATGATGCGCTTCTGATCCGGGAATTCGATCTCGTCGACCTGCGGCTTGACGTTGAACCATTTCAGGTTCTTAAGCGCCGCGACCTGAATCTCCGAGTCGAAGTGGCCGATATTGCAGACGATGGCGCGGTCTTTCATCTTGCGCATGTGCTCGATGGTGATGACGTCGACATTGCCGGTCGCGGTGCAGAAGATGTCGGCGCGCGGCGCTGCCTCTTCCATAGTGACCACTTCATAGCCTTCCATCGCCGCCTGCAGCGCGCAGATCGGATCGATCTCCGACACCATGACGCGGCAGCCGGCCTGGCGCAGCGAAGCGGCCGAGCCTTTGCCGACGTCGCCGAAGCCTGCGACCATGGCCACTTTGCCGGCCATCATGACGTCGGTGCCGCGGCGGATGCCGTCGACGAGCGATTCACGGCAGCCGTAGAGATTGTCGAACTTCGACTTGGTGACGCTGTCGTTGACGTTGATGGCGGGGAACAGCAAACGGCCGTCCTTCTCCATCTGATAGAGCCGGTGCACGCCGGTGGTGGTTTCCTCCGACACGCCTTTGATGCTGGCGGCGAGCTTGGCGAACCAGCCCGGCTTTTCCTTCAGCGTGCGCTTGATGAGCGCGTAGAAGACTTCCTCTTCCTCGTTCTCCGGCTTGTCGAGAAAGGCCGTGTCGCCCTTCTCGGCGCGAAGGCCTGAATGAACCAGCATGGTGGCATCGCCGCCATCGTCGAGGATCATGTTCGGCAGGCCGCCGTCGCCCCATTCCAGAATCTTGCGGGTGTATTCCCAGTAGTCCTTGAGGCTCTCGCCTTTCACCGCGAAGACCGGCGTGCCGCCGGCGGCGACCGCGGCCGCGGCGTGATCCTGCGTCGAATAGATGTTGCAGGACGCCCAGCGCACATCGGCGCCGAGCGCCTTGAGCGTCTCGATCAGCACCGCGGTCTGAATCGTCATGTGCAGTGAGCCGGCAATGCGCGTGCCTTTCAAAATCTGCTTCGGCCCATATTCCGCGCGTGTCGCCATCAGGCCGGGCATCTCGACCTCGGCGATGACGATTTCCTTACGGCCCCACTCAGCAAGGCCGATGTCTTTGACGACGTAGTCGGAGGTCGAAAGGGTTTTGGCGGCGCTCGTGCTCATGGGGATCCTTTGGCGATCTTTGGCCGGTGGGGCGTTCTGGGTTTCGGGCGTGCGTATAGCAGGCTGCCGCGGCTACGGCAATAAAGACATAAAGATACCTTTATGTCCTTGGTTTCGGCGGTCTTAAAGGGATTTGCCGTTCGTCTGGGGGCGACCGGGACAAGTCATTGCGAGGAGCGGAAGCGACGGAGCCTGTCATCGGGCCGGCCACTTCGGGCCGGACCCGTTGGCTCGCGATGACAGATGCGTTCAGCTTCCGGGGGTTCAGCTCTTGGCGTTCAGCTCTTGGCCGGCTCGGCGATGGTGGCCCGCGGCGTCGCCTTCACGACACCGGCTTGCGTGAGCGCGGCGGCGATCTGCTGCATGCGATTGATGAGCTCGACCGCGGCCGCCGGCGGCAGCACGAGGCGGCAGGCCGGATAGCGGCGGCCGGTGATCTGCGTGTTGGGTTTGACTTCATCGAAACGCGTGACGCCGAATTCGATGCGCAGCGTCTGGCCGTCGAACATCAGGCCGGTGATGGAATCGGCGAAAGTCTCCGCCATATCGGCTTGATCGAGATAGCGGATCGACGCCGGCTGACGCTCGGTTGGAGCGCCCGCGGCAGGTGCCGCCGGAGCCGGCGCCGCGGCCGGCGATGAATTGCCTTTTGAGCTTGTCGGTTCGGCCATTGGTCTGTTCTCCTTCGGCGAATGCTTTGGACGCGAATTGTTCGGGCGCGATAGCTTCTTAGCTGGCTTCTGCGACGGTTTGGGGCGCGGCGTGCTGCGTTTCGGCATGGTTCCCGGCCTCTGGCTAGCCAATCTTAAAACGGCGGCCGGATCAATCCGCTTCGCCGAACCGCGTCTCGATAAGGGTCGCCAAAGCATCGATAACTTCGGCCGCCTGACGGCCGGTCGCCTCGACCGAAATCGAGGTGCCGGGCGCGGCTGCGAGCATCATCAGACCCATGATCGAAGTGCCGCCGACGGCGTCGTTGTTTTCGCCGCAACGTTTCACGCGCACATCGGCATCGAATTTTTCCACGGTCTGCACGAACTTCGCCGAGGCGCGCGCATGCAGGCCCTTCTTGTTGCAGATGACGAAGACCCGAGTCACAGCACCCTCAGACGCCGGCGGCTGATCCGGCATGCTGGGACCGCTATGGGCCGGTTCGTTCATTTACCGGTGAGCACCCGGCTGGCAATGGTGACGTATTTTCGCCCGGCCTCTTGCGCCGCCGCCACCGCTTCGGCAAGCGGGCATTCGTCGCGCACCTTGGCAAGCTTGACCAGCATCGGAAGATTGATGCCGGCGAGCACTTCGACCTTGGGACGGCTCATGACGGAAATGGCGAGATTCGACGGCGTGCCGCCGAACATGTCGGTGAGGATGGCGACGCCGTCGCCTGAATCGACGCGGCGGACCGCTTCGATAATGTCCTTGCGGCGTTCCTCGACGTCGTCGTCGGGGCCGATGGTGACTGACTCGATCTGCGCTTGGGGTCCGACCACGTGCTCTAGGGCGGCGCGGAACTCAACAGCAAGCCGGCCGTGGGTAACAAGCACTAGACCGATCATGGAACTCCCCGCGGGCGCGTCCCGTTTGCGCCGCACGAAAGGTTGCTCATCATGACCATCCGAAGTCTCTGCGCAAGGGGCATTTTGAGCAAAATCTGAGGGTTGTTGCATCGCGGTAAAGAGGGTCCGCTTTGGGCTTCGGCGCCGCCCTTTGGACCGGCAATGGCGGCCGGCAGCTAGCTTTAGGAAAGGCCGAGACCACCAGATCGGACACAGACTCGGTTCTAAAAGTCCTGGGCCATTCTATTGGACCATTCTAAAAGTCTTGGACCATTATGGTTAACCAATCGCCAATTTGTTTCACCGGCGCCGATCAACGGTCAGGCGGGCCGAGAGTCAATAGCGCAGAGTCAATTGCTGCAAAGCCTGAGGTGAGGAGCGCCAGTACGCCGGGCAAGGCCGAAACGCCCTCGGCGACCGCCAATCGCGGTAATTTGACAGCTTCCAGCGTGACTTGGCGGTTCTCAGGCAGTCTTTCGGCATCCTTGGCGCCAAGGTCGACCACGAGGCCGACCACCGCGCACGGCTCATGATCGAGCCGGAATAGGCCCGCACCGCGGACTTCGATCAGTCCGGCAAGAGTATCCGCCGGCCGCACCAGAAGCCGTCCGCCTGCGTTTTCCAGATGGACCCGGTCGTCGCCGACAAGCCGGGCGAAGGCGATCTGCCCGGAGCGGGCCGCTTCGATCAGGTCGAGCGCCAGCCGCGATTTGCCCGCACCGGATGGCCCGCGGATCAAGACTGCGCGCGCACCGACGAGCACCGCCGAGGCATGAATCGTACCCGCCATTACATCGCCGGCAGGCGGACGACGAAGCGCGCGCCGAGCACTTTCAGCTCACCGTCGGGGCCGGGCGCGCCGAGGCGGTTCTCGACCCAGACCGTGCCGCCATGCGCTTCGACGATTTGTTTGGAGATCGAAAGGCCGAGGCCGGAATTCTGGCCGAAGCCCTGATGCGGGCGGTCGGTATAAAAACGCTCGAAGATCTTTTCGAGCGCGTCAGGCCGCACGCCCGGTCCGTCGTCGTCGACAAAAACTTCGACCTGATTGCGCAAGCGCCGGCAGATGACGCGCACGGTGCCGCCCTGCGGCGCGAACGAACGCGCATTCTCGATCAGATTGTCGATGATCTGGCCGAGGCGCGAGTCGTGACCCGGAACCTCGAACGTGCGCGAGGCGCTGCCTTCAAAGCGCAGCGTGACTTTGACGCCGTCATCGCGTTTTACTTCGTTGGCCACGGCGACCAGCGTGCTGAGAAGCTTTCCGAAGTCGACGGGTGCTGCTTCCTGGCGCTGCAATTCGGCGTCGAGGCGGCTGGCGTCGGCGATATCCGAGATCAGGCGATCGAGTCGGCGCACGTCATGATGAATGACGGCAAGCAGGCGGCCGCGGCTCTCCTCGGTCTTCGCCACCGGCAGCGTCTCCACCGCGGAGCGCAGCGAGGTCAGCGGATTTTTCAGCTCGTGCGAGACATCGGCGGCGAAACTTTCGATCGCCTCGATGCGGCTATAGAGCGCGTTGGTCATGTCGCGCAGCGTGCCGGACAAATGGCCGATCTCGTCGCGGCGCTTGGTAAAATCGGGGATTTCGACGCGCGAACGGATGCGCCGGCGCACGCTCTCGGCGGCATCGGCGAGCCGGCGCACCGGCTCGGCGATGGTGCCGGCGAGCAGAATCGACAACACGATCATCACGCCGGCCGCGACCAGAAAGACCTTGATGATGGCGAGCCGCTCGGCCTCCACCATATCGTCGATATCGGCGCCTTGCGTTGACAGCATCAGCGAGCCGCGCACGGCGCGGAAACGCTGCACCGGCACCGCGACCGAGACGATGACGTCGCCGCGATCGTTGACGCGCACCATGCTGGCGTCGGCGCCGTTTAAGGCCTGCGCCACTTCGGGATAGCCCTTGCCGTCATCGGGGCCGAGCTCGTGATAGACCGGCAGATCGCCGCGCCCGAGCCACATCCGCACGGCGATGAAAGCGCGCCTGAAAAATCCTGGCTTTTCCTCGGTGGGCGGCGGCAGATCGAAACGCAGCACGTCGCCACGGCCGAACAGATTGCGGCTGTCGACCAAGAGCACGCCGTCGCGATCGTAGATCCGCGCGCGCGTCTTGGTCGGCGACACCAGCCGCCGCAGGATCGGCGCAACACGTTCCGGATTGATCGGGAAATCGATGCCGTAGAGCGCATCTTCGTTCGGGCCGTAGCTCTCGCCCGGATGTAGATTGAGCAGCTTGTCGGGATCGAGCGTGATCGAGGAATCGGTTTCGACGGTCGCCGAAGACGCAATGGCGCCGGCGATGATCTCGCCCTGCACCTGCAGGCTTTGGATGCGCGCGTCGATCAGGCCGGCGCGAAACTGCGAGAGAAAGATGATGCCGATGGAGAGAACGACGAGGCCGGTGACGTTGAGAACGACAATGCGGCGCGTGAGGCTCGACGAGCTCTGCGTGGCGAAGAACTGCGATCCGCGCGCCAGCCAGTCGCGCAGCCGGGCGAGACCGCGAAGCCGCGCCGCGCCCTCGTCGGGACCGTGGGCCTCGGCGTGACTTTCCAGGCGATCCGACAAGCCATCCGCCAAGCGATCCGTCATGCCATCCGCGACGTGAGGCGCGGCGGCTGTTTCTTTCGAAACGGCCTCGCCTGAGACTTGAGCCTCGGACTCTGCGCTACCTATGGTTCGATCGAGCACGTCGTCTGCCGGGGTTTCGGTCCTGCGCCCCCCACCCTACCCTCTCTCGCGCGCGGGGGAGGGTAGGGTCGGGGCGAACCTTCATTAGTACCGCACGTCAGCCGCCCAGTCAGGAGCTATGGTCAAGGAGCCATAGTCAGGCGCTATGGTTAGGGGCTATCAGCAGGCCCATCCACGGCATATTGCGTTTATCTAGGGCATGATCCGGAAAAACCCTGCCCTCGGACTTGATCCGAGGGTGGAAACCGGTTTCCCGCCTTCGCGAAGCCCGCTTCGGCCGGCGAAGGAAGGTCCGAAAAGATCATGCGCCAACGAAAAAGCTGGCCGTTACTCCTTAAAACGATAACCGACGCCGTACAGGGTCTCGATCATATCGAAGTCGTTGTCGCTTGCCTTGAACTTCTTGCGCAGGCGCTTGATGTGGCTGTCGATGGTGCGGTCATCGACATAGACCTGATCGTCATAGGCCGCGTCCATCAGCGCATTGCGGCTTTTGACCACGCCCGGCCGGCTCGCCAGCGCTTGCAGGATCAAAAACTCGGTGACGGTGAGCGTCACCGGCTCGTTTTTCCAGGTGCAGGTATGGCGTTCCGGATCCATGCGCAGGAGCCCGCGCTCTAGCGCCTTGCTCTCGGTTTCCTTGACGACGATGCCGTCCTTCGGCGAGGCGCGGCGCAGCACGGCCTTGACGCGTTCGACCAGCAGGCGCTGCGAGAACGGTTTGCGGATGAAATCGTCGGCGCCCATTTTCAGGCCGAACAATTCGTCGATCTCCTCGTCCTTCGAGGTGAGGAAGATCACCGGCAGATCGGACTTCTGGCGCAGCCGGCGCAGCGTCTCCATGCCGTCCATGCGCGGCATCTTAATATCGAGAATGGCCAGATCGGGCGGCGAGGACTTGAAACCGTCGAGCGCCGAGGCGCCGTCGGTGTAAGTCGTGATCCGATAGCCTTCGGCCTCAAGCGCGATCGACACCGAGGTGAGGATGTTGCGATCGTCGTCGACGAGAGCGATTGTCGGCATGAGCGGCCTTCTACCATGAGTCGGCCGCAAGCATCATCAGCCCCGGCCCCATAGCCTTTGAATCCCCATGTGGGGGCGGAAGTGTGACCAGACAAGGCAGAATAGCGGCAAATCATGAGGGTTCCTTAATGTAGACCCCACCGAAACCGGGGTTTAAGAACCGCTCAACGACTGCACATAGACCGCATCCGGACCCTATGGCCGACGCCGACAAAACCGATTTTCCGGCCGCCTCCCCGCTGCCCGGCGCGATGCCGGATCGCCTGCCGGAGAATGCTGCGGGAGCCACAGGTTTTGACCCCCAGGCGGTCGCCAAAGACCTATTGCGGGGGACGCGCGCCGGTACGCTCGCGACCATCGATCGCAATACCGGTCATCCTTTTGCGTCGCTGGTCAATGTCGCGACCGACAGTGACGGCGCGCCGCTGATCCTCATCTCCCGGCTTGCCACCCACACCGCCAATCTCGAAGCCGACACCCGCGCCTCGCTGCTGCTTGCTTCGAGCGGCAAAGGCGATCCGCTCGCGCATCCGCGCCTGACTTTGCTCGGCGCATTCGTTCAGGTCGCGCGCGACGCTCCTGACGAGCCGCGGATGCGGCGGCGCTTCCTCGCCCGCCATCCGAAATCCGAGCTCTATGCCGGTTTCGCCGATTTCTCGTTCTGGCGGCTGGGCGCGGTGTCGGCGCATCTCAATGGCGGCTTCGCCCGCGCCGCGGATCTGAAAGCAGCCGACGTTCTGTCCGACATCTCCGGCGCCGAAAATCTGATCGAGGCCGAGGAGAGCGCGGTCGCGCATATGAATGCGGAGCACGCCGACGCCGTGCGGCTCTACGCCATTAAGCTCTGCGGCGCCGAAGACGGGAAAGCCGGAAGCGCTAAAGCCGGAAGCGCTAAAGCCGGAAGCGCTCCTTGGCGGATTACCGGCATCGACCCGGAAGGGCTCGACCTCGCACGCGGCGACGTGACGCTGCGCCTGCCATTTCCACAGCGCGTCACCGATGCTCAGCAATTGCGCAAGGTGGTGGTGGATTTGGCAGCCAAAGCGCGCGCCGGTTAGAAATAAACCGCTTGGTAGTGAAAAACCTTGGCGGCGTGCCGCGCCGCATTTGCGGGCATCAATGCGTTAATAGCTGGCGGGCAAGAACGCGCGACCAACCGCACCGCCTCCGCCCGTGCATCTCGTTTCGCTGCAGTGCAGCGAAACGTCATGCCGGAACGTGACGGGCATGCGCCAGTTAGGCTTGAGGACACTTACGTCTTGGCAGATGCTAGGACGCTCGGATATAGGGTCGCACGCCCGCCGGCAGCGGGCGCATTTCCGGAGGCTAGCGTGCAAGAGACGGGCGTAAGGAACGGTGCCCACGGCGCCGACAAATTCGGCTTGAAGGACCTCAAAGCGGTCCACTGGAATCTTACCGCAGCCCCCCTTTACGAGCACGCCATCCGCAACGGCGAGGCGACCGTCGTCGACGGCGGTGCGCTGTGTGCCGAGACCGGCCATCACACCGGCCGCTCACCGAAGGACAAACATACCGTGGTCGATGCGACGACCGAAAACACCGTCTGGTGGGACGGCAATCGCAAGCAGAGCAAACATCACTTCGAGAATTTGTATCAAGACTTTCTCGCTCACGCCAAAGGCAAGACGCTCTACGCCCAAGACCTCTACGGCGGCGCCGACAAGACATATCGCATCAAGGCCCGCGTCTTCACCGAGCTCGCCTGGCACTCGCTCTTCATCCGTCAGCTTCTGATCCGTCCGGAACGCGCCGCGCTCTCAAGCTACGTGCCGGACATGACGATCATCGACATGCCGTCGTTCAAGCCGGACGCCAAACGTCATGGCGGCCGCGAAGGCTCCGACACGATGGTGGCGATCGATTTCACCCGTAAGATCGTTCTGATCTGCGGCACGTCCTACGCGGGCGAAATGAAGAAGTCGGTTTTCACCACGCTCAACTTCTATCTGCCGGCGCAGGGCGTGATGCCGATGCATTGCTCCGCCAATGTCGGCAAGAATGGCGACAGCGCGCTGTTCTTCGGACTGTCCGGCACCGGCAAGACCACGCTGTCGGCCGATCCGAACCGCACGCTGATCGGCGACGACGAGACCGGCTGGTCGCCGCAAGGCATCTTCAATTTCGAGGGCGGCTGCTACGCCAAATGCATCAAGCTCTCGGCCGAGGCCGAACCGCAGATCTGGGACGCCACCAACCGCTTCGGCGCCGTTCTGGAAAACGTGATGTTCGATCCGGAAAGCCGCGTCCCGGATTACGACAGCGACAAGAAGACCGAGAACACGCGCTCCGCTTATCCGCTCGACTTCATCCCGAGCGCGTCGCGCACCGGCACCGCCGGGCACCCCAAGAACATCATCTTCCTGACCGCCGACGCTTATGGCGTGATGCCGCCGATCGCCAAGCTCACGCCGGCGCAGGCGATGTATCATTTTCTCTCCGGCTACACCGCCAAGGTCGCGGGCACCGAGAAGGGCCTGGTCGGCGTCGAGCCCGAATTCTCGACCTGCTTCGGCGCGCCGTTCCTGCCGCGGCCGCCGGCGGAATACGGCCGGCTGCTGCGCGACTATATCGCCAAGCACAATGTCGATTGCTGGCTGGTCAATTCAGGCTGGACCGGTGGCATCTACGGGGTCGGCCGCCGCATGCCGATCAAGGTCACGCGCGCGCTCGTCACCGGCGCGCTCGACGGCAGCTTGCGTAACGCCAGCTTCCGCACCGATCCGTATTTCGGCTTCGCGGTGCCGACCTCGGTGCCGGGCATCGAGCCGCATGTCCTTTATCCGCAGAAGACCTGGAAAGACAAAGCCGCCTTCGACGAGACCGCGCGCAAGCTTGTCGGCATGTTCCAGAAGAATTTTACGAAGTACGAGCAGACCGTCGACGCCGAAGTCCGCGCCGCCGCGCCCGAGGTTCGCCTCGCGGCGGAGTAAGTAGCCCGGATTGCAAAGCAATCCGGGAGCAAAATTCTCCCGGAGCGCGCCTTGCGCGTTCTGGGCTACATGTCACGCCTTCTGCATCTCCCGCCCCGCGCGGCGCGCCCAGTTCTCCCAGGCGCGATTGAGCGTGTAGTCGTTGACGCGCGCGACGATCTGATCGACTTCGCCTTTGGTGAGAAATTTGATCTCGCCCATCTTCATCGCTTCCATTTGCAGCTTGGCGCCGACTTCCAGATAAACCGAGATGAAGACCGCGTGCCGCACCGAACGGCCGACGACCGTCGCGCCGTGGCCGCGCATCAAGGTCGTCGGATTGTCGCCCATGAACTTCGCCATATCGCGGCCCATCGCCATGTCGCTCACCAAGAGCGTGGTATCGCCGAATTTGCTCTGCGAATCCCAGATCGGCACTTCGTGGCCGCATGACGCGCACATATGCAGCAGCGGCTTCAGCTTTTTTCCGGTGACGCCGAACGGGATCACGCTCGGCGAATGATTGTGCACCACCGCGTGCACGTCGGGCCGCGCCTCGTAGATCGCGCCGTGGATGAAGCGCTCGAGATAGGGCGTGCGGCCGCGCTCGTCGATCGCGGTGCCGTCGAGCTTATATTCGACGATGTCGTCCTTCTCGATGCGCTCCGGCGCGCGGGCGCGCGACAGCAGGTAATGGTCGGGCTTGTCGGGATGCCGCGCGCTCACATGACCGAAGGAATCGACGATCCCCTCATTCGCCAGGACCCGGTTGGCGGTGACTATTTCTTCCAAAACAAAATCGAGCTTGCTCATTACGGCATTTCTCCCATTTGCGGGGCGTTCCTTAGCATGAACTTCAAGGGTGGGAACCGGCTTTGCGGTATTCCCGCTGCGCGATAGCGGCAGCACGCCGCAGGACTTCCCCGACGGGCCACGCTATGCCAAAAGCTCACGCTTATTGTCTCGGTTGGCCTACCGCCCGGGGGTTCTGCAAATGTTGCGACGAATTCAATTCACCGTTGTGCTCGGCGTCATCGCCGCTTCCGCCTGCCTGGCTGATGCCTGGGCTCAGAGCGGCTATCCCGACCACCCGATCCGCGTGATCGTCTCGGTTCCGGCCGGCGGCGGCGTCGATACCGTGACGCGGATCGTCACCGACAAGATGCGGGTGCCGCTCGGCCAGCCGCTGATCGTCGAAAACAGGGCCGGTGTCGGCGGCAGCGTCGCGGCCGAAATGGTGTCCAAATCGGCCCCCGACGGCTACACGCTCTTGGCCTCGCAGCCGTCACCGATCACGACCAATCCGGTCCTTTACAAATCGCTCAATTACGATCCGACACAGCTGGTGCCGATCGCGATCATGTCGCACGTGCCGAACGTGATCCTGGTGCGCAAGGACTTCCCGGCAAAGACCGTGCAGGAATTGATCGCTTATGCCAAAGCCAATCCGGGCAAGATCAATTACGCCTCGCAGGGCATCGGCACCACTTCGCATACAACCGCCGAACTATTCCAGGCGATCACGCATACCAAGCTGACGCACGTGCCGTATAAAGGCACCGCGCCGGCGATCAACGATTTGCTCGCCGGCAATGTCGATCTGATGTTTAACGAGCTTGCGACCTCGCTCGAATTGCACAAATCGGGCAGCGCGAGAATTCTCGCGGTCACGGTCAAAGATCGGGTGCCGGCGCTACCGGACATTCCGACGCTGGAGGAAGCCGGCGTTACCGGCTGCATCTCCGACACCTGGCACGCACTTACCGCGCCGCCGAAAACGCCGGACGCCATTGTCGCCAAGCTCAACGCAGCGGTCAACGCCGCGATGCACGATCCCATTCTGCTGCAACGCTATCAGGCGCTGAGCATCAGCCCCGGCGGCGGCACGCCGGCCGAGGCCGCAGCTTTCATCAAGCAGGAGACGCAGCGCTGGGACGACGTCATCCGCGCTGCCGGAATCCAGCCGCAGTGATTTTGCCGATTGGATATACATGCGGGCCAGCATTGCCAGATTGTTCAACGACCGGGACGCTGAATTAGCGGGCAAGATCGCCGGCATTTACGGCGTTCTGATCGCCGCCAATGTGCTCGCCTGGATCTGGGCGCTGATCGCCTTCCACGACTACCCGGTGCTGATCGGCACCGCGTTTCTCGCCTATACGTTCGGCCTGCGCCACGCCGTCGATGCCGACCATATCGCGGCCATCGACAATGTGACGCGAAAGCTGATGCAGGAAGGCAAAAGGCCCATTGCCGTCGGCCTGTTCTTCTCGCTCGGGCATTCGACTATCGTGGTGCTGGCCTCCGCCGCGATTGCGGTGGCGACCGCCGAACTTGAAGGCCGCTTCAATACATTCAAAGTGGTCGGCGGTGTGATCGGCACATCGGTGTCCGTAGTTTTTCTGTTTCTCGTCGCGGCGGCGAATTTCATTATTCTCTGCTCGGTCTATCGGACCTTCCAGCGCGTGCGCCGCGGCGGCGCTTACGTCGAGGAAGACGTCGATCATCTGTTGGCGCAGCGCGGCTTTCTCGGCCGCCTGTTCCGGCCGATGTTCCGCTTCGTGTCGCGAAGCTGGCACATGTATCCGCTTGGCATTCTGTTCGGGCTGGGCTTCGACACCGCAACCGAAGTCGGGCTGCTCGGCATTTCCGCGGCGGAAGCCTCCAAGGGATTGCCGATCTGGTCGATCATGGTGTTTTCGTCGCTGTTCACCGCGGCGATGTCGCTCGTCGACACGACGGACGGCGTGCTGATGCTGGGCGCCTATGGCTGGGCGCTCACCAAGCCGGTGCGCAAGCTCTATTACAATCTCACCATTACGTTTGTTTCGGTTCTGGTCGCGGTGCTGATCGGCGGCATCGAAGCGCTCGGCTTGCTTGCCGACCGCATGAATCTGGAAGGGCCGTTCTGGTCCTTCATCGGCGCGCTGAACGATAATTTCGGCAGCCTCGGTTATCTGATTATCGCCATCTTTGTCGGTAGCTGGCTGATTTCGATCGCGATCTACCGGCTCGGCCGTTTCGACCGCCTGGAACCCGCTCAATAAGCGGAACCCAAATACTGGGACCTAGTGTTGTGACTCTAACGCTTGTTTCGCCCGCGCGACCTTTTCGAGGATTTGGCCGGCCGACTTTGTCCAGATGAATGGCTTGGGGTCTGCATTGTGGTTTTCCAGGTATTCCATGATGGCGGTT
>Ga0207416_1004127_pt1 | contig 12965 bp, 11 predicted proteins | sample PaiPotPPM11metaG_FD_184107 | JGI IMG/M metagenome (GOLD analysis project Ga0207416, IMG submission 184107) | Iron sulfur acid spring bacterial and archeal communities from Banff, Canada, to study Microbial Dark Matter (Phase II) - Paint Pots PPM... ...
TTTCTCATTCAAAGACGATTCATACACCTGATCGTTTCCCTTAATTCATCTATTCTTTTGATCAAGGTGTGAACATGGTTAGTACATTTAGCCTTTTCAAGTTCCAAGTTATTTATTTCGTTTCTAAGGTATTCGACTTTATCTTGAAGATATGATAATTCATTATTATTGGCGAGTTTGAGAACGTTAATTAATTCTTGTTCACCCATCCCTAGATCATTTACTATTTTGTGCAATCTTAAGAAGGTACGAAGATCGTATTTGGCTTCGTATTCTGGGCTAGTTTATACACTCCTTTGAGTTCCCTATATTCTCGATATATTGCATGTACCTCGTCAGCCAGAATATCTAATGCTATCACAACTTCTACAGGTTTCTTACCCTCTGAAAATAATTTGAAGGCTTGTGGTGGTATCCAGAATACAGTTTACTGGACTAACGATGTAGGCTGCTACACTAGTTTCCACCAAAACACTCAACATTCAACATCGTTAACGATAGTTTTCTGGACTAATTGCAGTTGCAGCACAGAACTTGATATAGTTTGTCTTTGTACACATGATAGGCCACACCCTCCCGGGAGGGTACAACATTGATTTTCGCATTTTTTTGCAATAAGTTTTAAAAACTAATGTTCCGTATGAGCAGACGATAAACTGTTTTTGATGTTATTGAACATTGTTCTACGGAGGTAGATTTACCCTGGTCGATTGACCAGGGTAGGCAAAAAGACAGTACTTTCGTTTTAGTACCCGCTCATCAGGGGAGAAACTAACAATCTTTGTCAATCTGTACGACAACACAGACTTTCATACGGCCTGCCTGCCGGGAGGTAGGCCGTATAAAATCAAGCACCAAATCAAATTCCTTGGGCGGCAGTACTATCGAGTCCGACACACTGACTTAAAGTCTCTAGTCGAAGGTGACAATACAATAGAGGCCTTGGACGCTTATACGAATATCTTTGTTTGGCAAATCAGAGAGATTAACTAGTTACCTAAACTCGGAGTTTATGTAACTACCAATCAATAATCCGTCTACAAATTGCAGTTACCTAATCCTGGAGTTTAGGTAACTATCAAAGTTGTCTTCATTTGTTGGGTCGAATCCTTGCTTTCGCATCTCCGAAGCAATAAGTTCAATCAATTCATATGGATTATTATAATTTAGGTGTCTTTGCTCTGCAATTGTAATCATCTTTAGCATTCTCTGTTCGCGTATACTACTCACTAGTACTTTATACGCCCAGTCCGTACTGACTTTCCCATTTTTGAGTTTTTCTGGATATTCTTGGCCCATCAGATTTCCCCCTTGTGCTTTCTCTTTTATGACTTTTAGTTTTCTCATTTTTGTTGGTGTAGTATCTGCTTTTTTGGCTACCTTCCTAAGTAGCAAATCATCAATTGTCTTACCGACGTATCTTTTTCGTAATCTCTTGCCATCCTTCCAGTATGCGTAAAGATATGGGCCATGCAATTGTTGACAATCAGGATTACCACATCTAACATGTTCCGGCCTGATTGTTGCACTCTCTGGAATTTCGTATTCATTATCTTTATTCATTTTTATTCGATCACTACCACTTGTGTTTGACAAGACGGTAGGAAAAATTGTATCATTTTGTTCCTACCATTTTCTTCGCAACAACATTGTCTCCGTTACCTATGTAGGTCAAGTAAGGTATGCGAGGGATGCGAGGTATCTTTCTCCCTCTGTTTTGTATTGTGGTCTCGAGTCTTCACCCCATATCGTTGGTGTAGTCTTCTAGTCCAATCCCTTCCAAGACTCCAAGACACTGACACTAGATACACCACCTGAGAAAGGGTTTGATAGTAATCCGGAAAAATTTGAGACAAACTTCTAATTGCAAAGTGAGACAGCGCTAGTTTTGTTACCACTATTGGCTATATAGCAAGATATGTCATCTGAAAAAGAAGAGCAATTAAGGATTAGGGAGATTGACTTCAATTATTGGATAGGCGTTTAAAGATTTATATATCATTGGTTAGTATACTAACCATTAGTATATGTCGATACAAAGGTATGATTTTGGAAATAGTATTGGGTATATAATTAATCGGACGGCTAAGGGGTATGTTAAGGCTCTTGATTCTCAACTAAGGGAAAAAGTAGGTGTAACCGTTGGTCAATGGAAGGTCCTAGTGATGTTAGTTGATCAAAATGGTCTTACTCAAAAGGAAATAGCTGACAGATTGGGATTGGAAGGCGCTACACTTATTCCCATTATAGACAAGATGGAAAAAGATAAGTTGGTAGTAAGGAAGGTTGACCCCGCTGATAGGCGAAATAATATGATCTATCGTACAGAAATCGCTGATGCTCTATGGGATAAAATGATACAATGTGCATTGAATATAAAGGAAATATCTCTCAAGGACGTACCAGATGAAAATGTCAAGATAATGAAAGATGTCCTAGAGAATATTTGGCAAAACCTTAGACTTCATTTTGACGTTGATTGTACTAGTATTAAAAATAACCATAACGTGGCATCACCTGTTACGACTGTAAAAAAAAGATTATCAAAAGAGATAAGTAATAAAAATGGTATCCGCCAAAGAAAAAGATACTAATCAATATAACAAATCAACCTCCGGGGCATCTACTTCTGTAAAGATTCCCTCCTATGCTTGGAAGGTACTTGCTGTTTTGAGCCTTGTAGCTACTATGGTCATGTATGCAGAAACAATGCTTATTCCAGCTATCCCTGATCTTATCAAAGACTTTAGAACGTCTTATAGTATGTCTTCATGGATTCTTACCGCATACCTCGTCTCCGGTGCAGTTATGACTCCGATAGCTGGCAAGTTATCTGATATCTATGGTAAGAAGAAGATATTGCTTATCATAATGGCAATTTACACGATAGGAGTTTCTACTGCAGGTTTTGCTAATAACATATACTTTATGCTAGTTGCTAGAGCAATCCAAGGAATAGGGATGTCAATGTTTCCTATTGCTTTTAGTATTGTGAGAGATCAATTCCCAAGAGAAAAGATGTCGATCGGTCAAGGAGTAATTACTTCGATGTTTGCATCAGGCGCTGTGATAGGGTTATCGGTTGGAGGAACTATAATTCAGCATTTTGGATGGCAAGCCACATTCTTCACAATAATACCCATCTCAATCTCACTCTTGATAGTGATCTGGCGGTTTATAAATGTCAACCAAAATGACTATGTTGAGCAGCAGCCAATACATCTACAACAACAGGTAGATAAAAAATCCAGTGTCATAAATCTGAAGAGCAGAAATAACGATAACAACTCTTATACCAAAATTTCTAGTAATAAAACCATAGATGTAAAAGGTGCATTAGCATTAGCTGCAACCATAACTTCATTTCTACTCGTACTTACATTTCTAGAGACAGGCAGTGATAATTCTTCAACTCAGCTTGTAATTGGATTTCTAGCAATAGCAGTTGTTTCACTTTCATTATTCATAGTGGTGGAAAGAAGAGCGGCCTCACCATTAATTGATTTTAAGATGATGTTAGACAAGACACTACTTCCAGCAAATATTCTGATAATGATTATTGGGCTATCAATGTTTATGGTTTTTCAAACTATACCGATATTAGTAAGAAGCCCTATTCCAATTGGTTTTGGAGAAAGCGCTACTAACACTGGAAATGTTCAGTTACCATTTGCTTTAGTACTTCTAGTATTTGGCCCAACCTCGGGCTTTATAATATCAAAATTGGGATCATTAAGGCCAATAATGATTGGTACCATAATAAGTGCTGCAGGATTCATAGGTCTTTTAATCCTACATCAGACGGAAATTGAAATATCTGCGAGCCTTGCGATTCTATCCGCTGGATTATCATTGACTAGTGTAGGAGGAATGAATGTAATAATACTCTCTACCCCAAAACAGTATACTGGAATATCCTTGGGTACTAGTATGCTTATGAGAATTGTAGGAAGCGCAATAGGTCCTGCAGTAGCAGGAATGTATATGCAGTCTAATCAATCAATATTGATAATAGGAGGAATAACACGTTTCTTTCCATCTACAGAGTCATACAACCTCATATTCCTAACTGCAGCGATAGTATCTATTGTGGGCATAGTAGTAGCGACAGTACTACGACACAGAGTTAGAAAAATAGCCATACCAAATGTTGTCTAGTTGATAAACACTATGGGTCGACGCATGATCAATCAAAGAATTGAATATCGTGTTTCTTTGTTATGTTGATCTCAAATAGGCAACTTAAAAAAAGATCATTATTCTAATTTCATTTTTTGGAGCAACAATTTCCGTGGTTCCTCTCATATTATTGACAACAAACAAAGGAGCAATGGGCGAATCCGTGAGCCTTCTTGTATTGTCACGTTCGCCTAGAGGCTTTAAGTCAGTGTGTCGGACTCGATAGTATTCGTGAACAGGGAATTTGAGAACGGGTGGTGGGTTTTCATGGACTTCCTCCCGGGAGGATTTTGGATTGAGAACGGAAGATGTTGGTATGATTATGGTTTTAGGTGGAACATAACAAACAAGGAACGATTACTCATAGATCCTACGTACTCCTACAACACTCTTCGATTTGCTATGATGATTGTATCTTTTTTCTGCGTGTTAAGTTGTGTCTCGGCTAGAGTAGCAGTCTATTTCTTGATTTCGTTATGACCCACCCAGTTTTGGCTGCCATTTTGAGAACTGAATACAAGAAAAAGTTCTTGTCCAAAGTGTGCCTATATAGTGCCGCATAAAGTTCCATTCTTTTTAAAATTTTGCAGAAGATTACGAAGGTGAATCAGGTGTGATTGCTAAATCTTATAAGCATTTAGAGCATAATCACTTGTAGATCTACGTAAACTGATCTGATGATAAGTTATGGTGGCCATTTATGAAATATAGGAAGAACAGATCAAGGCATAATAGTCTAGAATCTATTATCCGGCGTGATTACCTAAGCATTAAGCAGCAATGCACAAGAAAGGATGGAGTTCTGCTTGATTCAGGATTCTATGATACCGAGACACAGGGTGGCCTGCGCAAATGTTGGAAAGGATTTAGAATCGCAAAGGTGCAAGGCGATACTAAGAAGATGGAATATTATTCAAAAGGTATAAGCAAATTCCAGCGGGAGTTGAATATATCAGTATCAGAATTCCCACAATTTGGTTTGGTAGGTCGAAAGATGCCTCAAGAATTAGATTCAGAAAATTACTGGCCAGATAGTAGTAGTTGTGCACAAACCCAGAAGGAATTAGAAGACTATAGGTTACAAGAGGTAGCGAAAGATCCTTTTAGAATCGAACGTGGACCAGATCTAAGAAAAGAGCAAGAGGAGTACTTCAGACGTATACGTCAGGGTTTCGTAGATCCTGGATCATATGGATAGAAAATGGCAGGTATAGTACTCAGTAGACTACTTCAGAAAAGTAATATCAGAAAACCAAGACACATAGATAGTACTTTTCATCTATCACAGATGAGATATCCTCAAGATATTCTAGTTGGGACGAGTAATATAGTAGACTAACAAGAGAGCAGAAATGAAATGACGATACAGGGACAGGAACAAGAAAAATAGCGATGATAAATTCCGTAGAACAGGTCAATCGACAGTGTGGAAACCCGGTTATATCGTCAATCAAACATGGCTTGGATATACCATTGATGATAGAACGAAATATTATGCATCTGTGATTCAGAAATTACTAAAGGAATTAGGATTTCCGTCTCTAGATATCGATGAGGCCATAAAAAAATGAAAATCCAATAAAAGCGAAAACAATTTGGAGAATAGCAGATAGTCACGATCCCACACCAATAACAACGCAAATTATAAACAAGTAACAATTTCATATCTCAAGTACTTTGATTCGTGTCTCAGTTGCAGTATTAACAATAGTGGTATTATCATACCTGCTTATATTTTCAAATCAATTTCATTCCAACATAATTGCGCAGACAAACAGGCCCTATAACTATAGCCTCGATTTGGTAAAAATACTCGTTGATAGAGCCATCGAATCGTTTCAAGATAACTCTACAAATAGCACCATTTCACATTTACAAGCAGCTTATTATGAATTACTCACGTCAGCTAATAATAATAAAATCAATTCATCTAATATTCAAACATTAGTGTTACTCATTGGACACACTATCAAATTAATGTCAGAGAGTAATGCTAGTACTGTTGCTAAGAATGATTCAATTATGTATCTAAATGCCTTGGAAGAACAACTCGGTCATTACCTACCTGCTAGCTCTTCGTATACCAGGAATGTCACAAGCGGTACTACTAATACTACAGTTCCTAAAGGACTATTTTTAGAATATGAAAGTGAACCATACGGGCTTAAAGTTCAATATCCATATGATTGGATTATCAGAATTAACAATAACTACTCGTTGCCATCCACGTCTAGTTATGCCCATCCACAAATTGTTAGCTCTTTTTATCTACCTAATTCAACAAATGGACTTCCATTCTTCTATATAGGAGTCAATACTAATTTATCAAAGCAGTTTAATCAATTTCCTTTCACTCTAGCACAATATCTAAATAAATCATTACAATCGAAGAAAAATTCCTCAGCATTTCCCGATTTTAAGCTAATTGAAGCGACATCTGCAAATAATAATATTAGTCTTGCAGGATTTCCAGCCTATGAAATTGTTTGGACCTACCAACATCCAACATATGGAATAAGAAAACTGATGGAACTCGGTACAATAGTACACGGAAACAAAGGGTACTTCGTAGATTATGCCGCATCTATAGAAAAATTTTCAAAATATTTGCCTATAGCTCAAAGTATGAAAGACTCGTTTGAAATATCGATATCTAACACTGGGGGTTCAATAAAACTGCATCAATGAGATCACAAGGAGAGAGAATATGATCGAGAAATTTCTGTAACCACATTTATACTCTAATTATATGCCAATCTCTCTGGAGTAGTGTTCGCATATCTGTGCTAAATGTATGATCTCAAATGGCGGCTTTACATTATCAAAATCCGTACTTATCGCTCTGTGTATTTGTTCATGTATTGTACTTGAAAATATCCACATATTCGTCTTCGATAGTTCTACAAGTAATGACTGAACAGTTGTCTGTGTTCTAGTGGAACCGGAACCGGTGAATTCAATATTATATCCTTTTGTCGATATGCTTTAGCCATGATAATGCAACCCACCACATAAAAAGTCATGATTGGATTTTCTACTCATAGATGAACGAATATAGAATTTTTGTACGAATTTCTTGATGAATTCCTTGAGGACGAACACCTTGACAACGATGATAATGATAATAATAATGTGAAACATTAGCAAATATCGCAGCGATAGTTTACAGACATGGGCGGGGCAGATGGTCGAATATAGCACTGGGATTCGTAGAGTTAAAGGACAGAATTACACTATAGATAGCTAGTCGTAATTACACTAGCGCAAATACATCTTACTTCCATCTAATTACTGAAGGGATTATTGAAACAAGCATCATAACTCCTGAAACAAAGAAGATAAAATGGATGGAACTTAAAAATCTATCAACTATTGGATTATAGATAATGACTGAAGATATATGGAATGAACCTGAAAATAATTGTTCAGCAGCATGCAGAGAGATAATATTAGTCATTATTAAAAATACTAGACCAATACTGAATGAGTTTCCTGTCATAACGAAAGTCGTACTAATTCCTGCTGACACACCTCTTCTGTCAGATGGCACAGAACTCATTATCGATGCTCTATTAGGTGATGCAAATATCCCCATACCAGCTCCTACTAGAAGAAGGGGCATTACAATTGCATAAAAAGACGTTGTAACTCCTATATTTGTAAGAACAAAAAAGCCAGTCGCTGATATTAGTAATCCTAGCGGTGCAAAAATTCTTAGTTTGTATTTATCGTACAGCCATCCACTTAAGGGTGCAAAGGTAGCTAAAGCGATAGAGACTGGAATTAGATAAATTCCTGCATCAAGCGAGTTAAGTTTCATGGATGGGCCTTGAAGGTAAAATGACATGATCAATGTAAAGGCTCCCCGAGCTAGAGCATTAAGAAATATTGCTATATTGCCGCCTGTGAAGAGCCGAATTTTAAACAATGATAGATCAAACATTGGTCTGGATACCGTTTTCTCTATAAAGACAAAGAATACTAATAGGGAAAAGCCACCGATTATAAAGAAGGATGTTTCAAATGTGGTGATAATTTTAAAAGCAGCAAAGGTTACTCCTAGAAGAATCATAAACAAGCCTCCTGCAAATGTAGCATTTCCAAGCCAATCAATTTTCTCTTTTCTTATAGTTCCTAGTTCTCTCAGCTTGGTGTAAGACCAAATAGTGGCAAATATGCCTATTGGTAAGTTAACCCAAAAGATAGATCTCCATCCTAAATATGAGGTAAGAAACCCTCCAAACACAAGTCCTATTACAGACCCTACTACTACAGACATTTGATTCAATCCCAACGCCTTCGCCCTTTCATTTTCTGGGAATGTATCAGTGATAATTGCAGCACTATTAGAAAAAAGAAATGCAGCACCCACGGCTTGAATAATTCTGAAGAATATCAATTGCTCTCCAGTTTGTGATATACTGCATAAGCCTGAGCCAAATGTGAAGAGTGCAAAGCCCATATTGTATAATTTGACTCGGCCAAACATATCTGAAAGCCTCCCAAAATTTAAGAGAACAGCTGCTGTTACTAGCCAATAAACGAGAACTATCCACATCAATGTAAAAAAGGATGTATGAAGATCTGATGCGATTGTAGGTAATGCTATGAGAATTATGTTTCGGTCAAGTGAAGCCATTAATGTGCCGATGGTTGTGTTACTCAAAGTAATCCATTTGTAATTCAAATGTTGTGATCTTATTCTCCCGATTATTTGTAATCCAATTTCGGTCTATACTTCCTTTCTATTGTTATGTCTACAGAAGCATTAACTTCCAATATTTACTCTTTATTACAGGTGAATAGGTAGATGGTAACTTAGACATCCTAGACAATAAATATAATAACTTTTACAGATCAACGACCACAACGAGATGTTGTGGTGAGAGACGCACATGGAATATTCTTGTTATCAAGTGCGCTTGTCAGGGATTTTATTGCGCCATATCAAATCACGAACAATAGTCTTCGGAATTACACTGAAAGTAATATGACCAATTCCTTTACTCCGCACCGTCTATGATGTTCGACTCAAGACCAGAATATCATTCAATACCCAATTCAAGAAACGCTATCTCTGGCCACAGACGACCAGTAACCGCTCTTTCCTGGGTCGAGTGCATTGTGTCTTGTGTTTGCGCGATTTTGTGTTTTATTCTTTGTTCCAGCTCTAATAATTCATCCATATAGAATTGAATTCTGGATCTTTATCGATATATCTGTCGAAGGACATCAGGGAGAGGGGATGACGTTTTATCATATTTTTATGACATCTGACGTCTGTTTAGTAGGGAGAGAGGCTGACCACTAATTTCCTGTTGAAAGGACCGCTCGAAATCGTGCCTTTCCGCTCATCATTAGATCGTAAGCCTCAGATGCACGCTCTAGCGGGAAGACTTCAGTCATTGGTCGGACACCGGAGAGAACACTAAATGATAGCGTGTCTTGTGAATCGATAGAAGATCCGCTGGGCCAGCCCACTACTGATCTACGTCCAGAGAGGAAAAAATTCGGAGACACTTCAAGCGGTTCATTAGACGCACCAATCATGATTAGCTTTCCGTTGATGGCCAGACCACCCAATACTTCACTCATTGCCTTTCCACTTGGGACCGTTCCAAGTATGATCTTGGCGCCTCCGAGCTTGACAAGCTCTTCGACAGGATTCTGCGATTTGCTATCAATATAATGTCTTGCTCCGAGCTTTCTCACAAGATCCTCCTTATCCTTTCCTCGCGCGATTGCAATGGTCTTAAAACCCATCTTGGCAGCAAATTGTATTCCTAGATGACCAAGCCCGCCTACCCCGAGTATTGCAACGACGTCGCCTACACGTGCACCACTGTTCCGAAGAGCGTTGTATGTGGTGATTCCGGCACACATCATCGGTGCAGCTTCTGTAGCTGAAAGCTCGTCAGGGATAGATGCAAGTGCTTCGGTTGGCACAATCATATAGTCAGCATAGCCGCCGTCATAGGAAATCCCCGCTACTTGTCCATATCGACAAGTAACGAAATCACCGCGCCGGCATGATTCACAGTATCCACAATGGCCAGCGGACCAACCTACGCCTACCCGCTGATCCATCTTCCATCCAGTAACATCATTGCCTATTCCGTCGATGACGCCTGCAATCTCGTGACCAGGAACCCTTGGGTATTGGATATCGGGGAATAATCCCTCTTTCGTCACTGAATCACCGTGACAGATGCCGCATGCCTGGACCTTGATGCGGACTTTCCCAGCACCAGGTTCCGGAATATCTCGTTCTACGATTTCGAAAGGCCCATTGGGCTTGGGGACTTGTACCGAACGCATATTCTAATTATGAATTATTCCTATTTAGAACGTTCTGATGCGGCTCTATTCACAAAAGTGTTCTTGTCATCAAGAATTAAAATTAGCTGTTTCGTGGTTGTAGATAAATTGCGCCTACAAAGAATAATTTACGAAAATACTTCTAGGGACTTGAATATAGCACAAGGCCTTAATCTAGGAATTCAGAAAGTATACTTTGCTTCAAGTCAGGCACTGTATTCTTTCCTTCTTGTTCTTGACCTTCTCATTTATCCTCCCACTTGGCTTCTGGCAGCCCCAACATATTCCCAAATATGTTCGCAGTCCCAGGCCCAAAACCAGCATAACGATTATTTCCGGTTACGTTCATCTTGAACAGCCTTAATATTTTCAGCCCACTTCTACATCTCAAGTAATCTATCTATTTGTCTTCTTCCAAAATCTTTTTCGTGTATACTTTTATCTCCAATTAATCACAGGTATAGAAAATCCGTGGTGCCTATTGGTGGCGTTTGCAAATCCGCGAGCTGACCCCCAGAGCATACAAATGTCATTATTCGCGAAGAAATTGTATGCTAAATCTTGAAACAACGATCTGTGTCGTACTTCGACTGCATATCCGAATCTAGTGTCTAATCCGGGCACTAAATCCCTAAGTCTCTCGAGGCCTTCGAATGTATGCAATGAAGAAGGCAATTGTATTAGCAGCGCCAATGTTTTGTCAGAGATTGGGCTAATTGCTTCAAAGAATTGCTCTAATTCTTTGTCTACATCCTTCAGTCTTTTATCATGTGTTATGACTTTAGGAAATTTGGCTGTGGATTTGAAATTCTGAGGACTCCTCTTGTACCAATTCTTGGCTATGAATATAGTCGGAATCCAGTAAAATGAAGAATCAATCAATGGTTGGTGGGTAGAATGGGCCCTGCCATGATGCAAAGCTCCAGCTAGAACAGCCTACGTAACATTGCAATGCACGACTGCCTATCTCTTATAATTTACTTTGAGCTATTTGAATCAACGCTTACATTTGCAACGAGAGGGAAAATAAAAATGTGTAAATTTATGTTCCGGAAGATTACGGGCTATACTGACAGATATCACATGTGCCTAAAACAATTATTTTTCCAAAAAGTCCTATAAGCAACCTCCGGTACTCTTTATTTAGAGAGTAATGAAATCTCAGTCGGATTGTAATCTTAATGCTATATTGTTACTTGATGACGAATTTGATATTACTTTCTCCTTCAAACAAGGATTGGAAGATAAAGGCTTTCATGTGTTTGGATTTACGGAACCCTTATTGGCATTAAATCATTTTCAAATGAATTCTGAACAGTACGGCTTGGTGATTTCTGATATCAGAATGCCGGTAATCAACGGATACGAATTCATAAAAAGAGTCAAGGATATAAAACCGCTCGTAAAAGTGTTCCTTATGACAGCCTTTAGAATCGATGATATTGAATTTAGAAAAGAATTATCATTCGTCAAGGTAGACGAAATCATTCAAAAACCAATTTTATTAGAGGATTTCAACAGTGCGGTAAGCAGGCATATCAATAATTGAAAAGATGCGCAAGCATCAAATTCATTTTCTGACACAATCAGCGATACCTTTATAGCTCTGTGGTACCATATATAGTATTTGTATGAAGTGTACAACACACGCTGATACTTTGAATATATCTACAACTTCTCCTTTATTGTTAGTAGTTGCTGTGAAGCATCTCAAATATAGGATACTTGAAGATTGCTTTTGAGAAATGAAACACGATAAGACGACTTTGGCAATTGCGTCAATCATAGGAGTAGTAGACTGGCCGGAGTAGCTTTCGCGACACCACAACAGGTTTTAGCACGGGACATCATTACCACAAACACAACAATAATTGCGTAAAAGTCGATCGACAGATCAATCAGCTAAATGAATGCGAATCACCATCGCCACTAACATCCGAAAATCGCAATACACTCGCTGACACGACTGGTAGCAGTAGTAGTACAGTCTGCCTAAATTCTGGCGACAATAGTGCCGACATAGACAAATAATCTTGACGAGCGCAAAAAAAGGCAAGTAAGACATACTCTCCTTTTTTTCCGTCAGCTCCGCATACGCTGTACACTCTCGTGAGTATTGTGTACTCTCGTAAGTATTGTGCATTTGTGTCTTATTGCTTGATTCTTTCGGACGAATTAGCCCATTCATTCATACGAAATGGATAAAGATTTGACTATCTATAGATTGCAGGGACATCTATTCCTACTAGTGTTGACGAGTCTTCTCTTCCGACTTGATCATCATCCCGTTTTTCCAATAAAAGAATGAACGCTTTCGTGGTCTTATGACCGATAAATACCGAGCCACATGGAGGCGTCGCTAAGCCGGTGTGAGGCCTCCACGCTCGGATGTCAACATCGGTAGCACGGGCTGTCCGTATATTATCGATCGATTATATTTCATGTGTATTTATTTTGTTGGAATACGT
>Ga0207416_1004129_pt1 | contig 12961 bp, 13 predicted proteins | sample PaiPotPPM11metaG_FD_184107 | JGI IMG/M metagenome (GOLD analysis project Ga0207416, IMG submission 184107) | Iron sulfur acid spring bacterial and archeal communities from Banff, Canada, to study Microbial Dark Matter (Phase II) - Paint Pots PPM... ...
GAGGGTGAGATAGGGAGCGACGAAGGCCCACTCCTCGTCGCTGACATCGGTGGGGTAGGGTTGACGTGTTTCCATACCATGAGTATACCCTCCCTTGACACTTCAGAAGTTCATAACACGCTCTAGGGCTTGCGCCGCTCGCGGCAGGTAGAGGTGACGAATGTGCGTGAATCCTTTAGGGCCGAGTCGGGATCCGTGATACATCTGCTCTAGCGGGAAAGCCACCTTTGGCACAGAGGCTGGAAGCAGCTGCTGTGCTATCTGATTCAGCCGCTCCACGTCGTGCTCGTCCGGGACCTTCTCGTAACTTGCCTTGCCAACGCTGTAGCTAATCAGAGCTGGAACGAGACGGATTCGCTGCCAGGGCTCGCCCGTCGATGGATCGATCAGCGTCTCCATGATTCGATTTAGGCTGTCCTTGGTCAGACCTACAGCGCAGTGCGGACAAGGGAAGCCTTCCCTTACTCGTTTGGTCTCGGGATCCAGCGCTTCCGCCAGGAAAACGATCTCCTCGCCACAGTTTGGGCAGGAGAATACCTGGCTCCAGACCGTGAATTGGATCCGTCCAATCGTCTGGCCGTCACTATGCAGCGTCTCATACATCCAGCCAATCTCGGCGTCGAGTTCCGCCAGGATACGTTTCGCCTCACGCTCAAAGGCAGTTAGGTGGAACGGCAGGTTGAAGTTAGCGGAGATTGTGGTGGCTGCAGGGCTGAGATCGTTCAGGATGGCGCGACGGGCCCCCCACTGTGGCGCCATCGTCCCGGCTTCCTTCGAAGCGCCTTCCAGTTGCCTCTGCAGGTCGTCCCCCGGCCAGCCGCATATCTGGGCCGCTATGCCGGTCATGCCGGACCCAGCAAAGCCATCCAAGACGACATCTCCTGGCTCGGTGTAGTGAAGGATAGCCGGAACTATCGCCTTGTAGGGAACCTTGGTGTGATAGGAGTGGGCGGCGTAGAGCGGGTCCGTCTTGCCCTCACTAACGTCGACGGCGAAGGGCTCGCGGTGGTAGTTGTCGTCAGCCGGATCGTAGGGCTTGCCATAGTGCTGTACGAATGACGCAAGGAAGGGATTGGGGCACGCAGTATAGTACGGCGGATCAGAAAGCCGTAAGATGTCCTCGTCTGACCCGACAGGGAAGCCTTCGACGCTGCGAAAGTTCGGGTCCTTGAGCTTCTCGCGCAGGATATCCAGGAAGTACTCGCGCCGCCCGTCGTCGTTCTCGAACGCCATGCCGAGGCACTCAGCCGGGTCCATCTGGCTTTCCTCATCGTCAAAGAGCCGACTGGTTACGAACTGATCAGTCATTAGTCGTCCCACTTGACTCGCTCACCTGCTCTGCAAGGTGAAGAGCTTTCAATTCCACGCCTGCTTCTGTCAGCACATATGCTTGCTGTGGGTGGTTGGGCTGCTCGGGATGCGTCATTCGCACGATATTGCCTCGAAGCAGGGGATCCAGGTGCGTCCGCCGGAAGAAGGCACGATGTGTCACACCGAGTCGGCCCATGATTGCTGCCATCGAGCGGGGAAGATCGCAGAACATCAGGATCTGCCACTGCGTTTCACTCAAGTGGGTCAGAGGCCAAGGTTGGTCACTGACCAACCGGTGAGGTGATGATTGAGGCCCGTCCGTCTCCTCCCGCTCAAGATCTGGCCTTCCACGAAGGTGCTTGGCGAGAACGTAGTACGGATGGGGAATCTCGTCAATCTTCTCCAGCAAGAACTGCGTCACGAGACGTTGCAGTACAGCTTCAGCCTCAGCATTCGAGAGAGAAAGCTTCACGCGCACGTCGAGCAGCGTCGATCGCGGAGAGCGGCAGGCCAGCGCAAAGGTAGCAGCCTCGTCATCAGAGAGTCTGACACCGAGGTTTGCCTGAAACAGAATCTGCTCCTCGGATAGAAGTGGCTCCTTCAGGAGCGTCAACTCGAAGGACTTGCCAGCCTTGTCATTATTGATGACGGGTGGGACGAGTCCTAGCCGGTGCCAATTCCCATAGATGCGACGGATTCCAGTGCCAGCTTGCTCGCTCAACCCGATGCGGCGAAAGGCCGTGACAACACGTGGATTCCGTAGTTCCTTTTCCCCGGGCTCCAGTAATTGCTCAGATGTCGCGAAGGCATTACCAGGGTTCCAGAAGATCGTTCGATCCCGGAAGAACTTAACGACCGCCTTCCTCTGGGAGTCTCCATAATCCTGATGGATGAGGAGATTGACGACAGATTCCCGAAAAGTAACATAGTCTGGCGGTAGGTCGTTTCTTTGGAGCGTATCCATTCGAACGGAGAAAGGGATATCGGAGCGTCGAAGGTATCCATCAATGATCGACCGCCATGTTTGCATCAAATTGCGTTCGGACACTACGCGGTCGATCCAGCGTTGATCTGGAAGCTCATCTGATGAATCGGCGTTGACCCATTGACAGTCGACTATTGGTCGGGGGAGAATGCGTGCCAAATCAGGGCTCCCTCCGAACAGAAGGAGAGCGGCCTTGGTTGGCCAGAGCTTTCCTCCTTGCTCGACCACCAACCCGAACTCGTCTAAGAACTCCAGGTGACTGACGGATTGGTCGACCTCCGGGTGCCGCTCGTAGAACATGCGCCTGAACTCGGCGATTGAGTTCGGATCGAAGCAGTGCTCGGGATCGAGATCAACCGTCTCACAGTCGAATGTCTCTTGAGACGCGTCACGGAGGAAGCACTTGATTTCCCCCTCGTTGCACTTCTGATCGCATCCCCCTCGCCTTATGAAGGAGCGCCTAATCGCTCCATTTAGGTAAACAGGCTTGTCTTGCCGACGCGCCTCAGGGATGTGGAAGGCGAGGACGGTCTTACCCTCCACATCTAGCAGGTAGGCTTTCGGGCTGATAGGCCCGTTGAGTTTCTGCCCGGAATGCAACGTGCTGAGGAACTCATTCTGCACCTTATCGACCTCGGTGACGCCCTCGACTCGATACGCACCGCCCTGCTGATCAACGCCGAAAATCAGCCAGCCTCCAGACGTATTTACGAAGGCGGAGACTGTCTCATAGGCAGCGCTCGGCACGTTGTGGGTGGCCCTCTTGAACTCGATATCGTTCCACTCATGTGCCTTGAGAAGAGAGAGTAGGTCCTCTCGATCCATGGTCCGCTACTCCAACACGATCCGGACCCTGTTCGGGTCCTTGCCCCGAGACAGCTCGCTCAGATAATCGTCGAAACGCCGCTTCATCTCGGCCGGGCTGGCGGGCGAACCTCCGTCAGACAGCGCGGCTCGTAAATCCGCCATCGTGACCGGTACCGGCACGAGCCCAGAGAGAACCTCCTTCACCGCGTCGATGAAGGCTTGGTTGATCGTGTCTGGCAGATTCCCCGAGGTTATGAATGCGTCAATGATCGTGCGCCGATCGGGTCCGAGGTATTGCAGGCTCTCCTGCGTCACTGGATCCTCAAGGTTCTGCAGCAATGTCCCCGTCCAGGACGCCAGCAGCTTGTCGAGCTCGGAGTCCAGACCGGTGAGCTGCGCGGCGACCGAGCCGGTGACCGGCTCGTTGGCCGGCTTGAAGCCACAGTGCGGGCAGACGGAGTACGCCTGCAGGACCTGCTCCGTCAGCGTAAAGCAGCTCTTCAGTCCGGCGAGTCGATTCTTGAAGTCGGTGAGCTGGCCGACCGGCATGAGATCGATGGCCGACAGCTTATTGAGCTGGGCGAGCCGCTCGTCGTGCAGGAGCTGCACCTTGCGCCTGTCTTCGCTTACGCCGAGCCGTGCCTTCGTGTGCAATACCATGTAGGCGTTGATGTAGCTCTGCTTCAGCTCCTGCAGCGTGCGTAGCACGTGCTGCCGAAACGGTGCTGAGCCCCGTGACGACGGCGAGTGGATATCAGCCATGATCTCGGCGCGCCGCTCCCGCATCGTCTGCACCCACGGATCGTCCGGCGCCAGGACGAGCTCGGCCTGCGACAGATAGGAGGCGACGGGACCAAGGTCCCGAACGAACTCCTGCAGCGAGTCGATGTCTCGCAGCGTGTCCAATCCGACTCGCTGCGCCTCGATCTCGAGCGCGTCGTAGCGGAGGTTCTTCAGCTTTCCGGGCGCGTTATACGTCTGCAGCGACTCGAGGAAGCTCCTCGTCCCCTCCAGCCGTGCCCGGTACTCGGTCTGCTCCTGCTCGCTCAGGAGTGCTTGCCCCCAGAACGGAAAGCCGCCCTGGATCTGCTGCTGCGCGAGGACGAGCTTCTCCACGTTGTTGGCGATCGCGTTCTGAAGATCTCTGACCGGTCCGTCCTGGCCCTGGGTGACGAGCTGGGCCTGCCCAGGTGACTGTAGCAATAGGTCGAAGAGTGCCTTCAAGGCAGCGAGTGGCCAGTCTCGTGGCTGCTCCACGTGCTTGAAGTTCACGAGCTGTTCGATCGGGGTGGTGACGAGCACATCCATGTCGCCGGCGTCCAGCTTCTTGCCCGGAATCGCCAGCACTGCTTCGCCATCGTTGACCAGCGCTGCCAGTAGGACCGCCGCCCACTCCGGTTCCAACCGATAGGAGCTCGCCGCCATATATTCGACGCCGTGTACCTCCTGGATCAGCTCGTCTCGATTGACCACCTGCCCCCGTCCCTTCTTCTTGAGACAGTCGACGATGTAATTTGCGTACTTCGAGCGGCGGGGAGCGAGCTGCTCACCGTCAAGGAGCTGGAGCGCATCCAGCACCGCCGTTCCTTGCTGCGTGCGGATCGCCCCCTTCATCCAGCGCAGGGCATCCTGCGCAGCCTGCCCTCGATTGCGGGCGGTCACGAGAACCGAGAACTTCGGATACTCAGGCGCCTGGTCCTGGAACTCCGGCGCAAGGCAGGCAGAGCCCACGGCATTGACGATATCCCGCACACTGGCCCCGGCACCGACGAGCGCCGTGCTTCTCCCCTTGATCCACTCCAGGAGCGGCTGTGCCCGTCCGCCGCAGCTCACCTCGTAAGCCCGGGTCATGTTCTCGCGTAGCCAGCGCACGAGCCCTTGGAGGTAGGTGCGTGCCTTGGTCTGATAGACGTCCTTGGCCGGTCCAGAGGAGGTCAGCGACAGGTCGACCGCCGCGGCGTAGAGCTTGAGCGTTTGCCGGAAGGTGTCATCGGCTCCGGTCAGCCGGAACAGGACTTCGTCCTCTTTCTTCTCATAGCTGGGGCGAGGCGGGTCGTAGTGGTGCAGGAAGTACAGGTAGAAGTCGCGTTGCGGCACGGCCGTGGATCGCTCGTTAGGCGCGCCGAAGAAGAGGTAGCCCTGCCGCATGGCTCGGCGGTCCGTCCACTCCACCTCGTGCTCCCAGATCTGGTACCCGCTGACATGGGTCTCGTCCGAGCACTCCATGGCCCCTTTGAGCGCCTGGTAGTAGTAGCGGTCGAGCTGGTCCTCGCTCAGCGTCTCGGCGCGCCGTGCGATCTTCGCGTCGTAATCGACCGACTTCTTGAGGTCGAGATAGTACTGGCCGTTGTCGGGGTTGGCGGTGATGAACTGCCCGCTGACCGTGCGGTTGATCTGCTGCAGCACGGTCTTGACCTGCGACAGCAGATCGTCCGCAGGATCTCCCCCCAGCTCGGCTACGGTGGGGTCATACAGACACAGTGTGTCGCGCAGCTCCTCCGCCGTGGGGCCGATCGGCGAATGGATGTCGCCCATCGTCAGCCGGTTGACGGAGAGCGCATGAATAACGCGGAGGGCCATGGGCCGGTAGGCGGGACGGGTGAAGGCCTGCTGGATACGTGACTCGAGCACACCGCTGACCTCGATCACCTCCCGGATCTCGGGCACCGTCCGGAACGACGGGTTCTCGCGCAGATTATTCCAGTAGCTGTCATAGGCGATCACGCCCGGGAGGTCGTCCGGCACCTCCCGGTCCAGCATGCCGCGCATAGCCTGTGACAGTGTCTTGAGGATCTCCCGCTTCTCTGCGACGGTGACGCGCTCAAAGGTGTCGATGTAGTCCGGATGGACGGGGAAGAGGCGGACGAAGTCGTCCAGCCGCTCGTTCATCGAGCCATAGAACTTGGTGAAGGGGCAGAGGTGCTCGGCGATCTTCACCTGTTGGTCTGCGGCCTTCTTCAGCAGCCGCTCGGCGACCACGTACTTCACGTCGGTCCGGGCGATCGGGATCTGCTCGAATCGATCCTTCACCCGTTGGATGGAGGAGGCTACGAACGCGAAGCGCGGGTTATCGAAGAGCATCTCCTGAAGTCCTGCCATGACGCGGAACCGAAGATTCCGGCAGACCTCCCCGATTTCCCGCAAGAAGTTGAGGTCATAGATCAGCCCCTGGTCTCTGCGAGTGCGAAGGTAGTCGAGGAGCTCATCCACGACCAGGAGCAGTCCCATGTCCGGGTACCGCTCGTTGAAGGCGGCCATCATGTCCTCTAGCGGCCCTTTATTGCTGGCGACCGCATCAGATGCTGGGAACCTGTAGGCGACGCCAAGCTCATCGAGGCGGGTCTCGAGCTCTCCCAAGACGATGTCGCGAAGCGGCATGGTCGTGGCGCCGATTTCCATGCGAAGGACCTTGAACCGTCCGGCAATGCTGGAAGCGGCCTCCGCCACCTCGCGGTTCTGCAGCGCATGCGCCAGGTCGGCATGCTCGGCGACGGCCGATATCACCGACATGAGGTGCGACTTGCCAGTTCCATAGTTCCCGACGACGAGGAGGCCTCTGTTGTCCTGTGGCTGATCGAACTGCAATTGGGGGAAGACGATGCCGGTGAGTCTGTCAGCCATCTGGTCCGAGATAACGTAGGTCGAGACAAGCTGCCGCGCCTGGTTCTGCTCGTCGGCAGCCCGGAGCTGGACGACAGTCTCGATGGGATCAAACTGAATGAGGTGGCCGTACTTCATAACGTGTGCACTTTCTAGCGGCGCCCTGCTCTGAGGGCTATGCCGATGTTTCCGAGTGCGCCAGTAGGAAATCGCGAACGGGGTAGCGCCTGTACTCGGGATGTTCCGGCTCCGCATAGCGAAGCTGGTTCTCCACGATGGTCCCGTTCCATGCTGCCACGACGGTGCTGTTCCGAGACAGTCGCTGCAGACAAAAGAGTGGATCGACCTGCAGCGCCGGATCGAAAAGCATCTCCAGGTTGTCCAGGGTAACAGTGCCCACGTCCCGTGCCACGATCTGCTCGAGCTCTCGGAAGGCGCTGAGCGATCGCTGCCTTGTGTTGAGATGGACGAGGCGCTGACTGAGCTCCAGATTGACGTTGACGTATGGGAAGTTGTGACGGGCCGAGATATCTCGTAGCGCCTCAGTCTTGCCGGTGCCAGCTGGTCCCACTACGAGAACGAGGCGGTAGTACTGCTCCGGCGCGTGGCGCAGCACATCCATGATCTGGTCGGTCGATATCATGAGCGTGTACCTGCGCCGATGACCATGGCACGCTTATCCGCCAAGATGAGCCGTACCGAGGTCGTCTGTGTCAAATCCCGTAGTCGGGCCACGGCCACCCTCTCCGCATGCACGTCAATCTACGAACGTGCCGCTATTATCCCACATCCAGCCTGGCTTTTGGCGGTACACATGGCCGGGTTTGGGACCTGCTCTTTGGCACATAGCTGTACGCAACTCATTGCCCGACCGCAATGAACGCGAGATACTGCGCGCCCGCTTCCGGGGCTGTTATCGTCAGGCCGAGACTTTGCGGACGCAGCTCCGCTTCACCTTGACCGGCTTGTCTCCTGTGAGGGCGCCGTATCGCGTTGATACAACATAAACGGAAGCAGCCTCCACACGAGACCTTCTTGCAAGATAAGAGCCTGGAAGTCCTGCGTGCTGGGGCTGTATTGGTCACGAATACGTTTATAGGTTGGCCAGGAGAGGGGACCACGAGCGAGGGCCGCAAGAACAGCCCCGCGAAATGCCGGTTGAACCTCGTGTCGTAACAAGGCCTGGATCGCGATTCTCCCATCTGTCACCAATAAACCGTAGCCCATTTCCCGGCAGAAGCGCCGAAGGGCGGACCACTGGATGAGGTTGTCCTGCAGCCCGAAGACGTACTTTCCCTTGAGCTCCACCACCGCCCCTCGCCCACTCTTGAATAAGAGGAAGACATCAGGATAGTACTGGCGAGAGCGTCCCTCGTGCTCGTATTGAAGGACCAGTGGCTGCTCCTGGTAGGCGACAATGTCGGGGCAAGACTCCAGTTGAAGCAGGAACTGCAGCTCCAGCGTCGACTCGAACTGAACATCACGGCCCATCTTCTCGCTGTAGAAGCTTCCGGCATGGCCCTCACTTTCCGGTGAGACGTCTCTCTGTCGACGCAGGTACGGCATCAATGCCAGGTGCCGTACACTTCTCGGCCACGCGATGTTCCCGAGAAGCGTGCGACATTTCTCGGCTGCTCTCCTGGTTTTCGCGTCTGCTCGAAGTGCGGCTTGATACTGTCGCTGGCGCGATCGTACCTCGGCCAGAAAATCTTGAACGGGGGGAAGGAGTCCCGCGATGAGCATTTGTGTCTGATATGCATCATCCTGCACGAACTCCCGCATGCGTTCGATGTCGCCCGGTGTCCCTGGCTGGATGGTGCCCTCAAGGTAGCGGAGCAGCTGAGCGCAAGGCGCGTCCGCTCTTCCTCTACGACCCTCCGATGCTGCCCTCCGGCGCAATCTGCGCACAGACCTTTCGACAATCTGGCGGATGCGCTCACGAGACACTCCAATGTGATTGCCCACCTCCTGAAGCGTCCGTGGCTCACCATCGGAGATGCCAAACCGCAGGTCAAGAATCAAGCATTCACGCTGTGAGAGGACATCGGGGGCCGCCAATGCTAGATACTCGATGAACTGCTCGTCCATAGGCGTCGGCTACAACGAAGAATTCAACTGGGCCCTACACCTTGGGTGTCAGGGCGCCACACAAACAAACAGCGGCTGCGTCATCAGAATCCTCTATGGTACGATCCCGCTCGCGCATTCCTTGTAATCACTGAAGTGTAACTATCTGTCCATGGTCACTGATGTATTGACTGCTCTCAAATCGAACCAGGTTCGAGCCGTAACCTATCTCCATGGTCCCTTGAAGATCGTCGTAGGAGCGGGGACGGGCAAGACGATCATGCGGCTTGTTTCGCAATGAGGTGGCGCGTAGAGAGAACGTGGCATGAGAACGATTGAAGTCCCCGACGAGCTCCTCGATTTCCTCAAAGGCTCGCGTCTTGCGGGACGGTCGGAGGCTGATCAGGTGAAATCTGCTCTGGCTATCCACCTGTTCCAGGAAGGCCTCATCTCGATTGGGAAGGCGGCCGCACTGGCGGGAGTGCCGCGCGTTGAGTTTGAGTGGCTGCTGGTCGAGATGGGGATTCCAGTTGTCCGTTACGACCTCGCCGATTATGAGCTAGATCAGCGTGGAATCGCCGAGGCGGAGCAGCGCGGCACCTTGTGAGGGCATCTCGGATGCTGAACGGAGCATCTACCTACGACCTCAGGGATAATGCAGATGAGGAGAGCCGGACGATGACAATGGAACGGGTTGAGCTTGGATCGGAGACTGACCTGCGAGAGGTGGTCGAGCGTGTGCGGGAAGACAAGATACCGCGACTCATCGAGCGGAACGGCGAGCCTCTCGCAGTCGTGGTCAGTCCAGAGCACTTTGAGGCGGCGTACGAGCCGAAGAGCAAGCGACTCAAGGAGCGGCTCCTCTCCCTGGCCGGGGTGTGGAGTGACCTCGATGCCGACCGCATGATCGATGATCTCTACAGGCGCCGGCACGAAGCTCCGCCGAGTGCGCCCACCGGTGCATGACCTACCTGCTGGACGCCGATTGGATAATCAGCTTCCTGAACGGTCGAGCCGAAGCCGTCGAACTGCTCTTTCAGCTTGTGGGCATTGGCAGGTCCGGGATTCCGGGCGGCGTATCGGGGAAGAAGCACGAGGCGATCAAACGGGCCAAACGCCCGCAGTAGCGCATGCCGAGCCTTTCGCCGCCGCTCAGGGAGCGCCGCATCTTTGCCGAAAGGAGATCCTGTTCCAAGCACCTCGCGGTAATAGCGAGGTCGGTCACGCAGGCGGAAGACGGCGCGCTCGGATTTTGGCGATAGCAGCCGGTACGGAAACAGAGCCGTCCGGCGTAGCTCCCTGTACCTCGTCTCGCAGGGACTCAATCGCTTCTAGACGCTCCTCGGGGCTGTCGGAGAACCGAACCGCCAGAGCAGCCTGGATCATGTCACTATAGTCCCTGCCCATCAGATCCTCACGAAGCTGAAGTGCCTCTTCCACGATCTGGGCCTTGTCTTTCTGCTCCACGGCAGAGGCGATATCCAAGGCAGCCGCCATGGCAGCTGACAGCTTTAGGTTTGTCTGCACTTTGCGTTCCTTGGGCATCGCGTGATCCTTGAATGTATGATCAACGGACAGCTTGCTACCTAAGCTATCTAGTGCAATCGGACGCTGGATGATTTGTAATCATGGGATATGAAACCCGCCATCTTCGTGCGTTCCCTCGCGGACGCCGAGCGCCAGCAGCTGGAGGCGGGCTTGCGCTCGTCCGAGGCCTTCACCTTGCGTCGCTGCCAGAGCCTGCTGGCAAGCTCCCGGGGCGAGCGTCCCTCCCAGATTGCCCAGGCGCTGGACTGCACCTCCCAGACGGTGCCGGGTACCCTCTGGGTGTCCATTCGGGCCTTCAGCACCCGGGGGCTGGATGCCCTGCAGGAGGGCCCACAATCAGCAGGTGAAACGGGAGCAGCAGGGAGTCCGCATCCTGGTCTGTCGGCTGCCCAAGAAGAGTCCGTGAGCGACGAAAGAGACACCTCCTTGCCCTGGCCGGCGTCTGGAGTGACCTCAACGCCGACCACATGATCGGAGAGCGGTATAGGCGACGAGGTGAAGCTCCGCCGGGCCGGTCCGTAAATGGAGAGGCACGCACAGAGAATGCGACATGAGAACGATTGAAGTTCCCGACGAGCTCCTCGACTTGCTCAAGGGTTCGCGGCTCGCGGGGCGGTCCGAAACTGACCAAGTGAAATCCGCTTTGGCGATTCACTTGTTCCAGGAGGGCCTCCTCTCCATTGGGAAGGCAGCCGCATTGGTGGAGGTGCCGCGGATCGAGTTTGAGTGGCTGCTGGTCGAAATGGGAATTCCAGTTGTCCGGTATGACCTTGCCGATTACGAAGTGGATCACGGTGGTATTGCTGCTGCAGAGCAGCGCGGGACACATGTTCGTCCAGCAGGAACGAGATCCTATCCACGCGCCCGGTGCTTCAGCTTCTCCTGCAGCGGGCTGATATGGTTTCGACGAAATTCCTCGACCAGCGCGTGTTCCTCTGCGATGGCACGCTCGATCTCCTCTCGATGGTCCCAGTAGTACGCTAGGGCAGCATGCTGCTCGGTTGGCGCACTGTCCGGCTTTAGCATGGCTAATACAGACAGTGGTCTGTAGGGAGGGAGCAACAATCCTGATGCTATCCCCGGGTCGGAGGGCTTCAGGTCTGATCAAACGAGCATGCGTGTCCACTGGAGGCGGGCTGATGCGGAGCTGAGAAGGACTGGCTCGAGAACGAAGAGCACAAGGGACGGCTACTCGTCTCCGGGCCAGCGCACCTCGAGGCTCTGGCCGGTAGGAACTTTCACCTCGGTCACCAGCGGATCGAGGGAGACGAATGGGGTAGCGAGGCGTCGGCGGAAGCGGCTGAGAAACCCGTTGACCGCCTGAAGCGCCAGGGTAAGAGCGCGCACCTCCCGGTCCGTTGGAAGCCGTGGCTCCCCGTTGCGGCGGGTGCGAACGAAGGAAGGCACTGCGTTCCGGGAGGCGAGCGACAGGTCACGCTCCTGCAGCCATTCCAGATACATTGGATCGCTTTCCTCGGCAGTGTCGAAGGTCATGGCCAGTGCATTCTCCCTTAGTGGCTCTTCCTCTGCCTCCATATCACTGGCGAGCTCGGTAACGGCGGCGCGGAGCACGTCGGGCGGGATCTGATCCACCGGGGCGCCGCTACGCCGGAGCTCCCCGATGAGCCCGCTCATGGCACTGTCTACCTCTGCATCGAGCAGCTCGTCAGCTGCGAACAGCACGTCACCCGTGTCCACGGCGCGGTCCAGCCCCGCAAGGGAGTAGTAGAAGGCAATACCCTGTACCATCCCGGCGGCTCCCAGGATGCACGCGTAGAGGGTGCGCACGTTCCGTTGCGGCCCATCGCTAGCGAGACCGACCCCGATAGGTGGGTTATCTGCCATGTACTCCCAGGGAGCACGGCGGGCATAGGCGGCCGCCGCCTCGTAGAGGGCTGGAAGGAGAGCTGGATCGATGTCCCAGGTGAAGGGCTGAGGCGGAGGGGCGTCGGGTTGGCCCCCCAGGTGAGCATCGAGAGAGGCAGCCGCCTCGTCCACCAGTGGAAGCGAGGAAACGAGCTCGGTCGGGACGTCGAGCGGGTCGAGGAGAGCACGCACCCTATCGGCCAGAGCCGCATCGTCGACACGCACGCTCGCCGGTAGCCCCGGCTGACCGAGCGGCCCACCGGCGGAAGCCGACGGAGAGGCCAGCGCAGCGGCGAGGGCGTCGACCGCATCGGTGAGTCCATTGTCTGGGCTGGCTTGGGGTATGAGGACGCGATGCGAACGGACCAGTCCCATCTGCGACTCGAGCCAGAGCGCCACGGCGGGCCGAACAACCGTATCGCCCTCGCGCACGTACACGGAGAGCGGGCGGATCCCGCCTTCGATCCTCAGCTCCGGTCGCCGCGGTAAGCGCGCCAGGCGGCCGGAGGTGCTGTGGGCTGGTCGCCGTTGAGCGGGCATAGATCTCTCCTTCCGACGCCGCTTCTGGTCACCGGGCACCGCACCGTCCCACCCGATTACCCCAGCCTACTCGGCTGCGATGGACAGTGGCAACACTTGTTCTACCCTGAGAACGGCTTGTGAAAAGTCGCAAATCAGCACAGTCCCTGGACTGGACGGCGGAGGAGGGTGAGGGCCTTGGCCGGATGCGCCGCGAAGTGTCGCCGGGTCGCGGCAATCTCTTTGGTCCCAGTGCGA
>Ga0207416_1004130_pt1 | contig 12954 bp, 13 predicted proteins | sample PaiPotPPM11metaG_FD_184107 | JGI IMG/M metagenome (GOLD analysis project Ga0207416, IMG submission 184107) | Iron sulfur acid spring bacterial and archeal communities from Banff, Canada, to study Microbial Dark Matter (Phase II) - Paint Pots PPM... ...
CTTCTGGTGAGAGGCGCAGGACCTCCACATCGATAGGAGTAGTCACGGCAACATAGGCGGCACCGTCGTCCCCAGCCACCATTGCCGTGACGGCGTCTTCGGTGGGCACGACATAGCTCCACCGGACATTGCCGTTCGTATCGATGGCGTCGACCACGTCCGCAACATCGCTGACCCGTAGTGTGTAGCCGCTGCCATCCGCCGCCAATACTGGCGGCACGATGCTCGTCGTTTCTGTTTCCGCCTCATACTCGACGGCTCCGTCAGGGCCGATCACGCGCTCAATATCAGGCGCTCCCGTACCGTTTTCATCGACATAGAGTGCCTCGCGACCGCCCGCTCCGTAGGCGGCAAAAGAGCTGGTGGTGACCGGGTCGCTCCACAATGGCACCGGATCTGCTGAAGCAGCCCATGGGACAATGAGACCGCCAGCCAAGCTACAGAGCAACACAACGCCCCAATGGACGCTACGCCGGGTTGCGTAGAACAGGCATCGCAACGTCATCGCCGACCGAACCGTATCGAGCAGGGAAAGCCAGCACCTCGCCCACCGATGTAGGCGGCGTGGTGTCATCGGGGACACCCCGCAATCATCAAACGAGCTACTTGAGCCGCGCATAGACCCGGATCGGCGTGAAATCCCCTTCGGGCAGCGTCACGGCCGAACTCAGTCCGCCTCCGGGGGCTATCGACACGTGGTAGTAGTGAGGGGTGCCGTACTTCGCCGGGTTGGCGTTGGCTTCTTCTGATGTTGTCACCGTGTCGAGGATCTTGATCACCGGGCAGAGGACGACATGCGCGTTGTGCACGCTCACGCGGACGCGCAGGCGCTGGAAGCCGCCCAGCGGGATGTTTGGCTCGTACCCAACCACTTCGATGCTGTAGTCGCCGGTCGCATCGCCTACCTGCGCCCTGGAGGTCAAACGGCTTTCCAACGGGTGGGTGCAGCTTGAGCCGGGCTTGGGCGTCTTACCTGCGGACTCAGCCGGTACGGCCTTGCCCACAGCCGACCTAGCACTCACCAGCCGAGCAAAGACTTCCATGTATTCAGCGTAATTGCTGCGATCACGAATGTATGCCACTGGCGATGACAACCCACCGTGCGGCCCAATGGCCGGGTGGTAGATGTGCTTTTCCCGCTGGCCGGTCGTGAGATTGATGGTTATGTGCGTCACCGAGGCACCACAGATCACAATCCGGGGGTTGCGGACGGTCACTTCCAGCTCAAAGACCGTTGGTTCCGGCGAGCTGCCGGCACCGGACGGCATCGTGACGTCCTTGCGGTTGACGCTGATGTCTTTGGTGTCACCGGCCTTGGCACCGTCACCCACTATGCCGCTCTCCAGCGGGTGGGCGCAGCTGCTACCGGGCTTTGGCTTTGTCTTGTCCGTGAGAGTGGCAGTAGCCGACGAGGTTGAGATCGCCGCCGCCGCCACTACGAGACAGGCTCCGATCGTCATCAGCTTCGGCGGTCTCCAGCGGTGGCCTGCATCCATGTGCCGCGCTCCTTTCGGGTCGAGAAGGAGCTATGCGGGCGCGGCGATGCCAAGGGGAGGTCATCGCCGCGCCCGCACAGTCCCCTCTACTGGAATGTCATGGCGGACGACTCTACCGTAATGTCAAGGAATGGGTCTACCCAGATGTCATCGACAAACCAGCCGGGACCCGGAAGGCTGGCCCGGTGCCCGCCGCACCCACCTTCCAAGCCGCCCTCGGCCAGGCCGTCAAGGCTCGCCGCCAGGAGCTCGGCCTGACCCAAGAGCAGCTGGCCAACGACTCGGGCCTACATCAGCGCTGGATCTCAAACATCGAGAACGGCAAGCGCAACCCCAGCTACGCGAGCCTACGCCGCCTGGCTACCGGCCTGGAGCTATCCGCCTCCGAGCTGATCGCTCGCGCGGAGCGCTTGGAGCGCAAGAGCGCTGCCTCCCGCCGCTGATCGCCCGCCAGCGTGGCGTCCCGCCACACCTTGACCCATCAGGGAGAGCAGCCCTACGGTGGTCGACTTCCATGCCAAGCGGCCCCGGCACGGGTGATGGCCCGTACCGAGGCCCGGACACGAAGGAGTGGTGACTCCCCATGCCCGCAACGAAGCCTACCCCCGCCGAGATGCCCTCAGAGGATCTGGTGCTGGCCGCGATCGACCGCGCCTACCGCCACCGAAGCAACAGCAGTAACCCCGGTGCCCTGCTCGTCGACGTCAAGGAACACCTCGGCCTGCCCCGCTCAGGGTCAGCCACCCTGCGCCTGCGGCCCACCTGGCAGACCCTCCAGAGACTCGGCCTGATCGAGCAGTCCCGCCACAGCAACCGCGTCCTGTGGCGGGTCACAGCAGCCGGACACAAGCGGCTCACGGCTGCACAGAAAACTAGCGACCTCACGCTGCCCGAGGCACCCCAACACCGCCGGTGGCGCCACGCCCATGCCGAGGCTGGCAAGCGCGTCGAGGAATTCCGCGCCGACCTGAGCCTGCTACTCGCGCAAGCCACCCATCTAGTCGACGCCGAGCTGCCCGCCACCTCCGACGAGTGGTACGACATGGACGCACAACTGCATACGGCCGTCCGCCGCATGGGATCAGCCACCTACTGCCTGGGCGAGTGGCCAGAGCCTGACGACGCCATCGCCGACCACGCACCCGACGGGCAGGTAGAGCGGCGCAACTACCAGGCGTGGGCAGCGTCCTGAATGGACGCAAGGTGAGAAGCCCAACGGCCGTGCTGCGCCACCAATGAGCCTCTCCGAAACCGAGTGGCAGGTCCTCGATCTGCTGCTTGCCGCCGACCAACCCCTCCCGGTCGCCGAGGTCGTGGCGGCGATCGGCAGCACGGCGGCGGTAGCCGACGCACTCGACACTCTCCATGCTGCTGGCCTCGTGGATCGTGCGGGCGTGCTCGTGTTCGTTACGAAGGCTTCCCGTCAGCGCAAGCCTTGAAAGTGCAGCATCCCGGATCGCGGGCGCGCAACGGCACTTGTGCGACGCCGAGGTCTGGACGGACGTATAGCCGTGCCGGGAAGCGCGCCACGCCGGAAAGTTCGACCGTGACGCATGGCCCTGCTCCGATACGCTAAGCCGACCTCATCGTGCACCCTCGTAAGCCAACCCCGCAAGCGACCGCGTCCCCGCGAGATCGACTGCTGAAGACTTTCGCGGATCTACTCGCCTTCGCCCAAGTCGGCACGTCACGTCCGGCAGGCGAGCTTACGTCTCGAGAGCAGCGCCTCGCCGACGAGATAATGGAATCTTTTTTGACAGGGCCGGGCAAGCACGTCGCCGAACTACTGCAAGGTACACGCATCGACGTACCTCTGCACCAGCTAGAGGTACTAGTTTCACTGTTTTATAGTACAATTGATGATGTGTATATTGGCGTCGACTCCCATCTTCCAAGTCGCTTTTTGCGGGTTCATCCGTTTCTCTTGGAAAATCTCGCAGCCAGCGAGGGACCGTCGAGTGTGGCGCTTGGCGGTGGGCACGCTCATGCAGAGTGTCACGCAGCTCGATGGGTCCGCATAGTGCCCCACTCACTCACAACACTGAAGCGCGATTTTGCTGAACACCCGGACATAGCTCATGACTATTTTGCCCGGCACGACGAGCATGGTATTACGCTACTCTCGGTTGAACCCGATGAGACGTCGCAGGCGCACGAGGACATTTTGCGCGGCGAGTGGACTACCGACCTGGGTTTGTGGGTCAATACGTGTGTGCTCCTGTTTGAGCCAAGCATCCAAGCGACAAACAAGGAGCTCCGACTCCAGCTGATCTACCCGACCGACCGTCGCTTCGACAGCTGCCAGCGATATGTCCGACGCCTGATTGAACACGCCACTGTCGTCAAGTGTCGTGGCAACTCACTTGTGAGCGAGGCGCTAACGGCGCAGGACAAGGAGCATCTCCTTTGGGGACTCGACACAATGTTTCAACCGCGGCTAGCCGACAACTGGGACACTTTTGTCCTCGCGCACGAGAGGGTGCGTGCTCTTGGGCCTTTCGTCGAAAAATACATCAAACAATTGTCGGTCAAGAAGCCAAAGATCCTTGACGCCGCGACCGGCATTGGCTGTGACTCTTTGTATCTTCTTCAAAATGGATACGACGTTACATCCAATGAGATCGAGCACAAGTTCATCACATATGCTCGCGAGGCGGCGGAGGCGGCGGGCGTAAGCCTTGAGCTCAAACGTTACGATTGGCGACATTTTGAGTATCTGGCATCGGCGCAAACCTACGATGTCATTCTGGCGTTTGGGAACTCGCTCAGCTGTCTGCAAACTGAGGCTGACGTACGGGCTGTTATCGCTCGCTTTGAGCACCTCTTGCGTCCAGGTGGCGTGCTAATTGTCGATGAGCGTAACTATCCCATGATCTTTGCCAACCAGCAGGAGATGTTGAAACGAGATTTCCGATTTCCTCCGAACTTTCCGTACTGTGGTACGTCGATCCAGGCTCGGCCGCGTGATGTGCCCAAGCGGCTAGGCGTGGACAACGATCTGTTGACGCTGGAGTATGACCGTACAAGCGACGGCGAACCGGTGGGGACATTTGATGTGCTGCCTTTTGCTGAGGGCCAGGTGCGGGAACTGCTCGAGGATACGGGGTTCACCAGTGTACAGTCCTTCTACAACCTACGGGAGCCGAACGGCTCGAAGGAGTCTTCGGCCTTTGTTACATACGTAGCTAGGCGACGGGGAGGAGACGAGACGGCCGAGTTCGTAATCGCGTTTACAGATGTCACAAAATCCATGGAGACAAAGAGGGTTCTTGGAGATAGTGCCTACGCCAGCGAGCTGAAGAAGCACAAGCGCAAGGTTGAGATCGTAGTCGCAGCGAGGGGCGGCATCATTCGCAACATTGCCGGCGATGGACATCTTGTGTCGTTTGCTGAGCCTCTAGACGCGGTGGAAGCAATGAAAGAAATCGTCACTGCACCCGGGACAACCAAGCTAAAGGTGCGGGCGGGAATAAACATCGGCGTTGCGTCTGAAGATGCTTCCGGCGACCTGGGCAGCCGAGCCGTGGACGTAGCTAAGAGAATATGCGATGAGGCAAGGCCGAATTTGCTCGTGGTTGATGATCGAGTGAGACTTGCGACCTTGTCCGAGCGATACAGATGGAAGCCCCGAGGCCAGGTGCACCTCCAAGTGGACCTAGAGGACGTTGAAAGACGGACGCTGTGGCAACTTGATCAGGCCCGTGGGTAAGCTCCCTCAGTACCTCTACTAAAGACGGCGTTGAATCGGGGTTTAGTCGCGAGAGGAGATAAACGGCGTAAAGCCATCCGGATTTATAGCAAGGAACTCGTTAACAAGCTCTGGGTGGAAGCGGTCGCACATCAGGTATATGAGCTTCTCGTAAGCTAGATATAGCGAGCCTTGGGCACGGCGCACCAAATCGTCCGATGGACGCTCACGCCGCGCCAGCGGGCGCTCTTGCAGCGTGCCTAGAATATCGAGCGAAGTGTGATGCAACATCTGGTTATTCAATGACTGGACGAAAACGAACATCAGGCGCATGTCCTTGACGAGCGGGAGCAGGGGACCGCACGTCAAGATGGATTCTCCCGTATTGGTTTTCTCTTCGGCTGCCTCTTCAAGCTCGCTGATAAGGGTGGGTAGGCTTCGTCGACTCACTAGCTTGTAGCGCTTTGCACCAGTGTCGCCGTCTTGAGACTCTTCGGTGTCGCTCGACCACCACGGATGCTGCCCGTACTCTCCGAAGAGTTTTTGGTAGCGGCCTTCGTCCTCTCGGAGATCGGCTTCGTCCGGTAGATAAAACTCGCCAGAGATATAGGGGTAGCTATCGACATTGTTCTTTCGGAGGAGCCGAAAATAGTTTTGCTGCTCCATAAGGCGCTGTACGATCCATTGCGGCTCATGGGGTCCCCAGACCATCCAATACGCGACAAACGTATCCTCGAACAAGGAACGAGCTAGCATCACTGCCGGGGGTCCATAGCCCTCCCTCGTGAGAATCACGGCCGCTGAAAAAGTGTTCGTCGCTCGCGCGAACGTAGCTCTAAGCAGGCCACCGAATTCGTCCGTATACGGCCAGCTATCGGTGTGGCCGTTTGTCCATACGAGTACTCTTTCGAGAGCCTGCTGGGCAGATGCGCGCGACATGCCGCGATAGCCTACAGCGTGCAATACCGGTTGTGCGACCTGTTTCAGACTAACGACTCGCGCGGGCGAGTGCGGCTTCTATTCTTACGAGAAGGGCCGAGAGATCGAGATATGCGACCAGCGTGTCTGGCGACCATCCTGATTGTGAAACCTCTTGGGCTGTCATCGCGCGCATGTTGAGCTCGTGTACCCCCGCCGTGACTAGCCGCCACTTATTGAATGGTAGCTCGCCCAAGTCTTTATTGTCTCGCCACGTCGCAAGAAGAATCTCTCCGATGTCAGGCAGTGCTGTCTGCTCGCTGCATGCGCGGTCGAGCCTAACGCGTAGTGCGGTGGTCTCTCCGAGCAAGACCCGCGCTGCTCGCCGACCACGTGAGCGTGCCGAATTGCGTTGCGACCACCACGCGACGCCGCCCGCGCCAAGTGCGCCGATGACGGCCCCGAAAAGTCCGATGAGTGCATCCATGCCCATATCCTACGTCAGTGGATCAGAAGGTCATCCAACGCCGATTGTGCGACATTGTTCACAGCATCTCGATCTCCTCGCGCAGGGCCGAGAGAGCGATGACAGCTTTACTCTGCACGTGCGCCCACGCTTCCCCCCAATCAGCAGGCGGCAACGCGAGACTTAGCCGCTGCATCCCTCTGCGCGCCCGCGCGTCCGTGCCTTCGTGCTGGCGCCACACGCGAAGATCGAACACCGCACGGAGATCGTCTACTGCGTCATCGGTTCGCACAGCCGCATCCTCGGGCAGCCTCGATGACAGGTAGCTCTTCAGCTCGAACAGCTTGCCCCCCTCGGTCGAGTCAGGCACGTTCATGCCGTCCAGAACGCTCGTCAACGCGCTGAGTCGAGACTCAAACTCCTCGGCCGTGGCGCAGTCGAGAGCAAGCTTCGCGGCGACCTCAGCTCTTCCCAGTCGTATTAGAGGGCCGTCCGAATGGTGCACACGCCACACCGCATTGAGATAGTCGATCGCCTCCGGCAAAGACAAGGACGACGGATGCAACGGCTCAGACGCGGCCACGGGTGGGGCGTACACAGCGATTACACGCTCCACGTACTCTGTAGCGGTTGTGATATCGCCGTAGCTCCTCAAGAATCGGCTAAGCTCGATCCGGTCATTCGGCGAGAAACGAGAGTGCCACGTCGCGGGCTCGTGTTCTGCAAGGTCGCGTAGCCATGCGAGCGAGCGTGAACCAAGATCCCACTTCGCCGGCATAGCTCGGAGGATCTGAACGAGCGCATCGGGAGATAGCGTCACCTCTCTGACACTGTCCGGCCACGGGTCGAAGGCTGCCTCGTTGGCGACGAGTACATTCAGGTAGTCGAGAAAGAGCGTGACGTCCTCGGAGGCCTCCGCGACGTGGCGCATACCCGCGATTGAGAGTGCTAGTTCATGTTCCGGCATCAGCGACACGGGGGACGGTGGCGTATGCCACACCCACCCGTAGGCGCCACCTCCGCCTCGGATAACTGGGCAGGTCGAAAGTACCTCCACAGCGTTCAGCCCATGCTTGCGATACAGCGTGTGCTCCACGTACTGAAAGAACGGCCACTTTGGGCGATCAGAGTCGTCTTCAACACCGAGGTGATAGTTGGGCGGGTTGAGCTTCGCGCGACCCTCGTGGAGGACCTCGAGCAGACGGACCTGTTCGAGTGTGGGCTCGGCCAAAAGGGGATGCATCGTGCTGAAGCGTAGCAACCGGCGGTCCGAGCTCCGTGACTAGGACCGGCGCTCCACTTCGATTCGAATCATAGGGTCGATCACGCTGATTGTACGCCGGTGAAAGGAGCAATCGGCTCGTCGAGTCCCAGATATCGGATAGAGTGTGCACTGTGGCGAAGGTTAAGCAGATCCTAGATATCCGGATCATCAACTGCGGCGGGCTTCGTGATCTCATGAGCGAGCTTGAGTCGTCCTTTCTGGTTGACGCTCTCGGACTATTCCGCAATCGACAGGATTTCGGACGTGGTACTCCTCGCGCGAAGGTGAATCTTGTGAGGGCATACAAGGCGACGGACTTCTATGCAGCCGCGTTTAGTGATGCCGATGTACTCCACATCGTGGGTCACTCAACGGGTACGGAGCTGGATGTGGGAGTAGCAAAAAAGCGCGTGATGGCCAGCGATCTCGGCGGCGAAGCCCGGCGTGCCGGCTACTCCTTGCCCCCTATCATTGTGAGTACCGGCTGCAAATTCCAGAGCAAGGAGTGGCGGGCGGGTTTCAAGGAGGCGGGTGCGAAGATACTTATCGCAAGCCGCAGCGACGTGACGCCGGCGGCCCTGACGGCTTTTGATATGGCCTTCTATTCAGCGCTCCTCGCGCAGATACGGAAGGGGCGAAGCACGCGGGCGCGGGTCAAATCTGCGTTTACTCTGGCAGATCGCCACTATCGGGCGATACACGCGAAGGGTACGCCGTTTGCGAAGTTCGAGCTGGTCACGCTCTAAGCACATGTGTCATGTATTGTCGCTTGTGCGACGTTGAGCATGGCGAGGGTTGGCTAGGCCGCGCGCGCCGGTTCAGAAGAGCCGCGATCAGCCGCGCGACGCGACCCTCGAGGAATCGGGAGCGCCGAAGGCAAGTCTGGGCGGTACGCTGAGAACGGATGCGTCCCGCGGGATATCAACCGGCCGTGGTCTGTCGTCGCGGTCACGTCCAGACACCCGACGTTCAGTACGGCGAGTGGGGCGAGCGCTGCCCACGTTGTGCTGCCCCTGTGATCATTGCCTGCGAGACGTGTGGCTACCGTATTCGAGGCGACTATTTTGCGCCGGGCGTAATCGCCGTCTCGCACTACAAACCCCCCGACTTCTGCGACAAATGCGGCGCTGCGCATCCGTGGGTGAGCCGCCAGGGGAGGATTTACGAGCTTCAGAACCGGTTGGAAGAGGAGAAGCTCGACCCTGCCGACGAACTCGTCGTGCGGGAACAACTGGAGGCGCTGGCCGGCCAGGATCTAGACGAGGACGAACAGCGCAAGAAGTGGGCGCGGGTCAAGAAGCTTGCCCCGCAACTCTGGGAGTCTTCGCAGCCCCTCCTCAATACCTTGGTCAGCGCAGCTATCCAAGGGAAGCTCTGATCGACTGACATGGGTGAGCGCCGCACACCGTCCGAGAAGGAGCTTCGCGCCTTCTCGGACCACCTGCTCTACGAGATCGAGATGTTCAGCGCCACGGTCGGGGTGCTCGCCGTGGTAATCGAAATGGAGGTGTCCCACACGCGAACAACGCTCCGGAACGCGCTCATGGAGTCATGGGCGCTCCACGTGCGCAACCTGCTCTCGTTTCTGTACGACAGACGCGCCGGGAAGGGCGACGCGGTAGCCGCCGATTTCGTGGGTTCCGGGTGGGCCGCGAAACGCGGCGCAAAGCCGGAGGTGCTAGCGCTCGCACACGCCAAGGCGAGCAAAGAGATGGCGCACATGTCTTGGCTGCGCTCCGTCCTAACAGATGACCAGCGGGAATGGCACCCCGAGCCGATCATCGTGGCGCTTGGGAACGCACTCCACGAGTTCCTTGACTCCGTGCCTGAGGCACTAGTCGTGGGGCGGTTTCACGAGCGCGCGCGCCTGTCATTGCCGCCGCGCAACGTCCCGCTGAGCATCCACGGACTTCAGATCGTCTCTGGCGCGACGCAATCACTCAGCGCGTTCCATCCGCACGATCGATAATCCCTCTGGCTCGTCAGAGTCCGTCCGCGGCTACGCCCTAGCTTCGTAGGCCTTGGAACCGAATCGCTCGTCATGAAGCCGTCGGATCAGGGGCCACGGAGATTTCGAGGACTTTCCCGCCATCCCCGCCAGCACTTCGTAGATCGAAATCGTCTATCGACCTGCTGGTCGTCAACGATCTGCTTGGCGGATCGCCTCAGCAGCTCGCTGTCGGGCTTGCCGGCCGACAGGCTCCATGAGAAGCTCAAGTAGACGGTCCAGACCTGGGTTCGCAGGTCGTCCCGATCTCCCCGCCTTCGGCACCACCCTTCGTCTGGGTGGTGTTCGTGACTTTGTTGGGCGGCTTGGAAGTAGGGCAGGAAGTCGTCGTGTGGCTGCACGGCGACGATCCGGCCGTCCTGAGCCCATATCTGGCCGAACAGCGAGAGCAGGAGCTTGCGTCGCTCGGCGGGCTCGGTCTCCAGCTCCCAGAAGTGGGGGAAGTCCTCAAGGACCGCGCGGGCTCGGTCGATGGCGGGCTCGCTGGGTGGGCCGAGGCGCTGGACTTCTTCCTCCAGTGCTTGGCGGCGCATGACCTACTGGGGCTTGGTGAGGTCGCCGAGGACGTAGAGGTCTTGCAGGCGCTGGAGCTGGTCGAGTAGTTCGCTTCGCCGCTCCCCCGTCGGCTGAGTGCCGGCGTAGTTGACGGCTTGGACGGTTTGGAGGAGAACGTCGAGCAACTCGCCGTGGGGCTGGAAGTCGCGTATCCAGTCCACGAGTTGTCCCTCAAGCTGCTCGGCCTTGACTATCCGCTCGCCGCAGGAATGCCCGTAGCGGCGGGTGGAGCACATGTAGCGACGCACGGCGGTCTTGGAGCCGCGGGTGCCGTGCATCCTCGCGCCGCAGCGCTCGCAGTAGAGGAGCTTGCGCAGCAGGTATTCCTCGGAGGGAGGGCCCGGCTTCACGACGCGGGTGCGCCACCCACGGACCTCTTGCACGCGGTCGAACAGCTCCTCGGGCACGATTGGCTCGTGTAGGCCTTTGATGGCGCGGGACTTGTCGCGCAGGCCTGAGACGTAGCCGGCATAGGCGGCGTTGCACAGCATCTCGCGCACGGTGTCCTTCCCGAAGGGACGGTTGCGGGCGGTACGCGCGCCCTTGGCGTTGAGCCATGCGGCGAGGGTGCGGTCAGACTCGTGGCCGGTGGCGTAGCGCTCGAATAGGGCGAGCACGAGCGGTGCGCGCTCGGTATGGCGAACGGCGAGCTTGCTTGTGGGGTCGCGGATGTAGCCCCAGGGGAGGCTGCCCACGAGGTGGCCTTGGCGTGCCTTCTCCTTCAAGCCGCTTCGGGTCCAGAAAGACAGCGAGACGGAGTAGTACTCGTCGAACATCTCGTGGATCGACTCGGCGAGGAACGCGGAGGGGTCTGTGTGGTCTTCTCCCATCGGCTGGGTCACGGACACGACCCGGATGCCAAGGCGCTCGCGTAGTAGCTGCTTGTAGCGGCGTGCCTCGACTTGGTTGCGGGCGAAGCGGCTGGTGTGGAAGACGAGCACGACGTTGAACTTGCCCTCGGCTGCGTCGGCCATGAGGCGCTGGAACTCGGGGCGTGCCTCGGACTTGCGCCACCCGGAGTGGAAGTCGCAGTACTCGCCGACTAGTTCGAGGCCGTTGTCGGGTGCGAAGCGGCGGATGCCTTGGCGCTGGGCGTCGGGGGAGAAGCCTTGGCCCTGCTCCTCGGTTGACTCGCGGACGTAGGCGACGGCTCGCAGCTTGCGGTCAGTCGTGCCGGGAGGGGTCGGTGAGGTCGCGTCCTCTGCGCAGCCACCAGTCGGCGAACCAGTTGGCGAAGTCGAGGAGCGCTGGATCGGGGGAGTCGTTGCGGCGGGCATTTGCTGCGCCTCCTTGGTCGTCGGGGAGATCGATCAGTGCAGGGCGATGCGTGGGCCTGAACGTCCTGGCAGGACGAGTCGGCTGCTGCGTTGGTTTGGCAGTCCTTCGTGCATGTGCGGTCAATGTGTGGGGCGTCGGTGAGAGACCCTTGGCAAGGGAAGAAGGTGCCTCAACCCCGCTTTTGGTTACAGCAGCGCCTCATTTTTCATCAGACTTTTCTTTCTGAGCCATACTTAGGGGTTCCTTCTAAATAATTGTCGGGGAGTGCGAGGGTTTTGGCGGTCGGGGGCGTAGTCATGGGTCATGATGCTGGGGCCGATGGTCGACGAGAGCGCGATTCGGGAGCGGTGGCTGGTCGTAGAGGGGGCTTTGGATGAGCGGGGTCGTCGGATGTGGGCGGCGGCGGAGGCCTCTTCGCATGGGCGTGGCGGGATCGCGGCAGTAGTCCGCGCGACAGGGATCTCCGAGGCGACTGTCAGGCGCGGGATCGAGCAGGCGCACGGCGGCGATCATGCTCCAGCGGGTCGGGTCCGCAAGGCCGGCGGCGGGCGCAAGCGGATCGCGGAGCGCGAGCCGGGCTTGGAGCAGGCACTCCTTTCGCTGCTTGATGGCGTTACCGCGGGCGATCCGATGTCGCCGCTTTTGTGGACGACGCTGACGCCGGAGCATCTTGCCCGGGAGCTGTGTGAGCAGGGGTTCACGGTGCACGCGAGCACCGTGCGAAGAATGCTCAAGGCAATGGGATTCACACTGCAGGCTAACCGCAAGAGCCGGGAGGGCTCAGACCATCCCGACCGCGACGCACAGTTCCGGCACATCGCGACAGTCACCGGGGCGGCGCTTGCGGCCAAGGAGCCGGTGATAAGTGTGGACACCAAGAAGAAGGAGCTGATCGGCGACTACAAGAACGCGGGCAGGGAGCTGCGCTCAAGCGGCCGTCCGATCCTCGTCAACACGCACGACTTCCCAGACGAGGAGGCCGGCAAGGCCGTCCCCTACGGCGTCTATGACATCGCCAGGGACGAGGGGTATGTCAGCGTCGGGGTCTCTGGCGACACCGCGCAGTTCTCGGTCGCGAGCATCCGCGCGTGGTGGAAGCACCTCGGGCGCAAGCGGTATCCGAACGCGAGGTCGCTGACGATCACCGCCGACGCCGGCGGCTCCAATAGCTACCGCATTCGTCTGTGGAAGACCGAGCTGCAAAAGCTCGCCGACGAAACCGGGCTCAAGGTCACCGTCTGTCACTTCCCGCCCGGCACCTCAAAGTGGAACAAGATCGAG
>Ga0207416_1004132_pt1 | contig 12950 bp, 6 predicted proteins | sample PaiPotPPM11metaG_FD_184107 | JGI IMG/M metagenome (GOLD analysis project Ga0207416, IMG submission 184107) | Iron sulfur acid spring bacterial and archeal communities from Banff, Canada, to study Microbial Dark Matter (Phase II) - Paint Pots PPM... ...
AAACGGACAAAAAGCGCAAAGTTGGAGTGCAGTTCGTGCGTTCGATTTATTGATCTCATTAGGCAGTTATGGCGTGTACGGTCGTGTTTCGGCTGGCATCGGTTTCTGTCTTGACATTTATCGGTATACCTTTCCGGAGGCCGTTCCGGCGAGCGGCGTGCGCCCAGATTGTCCCCACATGGACAGGCCGGGCGGCTCGGTGCCGACCGAACGGCTCCGCTTCTAGCCGTGTAGCCAGCAGTTTCCGTACTGGGGCCGCGTCCGCGGCGCGCTCCGCGAGCACCCCTATATCTCCCTAGTCCGGCATTTCGTCTTATCTGCGCTGGGGTTAACGTGGAAATTCCGCACTAGCTGGAAATAAAGCATGCAATATGCATGCGAAAATTCCACGTAGTGCAAAGTTTCCGCGTTAGGCGGAATACGCCCCCGGTGAGGGCCGCCCAAAGCGCTGCGGAGCGCGGCAGCGCTCACTTCGGCCAGATAACAGCAACAAGCGCGTAGCGCAAAGGCCCCGGGGACTCGGGGCTGGTCCAGGGCGGCAGGCTAGCCGACCGTCTCAAGCACGCGGGCGGGCGGCGAGGGCGGCGCGGACCGGCGCCAGCCGGCGACCAGCAGGTACAGCGGCGGCAGCACGAAGAGGTTGAGCAGGGTGGAGGTCGCCAGGCCGCCCAGGATGACGATGGCCATCGGGTACTCGATCTCCTGGCCGGGCTGGTCGCCGTAGATGATCAGCGGCACCAGCGCCAGGGCCGTCGCCAGCGCGGTCATCAGGATGGGGGACAGCCGTTCGCTCGCGCCGCGCACCACCAGGTCGCGGCCGAAGGGGACGCCCTCCTCCTCTTCCAGGTGCTTGAAGTGCGCGATCATCAGGATGCCGTTGCGCGCGGCGATGCCGAGCACGGTGAAGAACCCGACGAGCGCACCGAGTGTGATCGTGCCAAGGACGCCCCAGGCGGCCAGCACGCCGCCGACCAGGGCGACGGGCAGCGTGATCAGCAGCATCAGCGCCAGCCGCCAGGACCGGAACGCGGCCTGGAGCAGCAGCAGGATCACGATCAGCGCGCCGAGGCCAAGCCATTCAAGGCGCTGCTGCGCGGACGCCCGCTCGACAGACTCCCCCTGGAGGGAGACGGTGTAGCCGGCCGGGAGCTTGAAGGTTTTCAGCAGGGCCTGCACCTCGTTCGCGGCGGTGCCAAGGTCGGTACCGGAAATGTCGGCGTCCACTTCCTGCATCCGGGTGCCGTTCACGCGGATGATCTGGCTGGGCGTCGGGGCGATGGCGACGGTGGCGACCTTGCCCAGGGCAACGTGCCCGCCATTCGGGGTGTCGATCGGCAGCTGCTCAAGCGCGGTGACGCTGTTGCGCGCGGTCGGTGTTGTCCAGGCGGCCACGACGATCAACTGGTCGTTGTACGCGAGCTCCGACATCGGCTCGCTCGCCATCATGATCGCGGCCTCGCGGCGCACATCGCCGGGCGTGAGCCCGTACCTGGCCGCGGTGGCCGTGTTGACGGTGACGTTGGCCTGCGGGATGAACTCGAGCGGCGCGGGCTGCACGTCCTCCAGGCCGTGCAGCTTCGCCATCCGCGCCGACAGCTCGTTGCCGAGCGTGGCGAGCGTGTTGATGTCCGGGCCCTCGATGTAAACGGCGACGTCCTCGGTGGTGCCGTTGGTGAGCACCTCGTCGATCCGCTCGTGCAGGTACGTCTGCACGTCGCTGAACGCGCCCGGGTAGGAGTCCGCGATGTTCCTGAGCTGGTTGACGGTGGCGTCGTAGTTGGTGCCGGGCTTGAGCGACAGCCACGTCTCAGAGAAGTTGACTCCGGAGACTTCCTCGCCGAGCAGGGCCTGGCCGATATGGCTGCCGGCGGTCTTGACGCCGGGTACCTTCAGCACCTGGTCCTGCAGCGAGGTGACCATCCGGTCCTGCTCGGTCACGGACGTGCCCGGCTTGGTCACGAAGTGCATGAGGAAGTCAGGTTCCTTGAACGTCGGGAACAGGTCCTCGCCGAGGTGCGGGTAGGCGAACCCCCCGACAAGTGCCAGCACGATGACCGCGCCGAACGCGTACCCCGGTGCGCGCAGCGCACCCGACAGCGCCCGCGAGTAGCCGCGCTTGGCGACCCGGACCACCGGCGGCTCGGTTTCCTTGAGCCTGGCGTCGCGCAGCAGGATGTAGCCGAGGGCCGGCGTCACCGTCAGCGCCACCACCATCGAGGCGAGCACCGCCAGGGCGTAGGCAAGGGCCAGTGGCTCGAAGAACGCGCCGGTCAAGCCGCCAACGAGCATGACGGGGATGACCGCGATGATGTTGATCAGCGTCGCGTAGAAGATCGCGACGCGCACCTCGAGCGACGCTGCCAGCACGACGTGGAACGGACTGATCATCCGCCCGGCGGCGCGCCAGGCGCGCAGCCGCCGCACGATGTTCTCCATGTCGATGATCGCGTCGTCCACGACCACGCCGACGGCGACGGCAAACCCGGCCAGGATCATCGTGTTGATCGTCGTGCCCAGCGCGACGAGCACGATCTCCGCCGCCGCCAGCGACAGCGGGATGGCGAGCAGGGAGACCAGCGCTGCGCGCCACTGGAAGAGGAACATCAGCAGCACGAACACCACGAGGATGCAGCCGAGCAGCACCGACTGCGACAGGTTGTGGATGGCAATCTGGATGAAGCTGGCCTGGCGGAAGATCTGGTTGTTAATCTGCACGCCGGGCATGGACGGCGCCATCGCCGAGAGGGCCTTGTCGATCCCGTTGGTGACGTCGAGGGTGTTCGCGCCGGGGAACTTCTCGACGACGAGCATGAGGCCGGGCCCGCCGTTGATCACCGCGTCGCCGATCAGCGGCGGGTAGCCCCACGTGACGTCGGAGACGTCGCCGAGGTTGAGTAGCTGGTTGTTCTTGACGGAGATCGGCACCTGGGCCAGCTGCTGCGGCGTGGTGATCGGCTGGATGTTGTGCACGTCGATCTGCTGGTTGGCGGTCTGCGACATGCCGAGCGAGCCGACCGCCGCGCCGGTGGTGTAGCCGAGCTCGCCCGCGTCCACCGCGTTGGACGCGGCGGTCATCAGGTCGTCCATGGCGACGCGGTTCTTGGCCATCCGCGCCGGGTCGGCCTCGACCATGAGCTGCTTGGGCTTCTCGCCCCAGATCGCCACGTTGGCGACGCCTGGCACGTCCATCAGCCGGGGCCGCAGCTGCCACTGCGCCATCATCGACATGTCCATCAGCGAGACCGTCTTCGACGACAGCCCGATCTGCATCACCCGGCTGGTGGCGGACACAATCGGGTACATCTGCGGCACGTCGCACCAGGACGGCAGCGTGTGCGCGGTCGCCTGGATGCGCTCCTGGGCCAGCTGCCTGGCGTGCATCACGTTCGTGCCCTTGAAGTACAGGAAGATCGCCGACAGCTGCGGCTCTGAGTCCGACCGGATGTCGTACACGCCCGGCACGCCGTGCAGCGCCGCCTCGAGCGGCACCGTGGTCAGCGCCTCGATCTGCGACGGCGACAGTCCGAGGCAGTTCGTCTGGATCTCCACGGAGACGGGGGCGAACTCGGGGAACGCGTCGAGTTTCTGGGACCCCGCTAGGGTCACGCCGAAGTAGAGCAGCGCCACGGCCAGCCCTGCCACCAGGTACCGGAACCGCAGGCTGGTCGCGACGATCCACCGCATAAGGCCCGCCTCTCCTTTAAGTCAGCTCAGCTCGGGTCGGCTCGACGGGCCGTCAGGTTTCCTCGCCGACACCGTTCTGCACGCCGAGCAGTTCCTCGGCGCCCTGCGTGACGACGACGGCGTTGGCGGGCAGGCTCCCCGGCTTGAGGTAGACGGTCTGCCCGTTGATCACCGTCACGGGCACGAGGTAACGGGTGTAGGTGAGCGTGCCGGTGGCCACGTACACCGCGGGTTCTCCCGTCGGCTCGTACACGAGCGCGCCGTACGGCACCGCCACCGCACCGGTGCTGCCTTTAACCACGGTGGCCTGCTCCGTGCGCAGCGCGATCCGCCGCGCGCCAAGCGGCGTGAGCACGACGCTTAGGCCGTGGCTGGTCTTTTCCAGCAGCGCCGTCGGCGGCGGTGCGGCCGCACTGCTGGTGCTTGAGCAGCCCGCCGCCGTGGCCGCGAGCGCCGCCGCGGCGGCGCAGGCAACCACCGTCCGCCCAGTTTTGTGTCTTGCCGGCCGCCCGTTCACGCGTACTCCCCGGATCCGTGCGCATCCGGCGACTGGACATCGGCGGGCGGCCCGGCGTCGGTCGCCGTCGGCTGGTGCGGCGCTTCGCCGCGGCGCGCTCCAGAGTTATCCCGAACGAGTGCGTGCTCCACGTTGGCCGCCCCCGCCCCGGTCCCCTGGGCGTGCATCGCATCGGCGGGCTGGCGCGTGCTCGGAACCGTAATCCCGCCGGCCACGTCGGCGCTGCCCGCCATGGCGGGCCCGGCCAGCGTCTCGTCGGAATCCACCGCCGGGCCGGGGCCGAAGAGGCTGCTCGCCACCGGAAGCACGACCAGGCAGGCGAGCACGGTGGTGGCAAGCCCGCCGAGGATGACCGCGGCGGCGGTGTGCAGAAGTTCCATGCCAGGCACGTCTCCCATCACGATGAACGGCACCAGCGTGACCGCGGTGACCAGGACGGGCACCGCGACCTGCGCCGGCGACCCCAGGTCGGCCCCCGCGTCGGCGACAGCCCCTGCGTCGTGGGCGGCAGCAGTGTCGGCACCGCGGACGCGCAGCCGGGCGGCGACGCCGATGACCAGCCGCGCGGCGAGCGCGTAGACGCCGAGCAGCGCCGCCGCGGCGGCGAGCGTTTCCTGCTGCCCGGTGGCGAACGTGACGAGCACCGCGCCGGACAGGCAGGCGGGCAGGACGAGGAAGCTGGTGATTCCGAGCCGCCAGCTGCCGGTGACCGCCTGAGCGATGAGCAGGACGGCAACCAGGGCGGCAATCACGTAGCCGATGAACGCGAAGCGCGACGTGCCGCCGGCGTAAGCGCCGTTGGGTGACAGCTGGTTACCCGCCGCGTTGCCCGCCAGGACGTTGCCGTACTGGGTTGGGCTCACAAGCTCGGCGTGGTAATTGGTCGGGAACGTCATCCCGGTCAGCCGCGCCGAGATGGCGTTGCGCACCGAGCCCGCCGAGCCGCCGGACACCGTCGCGGTCACGTCCGCGTACTGGGACATGGCCTCCTGCGGGATATCGGACGGCTGTGGCTGGACGCCGACCGTGGCGACCTGGCCGAGCCTGACATGCCCCCCGTTTGCGGTGTCGATGAGCAGGTTGTTGATGGAGGTGACGCTGCTGCGGGTCGCGGGCAGCCCCCAGACGACCACGTCGAAGACTTCTTGGTTCTCGAAGTAGTTGCCGACGGTCAGCCCGGAAAGCAGGGTGCCTGCCCCGCGGCGGACGTCGCCGGGGGAGATGCCGTAGCGGGCCGCGGCGTCCAGGTTGACGTTGATGTCGATCGTCGGCTGCGTGACCGGCGTAGTGACAGTCGTGCCGGTGACACCGGGGATGGTGGCGACGACGCCGGACAGCCGCCACGCCAGCGCGGCAAGCTCCCCCCCGTTGACCCCGTAGACCCTGGTTACCACCGCGTTGGACCCGCCGGTGAGTACGCCGGTCATGCTGTCGGCCTCGTAGGTGCTGACGGTCCCGGTCAGGCCGGGCGTGCCGTCGGCGATCGCCCTGATCTGCGAGCTGGCCGGGCCGTAGCTCGCGCCTGGCATCAACGTGATCCACAGTTGCCCGGTGTTGACGTTCTCGACTTGGTCGGAGTTGGTGGCCCGGCCGAGGGTCGCGCCGACGGACTGCACCGACGGCAGGGCGCGCAGTTCGCCGGTGACCAGGCTCGTCATCCGGCTCATCTCGGTGAGCGACATCCCGGGCGCGCCGGACAGCCGCATCACCAGGGACCGGTCGGCGAACTGGGGCTGGTTCGCGTGCACGAAGGGCAGCGCGGCCAGCGCCGCGACGCCGGCGGCGGCGGTGAGGCCGAGGCAGACGGCCGCGAGCTTCGGCGCCGCGGCCACGCGCGCGACGCCCCGCCGGTAGGCCGAGCCGGCCCGGGCCGGCAGCGCCGCGAGGCCTGTCGCCGGTGTCCCGGCGGCGCGCGCCCGCGGCCCCACCGCCATCACCAGGACGGCGAGTGCCGGGGTGACCGTGACGGCGACCACCATGGAGACGACGATCCCGAGGAAGAACGCCAGGGCCATCGGCCGCAGGAACGTGGCGGTCAGCCCGGTGGCGATGAGCAGCGGGACAACGCAGACCAGGGCCGCCACGCCGGCTCCGGCGAGCGCGCCGCGCAGCGCAGTACTTCCCGCGCTCGCCTCCGGCGCGCTGGACCCGCCGTGTCCTCCCTCGTCGGTCGTCCGCTCGTTCCTCGCTCCCTCCCTCCTCAGTCCGGGCACGGCGGCGCGCGCCTTCGGCTCGCGCTCGGAGCCGCCACCAGCCTGCGCGCGACGCAGGTGGCGCAGGCGGGCAGTGATGGCTTGAGCGGAGCCCGCCGCCTCGGTGACGACGAAGCCGAGCGCGAGCAGCAGGCCGAGCGTGACGAGCGAGTTGAACGAGTAGCCGAGCAGCGAGACAAGCGCCGTGGCGGCGACGAACGACAGCGCGACGCCGGCCAGGGCCGTGAACGCGAGGCGCAGCGAAAGCAGCAGGGCGAGCAGCGCGACCGCCATCAGGATGCCGCCGATGATCAGCGCGGTGCGCAGGTTGCCGAGCGAGGAGTTCAGGTAGGTGTCGTCGCGGAAAAGCGAGGTGTCGAACGCGATCTGCGGCAGGCCGGGCTTGAGCGAGGCGATCGCCGCGTCGATCTCGTGGCTGACGGCGAGCACATTGGCCCCCGGCGCCTTCTGCACGACGAGGACGAGCGCGGGCGCGCCGTTCTGCTGTCCCGCGCCGGTCAGTGGCGGGCTCCCCTGGACCATCGTCGCGACGTTGCCGAGGCTCAGCCCCGTGGTGCCCGCGACGGGCAGCTCGGCCATGTTCTTCGGCGTGCCGAACGGCAGGACCGGCTGAATGGTCATCCGCTGCAGCATGTCCTCGATGAACCCCGCGGTGCCGGGCGTGTTCCCCTGAAGGTACGACAGCGGAGACGTGAGCTGCGCGTTGCCGGCCGTCTCAATGATCTGGTTGAGCGTCACATGCTTGCTCGCGAGCACCGAGGGGTTGACGAGCACCTGGAGCTGCTGGTCCGCCTGGCCGAAGGTGGACACGTTGCTGACGCCGGACAGGCTGAGCAGCTTAGGGACGATCACCCAGCGGGCGGCCACCGACATGTCGATCATGGACCACTGCCTGGAGGTGAGCCCGATGAGCATCACGTCGCTCGTCGAGGAGACCGGCTGCACCATGACGGGCGGCTTGGACACGTTCGGCAGCACGAACGCGCCGGTCAGCCGTTCCTGCACGAGCTGGCGCGCCGTGTACAGGTCAGTGCCGGGCGCGAAGTGCAGCTCGATGTCGGAAAGCCCCTCGATGGAGTCGCTTGTCACGTCGGTGACGTCGAGCACGCCCTCGAGCAGGTTCTTCTCGAGCGGCGTGGTGACCAGCGACTCGACCTCGGGCGCGGAAAGACCCAGCGCCTGCGTCTGGATGTCTACCGTCACCGGGGACGTCTCGGGAAGCACGTCGGCCGGCATGCGGGACAGCTGGAGGATCCCGAGGACCATGACCACGGCGGCCAGCGCGATCACCAGCAGCCGGAACCGGATACAGGCGTCGATAATTGAGCGCAAGCCGGGCCACCCCCCGAATAAGCCAGTTACGCAAAGTCACATATGATGACTTGGAGTTAGGAATACCCTCAGCAATCCCTCTTAAATGCTCTGGGCGAGGTTTAAATCGCTGGTAACCGGATCGAGACATTGCTCGAATCGGAAAAATCGCTATGACCCCATTACGTGGAGTTGTTAGCCTGGCCTCATGCCGGACACTGCGCCCGAAACGGAGGCCCGCGCGTTCGCGGCCTCGTTCCGTTCCTTCCTCGACTGGATCAACGCGAGCGACCGGGAGCCGGGCGGGCGGAACCCTGTCGTCGCCCTGGTCGCCGACTTTCTCGGCCCCGAGGCCGCCGGCCACTCCGTGGTCAGCCGCGAGCTGCCGCCGTTCGAGCACGTCAACCTGCAGACCGCGATCGACGCGTGGTCGGCCCGGGCCGGCCGTGCGGTGGACGTGCAGGGCGTGCTGCTGCCGCAGCACTACCGGCTGGAGCTGCAGGAGATCGTGAGCGGCGAGTCGATGCCGCCCGTCCGGCTGACCGCTCCCGCGCTGGTCGACCTGCCGAACGGTCCGGCGTCCACCCTTGGCTGCCTCAAGCTCGCGCTGCTCCTGGTCTCCGACGCGCGCGGTAGGTACGTCCTGCTTGTGCAGAGCCCGACCGAGCACCAGCCGGCCCTGCTGGTCGAGGTCGCCGGGCTGCCGGTCAGCGACGCTCAGGCGGTGCTCGCCGAGCTTGACCAGCTCCGCGCAGAGCTCAATGTCTACCGTGGCCACCTGCTTGACGTGACCGTTACCCCGATGGGCAGCATCCACCTGGCCTTCGCCGTGCGGCCGGGCCTGAGCCGCGATGACGTGGTGCTTCCCGAGTCGGTGCTCGGCCGGGTGGAACGGCACGCGCTCGGCGTCGCGGCGCACCGGCAGGCGCTGCTCGCCGTCGGCCAGCACCTCAAGCGCGGCCTGCTGCTCTACGGCCCGCCGGGCACCGGTAAGACGCACACCACCCGCTACCTGCTCGGCGCGATGACCGGCTACACCCGGCTGGTGCTCACCGGACGGGCCCTGGTCGCCGTCGGCGCGGTCACCGAGATGGCGCGCGACCTGCAGCCGAGCGTCGTCGTGCTCGAGGACGTCGACCTGGTCGCCGAGGACCGCTCGATGGGGCCGAGGTCGAGCCCCGTGCTCTTCGACCTGCTCGACGCGATGGACGGCGCGGCCTCCGACGCCGACCTGCTGTTCCTGCTCACCACCAACCGCGCCGACTTGCTGGAGCCGGCGCTGGCCGCGCGCCCGGGCCGGGTTGACGTAGCGGTGGAAATCGAGCTGCCCGACGCCGGCGCCCGCGAGCGGCTGCTCGCCCTCTACGGCCGGGGAGTCCCCCTGACCCTGACCGCCGAGGACATCGCCACGGCGGTCGAACGCACCGAGGGCACGACCGCGTCCTTCCTGAAGGAGCTGATCAGGCGGAGCGTCCTGGAATCCCTCCACGACCAGCAGGAGCCGGCCAGCGCGGCGACCGACGGGCCGGCCGGTCCCGGGGTGCCGACGGTGACGGGAACGCACCTGGCCCTGGCGCTCGACGACCTGCTCGACTCCGCCCAGGGGGTGACCCGAACGCTGCTCGGCGTCGGGGTCGACCCGACCACGCTCCCGGCGGGCGGCGCACTCGGTATGAGCCCGGCCGGGTTCATGGCCCGCCGCCACATGGCAGTGGGCCGCTTCGTCCGCGGCTGATGCCTCTCAGGAACTTCAGCCTCTTCAGCACCGCCAGTCACAACAGTAACGTGTTGTCATTTCCGGAGGAGAACAGCGCTTCTTTAACGCCAGATGGCCCTTGTGTGAGCAGTACGTTGCGGGGTACACCTGAGGCGGACCTGAGAGCCGAGCCCGGACCCGAGAGCAGCGAGCCGGGCGGCACCCGCCGAAGGAGCCGGTTATGGACGTTGAGGTCATTGTCGAAACCCCGCAGGGGTCGCGTAACAAGTACCGCCTGGACCCCAAGAGCGGACGCATCCGGCTGGACCGGATGCTTTTCACCTCGACGGTTTATCCCCTGGACTACGGCGAGATCCCCGGCACCCTTGCGGAGGACGGCGACCCGCTTGACGTGCTGGTCTGGTTGGACGAGCCCACGTTCCCCGGCTGCCTGGTGACGGTCCGCCCGGTCGCGGTGTTCTGGATGACGGACGAGAAGGGCCCTGACGCGAAACTGCTCGGCGTCGCCGCGCACGACATCCGCAAGAGCGGGATCAGGGATCTGGAAGACGTGCCGCGCCACCTGCTGAACGAGATCGGCCACTTCTTCGACATTTACAAGGAGCTCGAGCCCGGCAAGTCCACCGACGTCCGTGGCTGGATGGACCGCGCCGAGGCCGAGCGCCTCATCAAGGAGGCGCGCGTAGCCGGGGAGAAGGCCGCGCGGACGGCGGGAGCGGTGCCGGAGCAGCGCGCCGCCGTCCGCGCGAAAGTGTGACGCCCGGAAAATGTGCTGGGTCGCCCCGCGCCGAAGTGGTCGCCCTGGAGGCACTCCCGTGGAGGCCGGCGGCTAACCCGCCAGACTGGCGGGCAGCACCGCGTGCACGCCCCAGACCTGGTTGGCGACCTGGGTGATGCGCAGGTCCACGGTCGTGCTCGCCAGGGCGAGCGCGGCCGCCTTGCCGAGGCCGAACAGGCCCTGCATCCATGTAACCATCGCGTCGAGCGCGTCGCCCATCGCCACGTTGAGATCGTGGTCGAAGCCGAACGTGATCCGCCCGGCGGGCGTCTCGGCGTGGATGGAGGGCAGCGGGCGCCCCGGGGCGAGGTCGACCACCGCCTCGGTGGTCATCGGGCATTCGATCGCCGTCCCGCCCACCTCGCCGTCGCCCTGCGCCGCGTGACCGTCGCCCAGGTAGAGCAGTGCGCCGGGCACCGTGACCGGCAGGTAGAGAGTGGCGCCGGCGACGAGTTCCCTGCAGTCGATGTTCCCCCCGCCGGCCGCCCTGGGCGGGATCGTCGAGTGCTCCCCGTACTCGGCCGGGGCCAGCCCCATCACTCCGAGGAAGGGCGCGAGCGACCGGGTGAACCCGCTGTCGTTCGTGCCCTTGCCCCCGTCCGGGTCAAGCTCCCAGAGCAGCCACGCGGGCGGCCCGCCGGCTAGGCCGAGGCGCCGGGTGACCGGCGTGTCGACCGCACCCGCGACCGTCCAGCCCCAGTTACCGGGGCGCAGCGCCACCAGGTGCAGCGCGAGCATGTCGCCCGGCTGTGACCCGCGTACCTCGAGCGGGCCGGTCAGGCAGTGCCCGCGTCCCGCGGGGAACATCTTCGGCTGCTCGTCGCCAGGGAAAGTCTGCCTGGCCAGGTACCCGGATGCGTCGAGCGAGCCGACGATCACGGTGTCACCGGGATCCACGGAGAACACGGCGGGATGCTCGCGGGAGAAGACGTCCCTGGTGGTCTCCGCGGTGGGTTCCAGCCGGTAGGTGGTCATGCGCGCGCCTTCCGTTCGTCTGGGGGCAGTGGGGCCGCGCCTTCCGTCGCGTCGACGGTCAGGGGGTGGTGGCAGGCCACCGCGTGCAGGGTTCCCGTTGCGGCCAGTTCGGGAGCCTGCCGCTCGCACAGCGCGGAGGCACGTGGACAGCGGGTCCTGAACCGGCAGCCGCTTGGCGGGCTGACGGCCGACGGGAGCTCGCCGCCGAGCCCGCCGCCGGCCTTGGCACGCTCGCGGGCCGGGTCGGGAAGCGGAATGGCCTTGATAAGGCCGGCGGTGTAGGGGTGCCGGGGCGCCCCGTAGACCTCGTCGCTCGTGCCCATTTCCACTAGCGTTCCCAGGTACATCACGCCGATGCGGTCGGCGAGGTACTTCAGCAGCGACAGATCGTGGGCGATGACGACGTACGTGAGCTGGTAGCGGTCCTGAAGCGCGCGCATCAGGTTGAGTATCTGCGCCTGTACCGAGACATCGAGCGCGGAGACGGGCTCGTCCGCGACGATCACCCGGGGCGTGAGCGCAAGCGCCCGGGCCATCGCGATGCGCTGCCGCTGGCCGCCGGAGAACTCGTGCGGATAGCGGCGGGCCGCCTCTGGCGGCAGGCCAACCGCGTCGAGCAGGTCGGCGACCATGGCCCGCCGCTCGCGCCGGGTGCCGATGCGCTGGGCCGCGAGCGGCTCGGCGATCAGCGCGGAGACCGGCATCCGGGGGTCCAGCGCGGCGGCGGAGTCCTGGAACATGATCTGCAGGTCGCGGCGGTGACGCCGGAACTCCCTACCCCGCTGGGCGCCGAGCTCACGCCCGTCGAAGATGACCGAGCCGCTCGTCGGCCGCTCAAGTCCGACGATCATCCGGCCCAGCGTGGTCTTGCCGCACCCTGACTCGCCGACGATCCCGAAGGTCTCGCCCGCCCGCACGTTCAGCGAGACACCGGAGACGGCGTGCACCACCCGGCCGGGCCGGAAGGGGGCCTGGGGCCGCAGGCTGAACCGCTTGACGACGCCGTCGAGGATCAGCAGCGGCTTGCCGGTGACCGCGGCCGGTTTCCGCCTGGTGCCCGCGGCGGACGCCCGGGCACCCGGCATCCTCGGGTACAGGCAGGCGTGCTCGTGCCCGTCCTCCTGCCCGGGCGTGGCGGCATGCAGCGCCGGGTCGTCGCTCCTGCAGTCCTGCTCGGCGAACCGGCAACGGGGGGCGAACCGGCAGCCGGGTGCGACCTCGATGAGCTTCGGCGGCGTGCCGGAAATCGTGGTCAGGCTGGCGTCCCTGTCCTGCTCCAGCGTGGGCATGGACGCGAAGAGGGCCTCGGTGTAGCGGTGCCGTGGCTCACTGAACAGCGTGCCGGTGGCGGCCTGCTCGACCACCTTCCCCGCGTACATGACAGCGACGCGGTCGGTATGGCCCGCGATCACGCCCATGTCGTGGGTGATGAGCAGGACCCCCATCGACAGCCGCGCCCGGAGCTGGTCGATGAGCTCGAGGATCTGCGCCTGGATGGAAACGTCGAGTGCGGTGGTCGGCTCGTCCGCGATGAGCAGCTTCGGCTCGCAGACCAGGCCGATGGCGATCATCGCGCGCTGGCGCATGCCGCCGGAAAACTGGTGCGGATAGTCATCGAGCCGCTCGGCGGGCCGGGGCATCCCGACCAGGCCGAGAACCTCGGTGGCGCGCTTGATGGCCGCCCGGCGCGAGCCGCCGACGTGGATCTGGTAGGCCTCACGGAGCTGGCTGCCGATGGTGCGCACGGGGTTGAGC
>Ga0207416_1004133_pt1 | contig 12946 bp, 15 predicted proteins | sample PaiPotPPM11metaG_FD_184107 | JGI IMG/M metagenome (GOLD analysis project Ga0207416, IMG submission 184107) | Iron sulfur acid spring bacterial and archeal communities from Banff, Canada, to study Microbial Dark Matter (Phase II) - Paint Pots PPM... ...
AGCTCGTCGGGCGTGGTCATCGGCGTGTCACCCCTGATTGTCGATGGGCCGTCGACCACACTCTTTTGCGGTGGATGGCCCATCGGCCACCCTGATTATGCCGCCGGGCGCACGGGCCGCCGGCACCGGCTCAGAGCCGGAAGTCGCTGTCCGGCGTGAGCTCGGCCACGTCCATCTGCGCCTTCTGCAGCCGGCCGGAGTAATCCCAGTTCAGCGCCTGCCACCGGGTGAACTGGTCGAGCACCCACTGACCGGACTGGCGGGACCCGTTCCCGGACTTGCCGTTCCCGCCGAACGGCAGGTGCGCCTCGGCGCCGGACGTCGAGTTGTTCACGCTGACCATCCCGGCGCAGACGCCCCGGCGGAACCGGAACGCCTCGGTCGCGTCGCTGGTGTAGATCGACGAGGACAGCCCGTAGCCCGGCGCGTTGGCCAGCTCGATGGCCTGGTCCAGGGTCCGGTAGGTGGTCACCCCGACCAGGGGCCCGAACGTCTCGCGGTCGAAGATCTGCTCGCCCGGCCGCACGCCGTCCACGATCGTCGGGTGGTAGAAGATGCCAGCCGCCGGGTCACCGACGAAGCCGGCCCGCGGGTTGGCCGCGGTGATCCGCCCGGTGCCGGTGGAGCCCAGCACCTTGTGCTGCGGGCCGATCCAGGCCAGGAAGGTGTCGAATCGTTCCGCAAATTTGATGTCGAGCATGGGCCCGTAGACCACGTCCGCGAACGGGTCGCCCACCGCGGCGCCGGCCGTGGCCTCGGCGAACCGGGTCAGGAACTCGTCGTGCACGGACTCGTGGCAGATCACCGTGCCGAGCGAGGTGCACCGCTGGCCGGCGGTGCCGAACCCGCCGAACAGCGCGCCCTCGACCGCGAGGTCGATGTCGGCGTGCTCCGTGACCACCATCGGGTTCTTCCCGCCCAGCTCCAGGCAGGCGGACTGCAGGTGCCGCCCGGTGAGCTCGCCGATCCGCGCGCCGACCTCGCTCGAGCCGGTGAAGCCGACCTTGTCGACCAGGCCCGCGTCCAGCGCCTGCTCCAGCCCGGCGAACGTGGCCAGCCCGTCGGCGTAGACGACGTTGAACACGCCGGGCGGCAGCCCGCCGCCGCGGCAGAACAGCTCGTGGAACGCCGCCGACGCGGCCGCGGAGTACTCGGCCGACTTCCACACCACGGCGTTGCCGCACAGCAGCGCCGGCACGATGTACCAGGAGGGCACGGCGACCGGGAAGTTCCCGGCGGTGACGATGGCCACCGTGCCGACCGGGTTGCGGAATGTGAACAGCTGCTTGTCCGGCATCTCGCTCGGCACCGTCTGGCCGTACAGCCGCCGCCCCTCGCCCAGGAAGAAGTCGCAGGTGTCGATGATCTCCTGGACCTCGCCCAGCGCCTCGGGGTACGGCTTGCCGATCTCGCGGGTGACCAGCCGGGCCAGGGCCTCCTTGTTGTCCTCGACCAGCCGGCCGATGTGCGCGATGGCCCGCCCGCGGACCGGCGCGGGCACGTCGGCCCACGCCTGCTGGGCCTCGCGCGCGGCCCGGGCCGCGCTCACCAGCAGCGCGGGGTCGCCCAGCGCGACCTCGGCGACCACGTCGTCGAGGCGGGCCGGGTTGGTGGAGATGATCCGCCCGCCCGGCGCGCCGTCAGCGGCCCGGCCGGCGATGACGGAGGAGACGGTGCGGACCTCGGGGTGAGCCATCGTGGTTTCCTTAACTTTCTGCTCAGCGGGCTAGGGCGTCGAGGGTGCGGTCGAGGGCGGCCAGGCCGAACTCGAGTTCCTGCTCGGTGACGTCGAGGGCCGGGCGGAACCGGACCGAGCGCTCGCCGCAGGGCAGCACGATCACATGTTCCTCCCGCAGCCGCCGGATCGCGCGGTCGCGTTCGGCCGCGGCCGGCAGGTCGAGCGCGCACATCAGCCCGCGGCCGCGGACGTTCGAGACCAGCCCGGCGTGCCGCTCGCCGAGGGTCCGCAGTTCGCGGATGAGCCAGTCGCCGACCTTGGCCGCGTGCTCGATCAGGCCCTCGCGCTCGATGATCTCCAGCAGGCGGCGGGAGCGGACCATGTCGGCCAGCCCGCCGCCCCAGGTCGAGTTGATCCGCCCGGAGACCGCGAACACGTTGTCCGGGACCTCGTCCACGCGCCGACCGGCCATGATCCCGCCGAGCTGGACCTTTTTTGCGAACGCGACCACGTCGGGCTCCAGGCCAAGCTGCTGGTAAGCCCAGGCCGTGCCGGTCAGCCCGACCCCGGTCTGCACCTCGTCGAGCACGAACAGCGCGTCGTTGGCCCGGCACATCTCCTGCATGGCCCGCAGGAACTCGGGCCGCATGTGGTTGTCGCCGCCCTCGCCCTGGATCGGCTCGGCGATGAAGCAGGCGATGTCGTGCGGATACTGGTCGAACGCGGCCCGGGCCTGGGCCAGCGCCCGCGCCTCGGCCTGCTCGATCTCGGCCAGGTGGTCCTGGACCGGGAACGTGACCGCGGGCACGTCGATCCTCGGCCAGTCAAACTTGGGGAAGCGGTCGGTCTTGGCCGGCTCGGTGTTGGTCAGCGACAGCGTGTAACCGGACCGCCCGTGGAACGCGCGGGTCAGGTGCAGCACCCGGCCACCCAGCCCGGCGGGGCGGCCGGCCGCCTCGTTGCGCCGGCTCTTCCAGTCGAACGCCGTCTTCAGCGCGTTCTCGACGGCCAGCGCCCCGCCCTCGACGAAGAACAGGTGCGGCAGCGCCGGGTCGCCGAGCACGCGGGCGAACGTCTCCACGAACTGCGCGTAGTGCGTCGTGTACATGTCGGGGTTCGCGGGTTTGTTCGCCGCGGCCTCGGCCAGCTCGGCCATGAACTCAGGGTCGTCGGCCAGCCCGCGCGGGTTGGACCCGAGCGGCGCCGACGCGAAGAACGTGTAGAGGTCGAGGTACCGCTCGCCGGTCCGCGCGTCGACCAGCCAGGAGCCCTGGCTGGTCCGGGTGTCGTAGACCAGCTTGAACCCGTCGGCCAGGATGTGCCGCCCGAGCGCCTCGTGCACGCGGTCCGGGTCGACCGCCGCGGCCCGGCCGCCCGGCCGGGGGATGTCTGAGTTCACCGCAAGTCCTCCTGCCTTCACGACCGATCCACGAATAATCTCCAGCATAGGGTCCGACAAGCCGCACATCGTATGCGCCACGTCGTACCCGCAGGTGCGGGGGACGGGGCGCATGGGGGCACGGCTTCGGGGCTGGCCCGGGAGGCAGTTCCCCCGGGCCAGCCCGTCCGCCGGTCGGGCGCGGAGCTAGTACCAGCCGTCCGCGGCTTCGTGCAGCCAGGCCAGGCGCGGGCTGCCGTAGGACTGCTTGATGTAACCCAGGCCCCAGCGGATCTGGGTCGCCGCATCGGTCCGCCAGTCCGGGCCGGCGCTGGCCATCTTGGACCCGGGGACGGCCTGCGGTATCCCGTAGGCGCCGGAGTACGGGTTCTGCGCGTACACGTTCCAGCTGCTTTCCGAATTCCAGAGCTGGACCAGGTACCTGAACTGACGCAGCCGCCAGCCATAGGAATGGAGCATGGTCTTGGCGGTTTGCCGGGCCGTGATAACGCTGGCGCTTTCCGCGGCGGGTGTCACCGCGCTAGCCAACTCGGCGGCCGGGCGGACGGCGGCCGTGGCCGATAAGGCCGATGATGCTGTGACCGGGGCGGGCGGAGCGACCCCGAGAGCCAGAGCCAGACTGGCGAGGACGATTCTGAACGTTACCGATTTCGCGCTGAGATTCCTGATGGGAGACAAGGCGAGCCTTCGGTAGGCACGTTGAATTCGTGCTCGGCTTCCACCCAGGGCGCGTGCCATCCGCCGGCGAGAAAGGCCCGGCCGAAGGCAGCGGCGTGCGGATGTGACGCGGGGTCAGGGCGTCAGAGTTACTCTAGGTAAGCCATCACACACGCTGGGTGCTGTCATGTTGCCTACCATGCCGAATTCGCGGATCCCGGGTGGCGGAATTCGGCGGAACACGCCGGCGGAACCCTGAGCCGTGGCCGGGTTCGCCCCACAATAGGGGGTTCTGCGGGCCTCGGTTCGGCGACCTCGGCTCCGCGAACACCACCGGCCGATAGCGCCGGCGAATTCCGGAAGTCTTCCGGCGGACTTCATGGTGATCCCGATCGCCGAACGCCATGCTGTTGAGGGTGGATCAGATCCGACGACGGAGGACTTGGTGCACGGCGCTGATCATCTAGCGCGCCTGACCGGATGGTCAGGGCGTGGCCCGGGCGGAGTGGACTGGACGCGGGCGGAGGCAGACCTGCGCGTGGCGGTGCCGTCCGACTTCAGGGAACTCGCCGACCGGTTCGGGACCGGGACCTTTCAGGGGTACCTGGACCTGATGCCGGACCCGCGCAGCTTGGCCAGCCTGGCTAGGCGCCAGCTTGGTCTGCTGCGCCGGGAGCGCGACGGGCCGGACGAGACCGATCTTGAGGAATACCGGCTGGCGGTGGAGCTGGCCGCCCAGGAGGGCATGGACCCTCCCGAGGACTTCACGGCTTACAGAACTCCGATGCCGCACCCGCTGTGGCCGGAGCCGGGCGGGATATACCCGTGGGCCATGGCGGACACGGCGACGTTCTTCTGGTTGCGTTCGAACCCGGATCCGCGCTCGTGGCCGGTGGTGTGGTTCCACGGCGAGGACCTGGAATGGGAAAGCTTCGACGGGACCGCGACGGAGTTCCTCATCGCCCTGGTGACGGGCCAGATCGATACCGGCAGGCTAGGTGCGCCCATCTTCCCGCCGCCGCCCAGGTTCGACGAAGTCGTCATCGGTGCCCTCGTGCCGCGCCCCGGTTGGACTTGACGCCGCGGCTTCATCGCCGCCTAAATCCGGTGCGCTGGCCGCGAGGGCGTCGCCGAGGGCCGTGCGCCAGTACAAGACCTCGCGGCCGGCCCGCCGGCGTAGGACGGCGCCCGCCTCCAGCAGTACCCGCAGGTGATTGCCGACCGCGCCGAGCGGCAGGCCGGTGAGCGAGGCGAGCTGGGTGGTCGAGCGGGGCTCGCCGAGCAGCCGCAGGACGCGGGCGCGGTTCGGGCCGATGAGGCGGGCCAGGCCGTCGGCGCCGGCCCGGGTGCTTCCGGTGTCGGCGAGCGCGCCGGACACCGGATAGACCAGCGCGTACCGGTGGGGACGTTCCAGCATGTCCCAGCCGGTGTAGCTGTGGACGGGCACGAAGTCCAGCTTCCGGGCCTGTGACAGGTCGCGGTCGGGCAGCTCGTACCCGTTGATCTGCAGGCGGCCGTCGCCGAGCCAGGAGGAGTACGGCGACAGGGTGTCGAACACTCCCGCCCACCCGTGGCTGGCCAGCCTGCTGGTGCGGGTGACGATGTCCGCCTCGAGGACGCGCCGCCGCCGCGGCCAGTCCGACACGAGTGTCAGCCGGCAGTATCGCTGCGTGTCCTCCACGGCCGCCGCGGTCACGTACCGGTCGCTGCTCGCGATCAGAGAATTCCGCGTTCTGTTCCTGAACCGCTGCGTCGTGGTGATCTCGGTGGCGGCGTCCGGGCTGGCGCTGGCGACCATCACGTACGAGGCGACCCGGTCGGCCGTGCTCAGCGGGCTGTCGATGTTCGGCGGGCCGCTGGTGTCCCTGGTCGTGTCGCAACTGCTGCTCGCGTCGTCGGACCGGGTCCGGCCCCGGGCGGCGCTGATCGCCCAGATGGGCGCGGCGCTGGTCGCGGACGCGCTGCAACTGGTGCCGGGGCTGCCGTGGCAGGCACGGTTCGGCCTGCTGGCGATCCCGTACGCGGCGTACGCGATGTTCGCCGGGACCCGGTGGGTGCTCGTCCGCGAGATCGTCCCGGAGGGGTCCTACATCCTCGCGCGTTCCCTGATGAACCTCGCCGAAGGCGGCATGCAGGCGGCCGGGTACGGCATCGGCGGACTCGCATTGCTGTGGCTGTCGCCTCGCGGGCTGTTCGCCGTCGCGGCCCTCGCCGACCTGGTGAGCCTGGTCAGCGTGCGGTTCGGCCTGCGCGACCGGCCCGCCCGCGCCACCGGGAACACCGGCGCGGACGGCCAGGCATCCCGGCGCGGGAGCCTGGCCCGGGTCACGATGACGGTGAACCGGCGCTTGCTCTGCTCGCCCATGACCCGCCCCCTGTACCTCGCGCTCTGGGTGCCGAACGGTCTCGTCGTCGGCTGCGAGTCCCTGTTCGTCCCGTACGGGAACGCGGCGTCCGCCGGGCCCGGGTCGCTGGCCGGCTGGCTGTTCGCGTCGACGGCCGCGGGGGCGATGGCGGGGGATCTAGTCGTCGGCCGCTTCGTGCCGCCGGGGTGGCGCGACCGGGTCATCGGGCCGCTCCGGCTCCTGCTGGCCGCGCCGTACCTGCTGTTTTTCCTCGCCCCGCCGCCCGCGGGCGCGGCCGCGCTCGGCTTCCTCGCCTCGGCCGGGTACGCGGCGTCGCTGCCACTGCAAGACCGCCTCATCCGGCGCACCGACGAGGCGTTCCAAGGTCAGGTCCTGGGCCTGCACATGAACGGCATGATGATCTGGCAGGCCATCGGAGCGCTCACCGCGGGAGCGGTCGCGTCGTTCCTGCCCCCGGCCGCCGCCATCGGCGCGATGGCGGCCGCCTCGACGGCCGTCACGCTGCTGCTGGTTCCCGGCCTGCGCCGGTCCGCTCCAGGCCGGCGATGACCAAGAGGCGCCGCCCAGGTTCCGGCCGAGATGGCTACCGTGGGCGGGTGGCGCTTCTGGACCTGACGCGAAGCGACGATCGTCATACCTCCGGCCGGCTTTCCGCCGAGCCGGTCATCTGGCTCAGCACGGTCACTCCTGACCGGCGGCCGCACAGCGTGCCCGTCTGGTTCGCCTGGCAAGACCCCGTGATCTTGATCTTCAGCATGCCGGGGACAGCCAAGGTCAGGAACCTGAGGGGAACGCCATCGGTCCACCTGGCTCTGGACTCCGCCGACGCCGGACGGGACATCGTGCTCGCCGAGGGCCACGCGGCGCTCGTAACCGACGCGGACCCCCGGCTGCCGCCGCTCGCCGCCAGGTTCCGGGAAAAGTACGCCCCGTCACTGGGAAGCCTTTCCTTCCCGCAGTGGCGCTCGACGTTCTCCCAGCCGTTGCTCATCGACGTCGACCGCATCATCGCCTGGACCAGGACGGCCGCAGGACTCACCTACCGGACCCGGCCGTAGCACGATGGCCGGAGAACCCGGTCGGCGGGTTCAGGGTCGGCATACCCGCTGGACCAGGTCCTGCCAGCTTCGCGCGATCCGCTCGGCCTGGGGCGCGATGGTGAGGTCGGAGGCGGACAGGTACAGCAGCAGCGGTCCGTCGAGCGCGGCCGTGAGCTGGAGGGCCAGCATGTCGAGGTCGGCGCCGCCGAGGTCCAACTGCCCCAGCAGGACCCGGATGTGCAGCCGGGACAGGGGGGTTTGCGCCCCGGCCGGGATGCGCTGGTGACCGTCCAGGGCGGCGCGGGCGATGTCGCAGTGGTCGATCAGGAAGCGGGTCCGGGCCCGGCCGTAGGCGATCAGGCGGTCCAGCGGAGCGGCGCCCGGGCCGAGCGGCGGGGGCCCGGCCAGGACCTGCCGCTGGAAGGCGTTCTCGTCGTCGTCCAGCAGCGCGGCGAAGATCCCGGCGCGGGTGCCGAACCGGCGGAAGACCGTCCCCTTGCCCAGGCCCGCCTGCTCGGCCAGCGCGTCCATGGTCAGCGTGTCCGGGCCCTGCTCGGCGAGCATCCGGCGCGCGGTGGCCAGCAGGTGCGCCCGGTTGCGCGCGGCGTCGGCACGCTCGGCGCGCGGCGGCCCCCAGGGCACCTCTGGCTGATCCACGGGATTCACTGTACGGCCGGAAATATAACCGGGGTATAGTCCGTTTACGCTGCGGCCAGCCACCACACCGCACAGGAGGAACTCCCGTGACCCGGATCGGCATCATCCTCGGCAGCACCCGCCCCAACCGCAACGGCGAGCAGGTCGCCCGGTGGGTCTACGACATCGCCTCGCGTCGCAGCGACGCCGAGTATGAGCTCGTCGACCTGCGCGACTACCCGCTGCCGCATCTGGACGAGCCGCTGCCGCCCTCGATGGGCCAGTACCAGAACGATCACACCAAGGCGTGGGCCGACAAGATCGCGTCGTTCGACGGATTCGTCATCGTCACCCCCGAGTACAACCACTCCACGTCGGGGGTGCTGAAGAACGCCATCGACTACCTCTACGCCGAGTGGAACAACAAGGCGGTCGGGTTCGTCTCTTACGGCGGCGTCGGCGGCGCCCGGGCTGCCGAGCATCTGCGCCTGGTCGCCGGCGAGCTGCAGATGGCCGATGTCCGCCAGCAGGTCGCGCTGTCGATGCTCACCGAGTTCGAGAACTTCAGCGTCTTCCGGCCCGGCGAGTACAACCGGACCGCGCTCGATACCCTTCTGGACCAGATCGTCGCCTGGAGCACCGCACTGGCGCCGCTGCGCCAGCCCGCCGTGACCGCGGCCGTCTGAGGACCCGGACGCCGCCCTGGCTTAGCTGGTCACCCGGCCCTGGAAGCCGGGCGAGTGCCCCATCGCGGCCAGGGCGGCCACCGAGGTCGGCGAGTTGTCGACGATGTAGTTGCACGGCACTTGCTGGCTGTCCCAGTAGAGCGCGGCCCGGATCTCGGGATTGGCCTGGACGAAGGCCTGCATCTGCTGGATGAAGCGGACCCGCACTCTGGGCGAGGTGTAAGGGACCGAGCCCCATTCCGCGATGAACACGGGCAGCCTGCCGTGCGCGGCGCCGAAGCTGACCAGCTTGCTGAACAGCGACGCGGGGCTCACGGCCGACGTCCTGCCGTATTTGAATCCGGTATGGCTCTGCCGGGCGGTCCGGCAGCCACCGGTGTTGTAACCGTCGGCTGCGACGACGTCGACCTCACCCGTACCCGGCCAGTACTGCGAGATCGAGCCGTTGAGGTAGGCGTAGTGGGTCAGAATCAGGGCCCAGTGCAAGCGCCCGCCCTGGTTCCAGTCCAGGTGTGCCTGGACGGCTAGCTGGTGCACATGATCCCAGGCCTGGACGAACTGGGCCGGACTGCCGAGCCCCTGGTGCTTGCCCAGATTGTTTGCCTCGTGCTCGAAGGTGACGTAGATGGCGCCTAGCTTGTAATGGATCGCTGCCTGGTCCGCGGCCTCGAGGAAGTCCCTGATGGCGCCGTCTTCGTGCCCGGCCGCTATGGACGCGTAGCTGGGGCCGTGCGGCGGGTACGTGTCCAGGCTTACCAGGAGCGTGGAGCCGCGCGCCATGATCGCGGCCACCTTCTTGTTCATGAACTGCTGGCCGATGAGGTCGTAGACGCGGACGATCGCGAGGGTGCGGCCGAGCTCCGGCTCCGCGTCGGCTAGGGGAACGTCGCCGCCGAACAGGACACCCTTGGCGCCGGACGAGCCGGCCGGCGGGACCGGCCCGCCCTGGCCTGAGCCTGGGACCGGGCCGACCGGGCCCGAGCTGCCCGCGGAGTTGCCGCTCCCCTGCGAGGCGGCCGCGCCGGACGTGTTAGCCGCGCTGGATGCGGTCGTCTTGCCGGACGAGGCGGTCGCGCCCGACAGCCCGGTTCGGTTAGCGACTGGCTGCATGGTCGCGGCGTAACCGCCCGCGGCAGCCAGCAACGCGACGCCGGCCGCTATGGCCAGGCCCGCCCGCCAATGGCGGCTGCGTGGAAGCCGGGTGGCGGACGCGCCATTCTCCTGGCGTGATGCACTGCGCCGGAAGAATGTCAGATATTTTCGTGTTTGCTCGGTTTTGCTCATGGCGGTCACGGTAAGTCCCGGGTCCGGCGGGCATGCTGGGCGCAACCTGGGAAACGCCACGGAGTCTGCCTGGCGGCCCCTGTGCCTGGCGGCTGCCAGCCGCGACGCAGGCGTCGTTTAATGGATTGATCCCGGCGGGGTGGGGTGGGTTATCGTCCGGCCGTGGCCGAGATTCAGGGCGTGTGCGACAAGCGGTTCGGTGCGGTGCGGGACGCGCTGGCGGCCTCGCTGGACGCCGACGACGTGGGCGCCTCGGCCGCGGTCTACCTGGATGGTGAGCCGGTGGTCGACATCTGGGGCGGGTACGCCGACGAGGCCCGCGCGACGCCCTGGCAGCGGGACACGATCACCTGCGTCTGGTCCACCACCAAGACCATGTCCGCGCTGTGCACGCTGATGCTCGCCGACCGCGGCGACCTCGACCTGGCCGCGCCCGTGGCCAGGTACTGGCCCGAGTTCGCCGCGGCGGGCAAGGAAGGGGTGCAGGTGCGGCACCTGCTGGCGCACACCGCGGGCCTGCCCGGGTTCGACGAGCCGATGACCGTCGACGACCTCTACGACTGGCCGGGCGCGACGGCCCGGCTGGCCGCGCAGGCCCCGCGCTGGGCGCCCGGCACGGCGGCGGGGTACCACGCCGTCACCCAGGGGTTCCTGCTCGGCGAGATAGTCCGCCGGGTGACCGGCCGACACCTGGGCGCGTTCTTCGCCGACGAGGTGGCCGGCCCGCTGGGCGCCGACTTCCACATCGGGCTGCCCGCCGGGCACGACGACCGGGTCGCAGCGATCATCGCGCCGCCGTCCTCGGGGGACGCGGCCGCTGGCTACCGGAACAGCGGCCCGCCCAACCCCATGCTCCAGCCCAGCGACGCCAACGGCGCGGCCTGGCGGCGGGCCGGCCTCCCGTCGGCGGGCGGATACGGCAACGCCCGCTCGGTCGGCACGGTGCAGTCCGTGCTGTCCTGCGGCGGAACGGCCCGGGGCGTGCGGCTGCTCTCGGCGGCGGGCGCCGCCCGGGCCCGGGAGGAGCAGTACCGCGGCGAGGACCGCGTCCTGGGCGGGTCGATGTGCTACGGCCTGGGCTACGCGATCTTCGGTGACCAGTTCGGCTGGGGCGGCTGGGGCGGCTCGCTGGTCATGATCGACGCCGAAGCCCGGCTGACCGTGTCGTACGTGATGAACCGGATGCTCGACCGGGGGCTGGGCGACGACCGGGCCCTGGAGATCGTGGTCGCCGCCTACGACGGCCTCGGGTAGCGCCGGTCAGGCCGGGATGTCTACACCCAGGTCGCGGCCGAGAGCCAGGTAGGCCCGGGCCCGGGCCAGCCCGGCGGTGCACTCGTCACAGAGCCGGTCTAGCGCCTCGCAGGCACGACACTGCACGGGCGGATCCCGGTAGTAGACCGCGTCGGCCAGGGCTTGGCGCAGCAGGTCGCGCTGGCCGGGCGGGACCGGCTGGACGGGCCTCATGCCGGCCTGCGCACGGGCCGGGCGTGCGGGAGTGGGAGGAGCCCGGCCCGGCCGGCCGGGCCGGGCTCCCGCCGGACACGAGCGGCGGCGAGCGCGGCCCCCAACTCCTCCGGGTCGCTCGTGACGACCGTGTGCGGTCCCGGGCCGGGGCGCAGGCGGCGGGCCACGAGCCGGCGGCCGCCGCCGGCCGGGTCCACCCATATCTGGTACTCGGGGAACTCCGCGCGCAGCGCGGCCAGGACGGCATCAAGCGAGGTGGTCATGGTTATGTCTCCGTGGCATTGCCACCAGCGAACGGCAGCAAAATGGCGAGTGATCAGAAATTGCGTTCCCAAGCCTGTCGCGACTGGAATACATTAGGGAATGCGCACACGCCGACTGCCGGCCGTGTGTGCGGGCGGCATCACCAGCGTGCAAGTGCTGTACGGGGAGGACATGATGGTGTCGCGAGATGGTGGCCGCAACCCCCGCCAGGTGTTCGGGGCAATGGTGCGCTTCTACCGGGAGCGGGCTGGCCTCAGCCGAGCCGAGCTAGCCAGCCAGATCTGCAAATCGCTCTCGCTGGTCCAGGCCATTGAGCTGGGCCAGCGCGCAGCCACCCCGATAGTGACCGGCGACCTCGAAACGGCCTTACAGACCGGCGGCGCGCTGACCCAGCTTCGGGAGGAGATCGGTGACGTGCTGGGTTACCAGGCGTTCCCAGCGTGGTTCCAGGACTGGGCGCTGAAGGAAGCTGAAGCCACCACGCTGCGGTTCTTCGAGCCACTGGTAGTCCCTGGTTTGCTGCAGACCGAGTCTTACGCTCGCGCGATCATCGAAACACGTTTTAGAATCACCATAGATGAGATCGAGGAGCAGGTCACGGCCCGCCTGAAGCGCCAGGAGATCCTGACCCGGGCCGACCCGCCCATGTTGTGGGTGATCCTCGACGAATGGGTGCTGCGTCGGCCAGTCGGTGGGCGGCCCGTGATGTCCGAGCAGGTAGGCCGCCTGATCGAGGCTGCCCGGCAACCCAATATTGCGATCGAAGTGATCCCGGCCGACGTCGGCGTTCACGACGGCCTAGCGGGGGCGTTCACCATCGCGGACTTCGATGACGCACCCAGTGTCGGCTACCAAGAAGGCGCGGCCGGCGGGCAACTGATCGAGGAGCGCAAAGACGTGACCTTGCTCGATCTCATCTGGGATACGCTCAGAGGAGATGCGATACCGCGCACGGCCTCCCTGGGGCTACTGGAGGAAACGGCGAAGTCATGGAAATCTGCGGCGTGACTTGGCACAAGTCGAGCTATAGCGCCAGCGGTGGCGGCAATTGCGTCGAGGTTGGCGTGTGGCGGAAGGCCAGCTACAGCGGCGCCAACGGCGGCGGGTGCGTCGAGGTGGCGCGGATCCCGGCTTCGGCGGTGGCCGTTCGTGACTCTAAGGATCCGGACGGGCCAAGACTAGTGGTCGCGCCGGAGGAATGGCAGGCGTTCGTCGCCGCGATCAAGGCCGGGCAGTTCGACCTGGCCTGAGCTGCCCCGCCGCCGCGTTAGGTCACTCCTGTGCACGGCCAGTAGCCGGTCGCCCGGATAGCGAGACCGCGTCCCGCGCCGGAGCGGCCCGCGTGCCAGGGTCCCGGCAAAGTTGAACGCTGTCCCGTTTGCCCGGCTGGTGCCGGCCCGGATGCCGCTTCCCGCGCGCCGGGCCGCCGATCCCCGCCCGTCCGGCTGCCGCCGTCCATGATCGTGGTG
>Ga0207416_1004138_pt1 | contig 12931 bp, 11 predicted proteins | sample PaiPotPPM11metaG_FD_184107 | JGI IMG/M metagenome (GOLD analysis project Ga0207416, IMG submission 184107) | Iron sulfur acid spring bacterial and archeal communities from Banff, Canada, to study Microbial Dark Matter (Phase II) - Paint Pots PPM... ...
GAGCATAGATTTCCTTGCTTGTTCCTGTTATTTGAAAAGGGGTAACTTCGACATTATACCGCAAACAGGGAAGCGGCGTTACAGAGGCTGAGCAGCCGTGGTTCCAACCAATTATTCATGAGGGGATCGACATGGTTTTAGCTACCAGCTTGATAATTCGTTGAATGATCAGTTAAATATTGCGCTCCTATCCCTACTTCTTGTACTGTTGCCCCATAAGCATTTGTTCCGCTAAATACTCCTTCATCAACTCCCCATACTTCTAAAGTATCTTCCTGGTTCAATTTGGTAATATCCGTGCCATTGGGGAATGCGACTTGGATAATTGAAGTAGAGCTATAATTTGGATCAGAAACATTCGCTCCGGCAGTCGCTCCTGATGAATCTTTTACAAAGTCAAGTATTGTACATGTAAAATGTACAAAATTCCCTTGATCAGCAGCCCCATCTTTATCCAGGTTGGCAACAGTCGTAGATGTTGTACTGGCCTTAAATTGTGCTTCAGTTTGTGCTGCTGTTACAGTAGGGGTTGGGGAAGGAGTGGGGGTAGGAGGATCAGTCGGGCTAACATCTGATTGAACGACCTGGGTCACGTTTGTTGATGTGTTGCTGGGCGTCGTATTGGGGAGCAATGTGGCGAAACTATCTATCACTACAAAGAGTACTATCGAAATCACAAGGATGCCTAGAATAATCCAGAGTAGCTTTCTTTTCTTCTTCGGCTGCGGTTGAGGTGGCTGAAACGGTCCAGGATTTGAGGATTGTTGTTGCCAACCATAATTTTCTAGGGGCGGTTGTCCCCATTGTTGACTTGGGACTGGCGCCTGTCCCCATTGTTGACTTGAGGCTGGTGGTTGCCCCCATTGTGTTTGATTAGGGAAAGGCGGTTGCCCCCATTGTGTTTGATTAGGGAAGGATTGCTGCCCTTGTTGATTTGGAGCTGGCGGTCGTCCCCATTGTTGTGGAGTTGGGAAGGGTTGCTGCCCTGGTTGTTGATTTGGGACTGGCGGTTGTCCCCATTGGTATGGATTAGGGAAGGGTGCTTGTCCCTGTTGTTGATTAGGGGCTGGTGGCTGCCCCCACTGTTGTGGATTAGGAAAGGGTGGTTGCCCCCATTGTTCACTCATTTCTCATTCCTTAGTCTATCAAAAAAGCGTGAAAAAACTCGTTCGCTATTGCTGGACAAAGACCGCCAACGACAATTTTGGTAGATGGTGTGGTTGGATTAGACCACAAAAGATCGCAAGCTAAATTGTGCATCCATTTTTATATTGTTAATAATTCTATAGTTTATGACGAACATATTACAATGCAGTAACTATTCATTTATAGCAAAGCCGTTTTCATTGATATGAAGCAAAGGGTGTAAGTGTGGTGTTCAGGTATACAAATTTGGCACCCAAAGCTATCTCCTTTGGGTGCCAATAGTTAACTACACAAAACGGTAAAGTCTACTCCCACGCGCCGATCTTGACATATCCCTTCAATAAATTGCGGGCGATGATGAAGTGCTGGATCTCATCTGTGCCTTCGTAGATGCGCGTGACACGCAGGTCGCGATACCAGCGTTCGATGGGCATCTCGCGGGTGTAGCCCATGCCGCCGTGTACTTGCATGACGCGATCAACGACGCGGTTCGCCATGTTCGAGCCGTAGAGCTTCGCCATGCTGGCCTCGTGGCGGTTGTCCAGCCCCTGATCGGTCTTCCAGGCGGCGTGGAGCGCGAGCCACTTCGTCGCTTGAATCTCGACGGCTGAGTCGGCGAGCATCCACTGGATGGCCTGGCGGTTGGCAATAGGCTGGCCGAAGGTGACGCGCTGCCGGGAGTAATCGACGGCCATTTGCAGCAGTCGCTCGGCAGTGCCGACGCAGCGCGAGGCAATCAGCCAGCGTCCCTGGCCGATCCACTGCATACCCAGCGCGAAGCCCTGCCCAACTTCGCCCAGCACGTGGTCCTCCGGCACGCGCACGTTCTCGAAGAACAGCTCCGCCGGGGACCAGCCGCCCATCGTCGGCACGGGACGCGACGTCCAGCCCATCGAGCGATCCACCAGGAAGCAGGTCACGCCGCCGCTCTGGGGCGGTTTGTCGCGGTCGGTGACGGCGAAGACCATCGTGAAGTCGGCTTCGTTGCCGCCGGTGATGAAGACTTTCTGCCCATTGATCACCCAATGGCTGCCGTCTTTCACCGCGGTCGTGCGGATCGACGACGGATCAGAGCCGGCTCCTGGCTCGGTCAGCGCGAAGCAGGAGCGGCGCGTGCCTTCGATGGTGGGGACGAGGTACTCTTGCTTCTGCTGCTCGTTGCCGTAATACAAAATATTGTCCGCGTTGCCGCCGAAGGTGAACGGGACGAGCGTGCGCCCCAGTTCCATCGCGATGAGCGCGCTCATGACCGCGCCCAGGTTGGCCCCGCCGTATGCTTCGGGCGTGTTGATGCCCCAGAAGCCCAGCGCTTTCGCCTTTGCCTGGAGTTCGTGGTACAGCCCCGGCTCGATGCCGGTGGGATATTTGCCTTCGCTCTGCATCATCTCCCGTTCCAGGGGAATCAACTCGCGTTCAACGAAACTATGCACCGTCTGCTGGATCATTTTTTGTTCATCGGACAGCGAAAAATCCATCGCGGCCTCCTTTGGCGTTGAGTACAACAATCGAACAGGTTGTGATGGTATTGTAACATTACTCTAGTAGGCGATGGCAGAAAGACAGCGAAAACCGAACGGCCCGCTTGCCGTTCGGTTTTCGCTATCATTCTGCCATCTCGTCGATTCGCCCTGCGCCTAAAACCGGTGGATGCGCTGGATTTGTCGCATTTGTTCCATTGACATAGGCTGTGCTTGTTTGGTCTGTTTTGTGAGTACCGGCTGTTTTCCAACATGGAAGGGCGCCCGGAGCAGCGCGTGCAGTTTGACGGCAACATAGATGATACCGGCACAAACTCCTATTGCCAGGACTGGAATCTCTACTGATGACATCGGGCCGTGCTGAAGGATGTCCTGCAGGAAATAGAACATCAACGTCAAAATCGAACTGACGAACAATGAAGTCAGCAGATGCTCCCACATGATAAGCGCGATTTCCGACACTCGGCGCTTGCTTGTTGGGCTTCTGATGCCCTGGAAAAGGCCAATCGCGAGATACAAACCGACGACGAACAGGTTAGACAGCAGGCTAGGAATCCAGAGCGGGCTGGAGTTAAAGCCGCTTGCCAGGTCAAAGATCATGAATATCAGGAAGGCAAAGAGCAAAATGGGCAGGGCTAAGCCCCCAAAAGCATCTTTGAGCATGTGCCGGCTGGCTGTCAAGCCCTGCCGCGTTTTCTGGCCGAGCGTGTCCTTTTTGAAAGCCAGGAGCTGCAATTTCACCACTTCCATGCTCTGTGGCCTTGCAGCAGGGTCACGTTCGAGCATCTGAGCAATGAGCGGCTGGAGCCTCTGCGGGATGGGATGGTCCGACGGCATCCCGCTCATTGCTATATCCAGCGGGTCGTTACCGGTGAGCAGCGTTTGCAGGGTCGCGCCCAGGCCATAGATGTCCGTTTGCGGCGTCGTCTGCGCCCGGCCATATTGTTCGGGCGCGGCATAGCCGGGCGAGCCAAGCGCGCCGGTGTCTTTCACCTGCCCGCGGTGATACTGGCGCGCGATGCCGAAGTCGATGAGGTACAGGCGTCCGTCGCGCGCGATCATGATGTTGGCGGGTTTCACATCGCGGAAAATCACCGGTGGGTGTTGGGAGTGCAGGTAGGACAGCACATCACACAAGGCGAGGCCGATATCAATAACCTGTTTCGCCGGAAGACAGCCGCCGTTCGCGTGTTTGAGCATGTCTTCCAGGGTTTCTCCCTGGATGTAGTCCATGACCACGTACCAGTGTTCGGGGTCGGTAAACTGATCGTAGATGCGCGGCAGGCTCGCGTGTTTGAGCAGCGAGAGCAGCGTCACTTCGCGGTTGAATGTATCGGTTGCCTCGATCATATCCTGCGGGCTGAGTCCATGCAGGGTAATTTGCTTGATGGCAACCCATTTGTTGCGTTGATCGAGGTCGCGCGCCTTGTAGATCAAGCCAAAGCCGCCCTGTCCCAACTGGCTCTCGATGAGATAGCGTCCGACCAACACATAGTCCGTTGGCAACGGCCCTGAAGGTGGAGATGTTATAGTCATGGGATCGCTCCTCTCGAACGATGCCCCGCGCATCTTAAACAGATCGGTATTACAATATGCTATAAATAACTATAACATATTGCTATGGCAATTGTCAAGATGTAAAGAGAGTGAGTTATTTCGTGCGCACTATCCCTGTGCTGCGGGCCACAAAGACCGTCTGCTGCTGGTTATCCGTACCAGTTGTTTCCGTGACGATAAATGTCATCGTGCCGCTGCGGCCCGCGCGCTGGCGCACATCCGCTACACGCGCGACGCATGTCACCTGCTCGCCGATGCGCAGGCGGCGCGAATAGCGATATTCCTGCTCGCCGTGCAGCAGTTGCACCTTGCTCATATCAATCGCATAGTCGGGGATGCGCACGCGAAACGTGGTGGGGAACGTCGGCGGCGCGTAGACGAGAGGGGAGTCGTTATGCAAGGCCGGATCGTCCGTGGCTTGCATGAAGCGCCGCACCGCTTCTTCTGTCACCTCGAACGTCTGCGGAGATGAACTTTTGCCGATCAATGCCTGATCAATCGCCATAAAACGCCTCCTTTGCTGTTGAATCCGTGCCACTCTACATTATACTCTCTGCGCGGGCAATTTTTCAGATGCAAGCGCTGGGGCAAGCGGCAGGTTGAAGGTGATGCGCGTGCCTTTGCCAGGCGTACTCTCGGCTGAGATAGTACCGCCATGCGCTGAGATGATTGCCTTGACGATTGACAGGCCGAGGCCGCTGCCGCCGGTTGTCCCTGTGCGCGCGCGGTCGGCGCGATAAAAACGTTCGAAGATATTCGGCAGATCGGCGGGATCGATGCCCGTCCCGGTGTCGCTGACCCAGACGGAGAGCATCCTATCGGCGGGACGCGCTCCGACGCTGATTGCGCCGCCGGAAGCGGTGTGACGGCGGGCATTGTCCAGCAAGTTGAGCAGCACTTGCGTGACGCGGTCGCTATCGGCCAGCACGAATGCCGCCTGAGATGGAATCTCGTTGCGCAGCGTGATGCCCGCCTGCTCGCACTCCGGCTCGATCACGGCGAGCGTTTCATCTACCAGGCCGTGCATGTCGAGCGGCGCGAGGTCGAGGCGAGCGCGCCCGGACTCCAGCGAGGTCATTTGCTGCATATCGGCGACGAGGCGGCGCATTCGCTGCACCTCGCGGGCGATCAACTGCGCCGTTTCCTGACGCGCGGCCGGATCGGAGATCACGTCGTCGCCCAGAGCTTCGCTAAAGCCCTGGATGGCCGTCAGCGGCGTGGCGAGATCATGCGCGATGTTCGCCAGCAGGTCGCGGCGCAGTTGCTCCTGGCGGCGCAGTTCGGTGATGTCGGATTCGATGGTCTCCGCCATCTCATTGAACGCCTGCGACAGGCGGCCCAATTCATCCCGGCTCTTCGGCGGCTCAACGCGATGGGTATAGTCGCCCTGGCGCATCTGCTCCGCCGCCACCGTCAGCGATTCGAGCGGGCGCGTCAGGCGGCGCACCAGGATCAGGCTGACGATCACCACGGCCAGCGCCGCGATCAAGCCGCTAATGAGGATTGCCTGGTTGACATTGGTCAGGAAGTCGTAAGGCGAAAACCCCTGGGGATACTGCTGCGGTTCGGCCATAAAGAGGGCGCCGACGATTTCCGCGTTGGATTGCCCATTGTAGTAAATTGGCACGGCGATATAAATGCTATTGAATGTATCATCATCGGTTGAACTGTGTATTTGTAGCTGCCCTTGAACTTCCTGGCCGCTCAGCGCCTGCGCCAGCGCCTGATCTATCGTCGATGTACTGGTGGCATTCAATTGTAAAAATGGGGGAATCGTATAATTCAGTGGATTGGGAGGATTATTAGATACGTCATCGATTTTAACTAGCACAGTCCCTGCTATCTCAAGCGTCGTATGCGCCGATACGCCCTGCCAGCCCGCGAAGGAGTAATACGCCTTGCCAAGCTGCCCCGCGAAATCTTCGGCGCGAACCTGCAACTGCGAGCGCTGCGAGCTGGCGAAGGAGTTCTGGATAGCAATGGAGACCACGATGGAGAGCATGAGGATCGCGCCCAACGTGACGGCGAGGTAGCTGAGTACCAGTTTGGCGCGTAAACTCAAGGTGGGCAGGCGGGCTTTCATCGCTGATCCTCAAGCGTAAACTTGTAACCGACGCCCCAGACGGTCTTGATATACTGCGGTGCATCGGGCTGCGCCTCGATCTTCTTGCGCAGCGTCCCAATATGCACATCGACGGTGCGTCCATCGCCGAGATACGTGTAGCCCCACACCTGGTTCAGCAGGGATTCGCGGCTGAATACGCGCTCCGGAGCCGAAGCCAGCGTGACGAGCAGGTCGAACTCCTTGACCGTCAGCGTGACGCGCTGCCCGTTCACCTCGACGCGCCGCGCCGGGATAGTGATTACCAGTCCTGGGAAGCGCAGTTCGTCCCTGGCATTGGGCATCTCCCCACCATTTCCTTGCGCTCCGGCAGGCGCGACCGGCGCCACCCGCCGCAAGATTGCTTTGACGCGGCTCACCACTTCGCGCGGGCTGAACGGTTTGACGAGATAATCGTCGGCGCCCAGCTCCAGGCCGGCGATGCGGTCTTCTTCTTCGTTGCGCGCCGTGAGCATGAGAATAGGCGTCGAAGCCCAGGCGCGGATACGGCGGGTCACTTCCATGCCGTCGAGCGCGGGCAACATCAGGTCCAGGATCACCAGGTCGGGGTGTTCGCGCGCGTGCAGTTCCAGACCGGCTACGCCGTCGCCGGCAGTCAGCACGCTATAGCCCGCCTGCTCCAGGTACAGGCGGATCAACTGGGCGATATTGGCTTCGTCTTCAATGATCAGTATTTTCGCGACCATCTCCACTACCCAAAAGTCGATGGCAGCAGCAGAGCCTGTGACCCACTCTGCCGACTGCCCACTACAAAGTCTAGCAAACAATACTCAAGAAGCTATGAGAAAAGTGTGAAATTTCTGTAAGATCAGTATGCCTCATTTGTTGCCGAACAGCAAGAGATCTGCATCTCACGGTTGCCCTGGCCGCTACACGTTGACCGTGATATACCCCAACCGCTCCAGGGCCAGATAGGCGGCGGCGATCTGTCCCTGCACGGCGAACTCGCCGCTATGAATCAGGTCGAGCAGCTCGCGCGGCGTCACCAGCAGGTTTTCGATGACCTCGACGGGATCGGGCTTTTGCTCGCCTGTTTTGCGCACGTTATGCGCCAGGTAAATCCAGACTAGCGTGCGCGCTTTCGTCGGGTTTTCGAGCATGTGAGCAAGAAGCTCCACCTGGTCGTCCGCGAAGCTGTAGCCCGTCTCTTCCATCAATTCGCGGCGGGCCGTGAGCAGGGGATCGTCCTCGTCGGGGTCGATGCCGCCAGCCGGAAATTCTGTCACGACGCGACCAATGCCGTGCTTGTACTGCTTGTTGAGCAAGAAACGGCCATCCTCCGTCACCGGCACAATGCCGACCCAGCCGCGATTCTCGATAATGTAGTAGTCGGGAATGACCGGGCCGTCCGGCACGGCCACCTGCTCGCGCCGAATCTTGAGGTAGGGTGTATCCAATACCTGCTGGTACGACAGTGTTTCCCAGGAACGGTGATTCATAATTGTACCTTACTCTTTGACGACAACGTAGCGGTGCAATTCATTGCGTCAGATCGATCTGGCGGGTAGGGACAAGACGCTGCCCTTACAGGCGCAATGAATTGCGCCGCCACATCTGTCACCATTACTGGTTTTTCCATTGCGGCTGGCGTTTTTCCAGGAAGGCGTGCAGCCCTTCGGCGGCGTCGGCTGTTTGCATCACATGTTCCAGGTATAAGTCGTTTACTTCATGTAAGGCCGCCAGGTGGGATGTGGACGCAATGAATGGCGTCTCCACAGTGTGCTGCGCTCCCACAGCTTGCTGTACCCTGGCAGCGATATTGACGCTGGCTTTGGCGAGGCGCAGGGTCAGGGCGCTCTTCTCGCGCAGGCGGTCGAGGACGCGCTCCAGTTCGTCACCGATGGCGTGACTCTCCACTACCCAGGTCACGCAGCCCTTCTGCATGGCTTCCCGGCTCATGATCGTCTCGTATCCGCTCATCCCGCTCCCTATTGAGGTTGCCGGTATGCTGAGCGTCGCCGCAGAGTCCATCAAAGCGAGGTCGGCGGCCTGCACGAGCGCGGTTGCCGCGGCTGAGAGCGCGCCGCGCGCGACGGCGAGGACGGGCGGAGCGACGGCCTGCACCGCCGTCGCGGCCTGGCTGACCGCCTCCGGCATGACCGGCTCATCTGGCGTCGTTTCAGCGCCGGGGAGCGCGCCGATGTCGAGCATAACCGCTTTCACGTCGCTGCTGCTTTCCGCGCCGAACGCCGCGCACGCCGCCGCCAATTCGCGCAGCATCAAGACGTTGGGAGACGCTGCCAGGCTGATGCGCACCATTTGCGCCTCGGCAACGACGCGGATGGCCCGGTAGGCTTGCTGCATGACGTCACTCCTGGCTTAACGAGCCGCTCAACGGTTCGGTTTGCTGCGTACCTCGCAGCAGGAAACGTTGAATCTTGCCCGTCGCCGTTTTGGGGAGCAGGGGAATAAAATCGACCCAGCGCGGGTATTTGAAAGGAGCCAGCCGCGCTTTCACAAATGTCTTGAGTTCGTCCGCTAACGCTTCCGACGGCTCGTAGCCCTGTTTGAGGACAATATAGGCGCGCGGCTTGACCAATTCATCCTTGTCGAAATCGCCGACAACGGCCACTTCCAGCACCGCCGGGTGCGCAATCAGCGCGTTCTCGACCTCAACCGGCGACACCCACTGCCCGCCAACTTTCAGCATATCGTCTGAGCGGCCGCAGTACCAGAAGTAGCCTTCCTCGTCCTGGTAATATTTATCGCCTGTGTGAATCCAGTGTCCGTTGATCACGTCTTTGGTTTTTTCGTGCTTGTTCCAGTAATAGGCCGCGATGCTGTCGCCGCGAATCAGCAAATTGCCGATATCGCCCTGTTGGATGGGATGGCCCGCTTCGTCGGCGATTACGGCTTCGTAGCCCGGCACGAGCAGGCCAGTGCTGCCCGACTTGATCCGCCCCGCGCGGCTGCTGATGAAAATATGCAAGATTTCCGTGCTGCCGATGCCGTCGAGAATCTCCACGCCGAAGGTATTTTCAAAGCGGAGCAGGATGTCGGCGGGCAGCGATTCACCGGCGGAGACGCAGACGCGCACAGAAGAGAAATCGAAGCGTTTCTCGGCGTCCGGCAGCGCCAGCATGGAAGCGTAGAGCGTCGGCACGCCGAAAAAGATGGTTGGGCGATACTGCTCCACGGTTCTGAACATATCCTCGGCCAGTGGCCGTCCCGGATACTGCACCGCGCTCGCGCCGACGCCGAAGGGGAAATACAGGTTATTGCCCAGGCCATAGGCAAAGTAGAGTTTGGCCGCCGAGAAGGTAATGTCGTTCTCGTTGATACCCAGAATTGCCTTTGCGTAGTATTCCGTGCAGTAGACCATATCGTGCTGCAAGTGAACGCAGCCTTTGGGGAAACCAGTGCTGCCGGAACTGTAGAGCCAGAAGGCGCTGTCGTCTTTGCTGGTCTCCGCCGCCGCGAGACTGTAGGATGCCTTATTCACCCATGCCGCAAATTCATGCACAGGCACTGGGCCGCGCCGCGTCTCCACCGATGTGACCGGCGCGCGGCCTACGACGATGATATGGCGCAGGTAGGCGAGTTGCGACATGATGGGCTGGACAGAGGGCCAGAGTTCGGCGTGGATGAGCAGAGCACGCGCGCGGCTATCGTTCAGCATGTAGACATAATCGTCGGGCCGCAGGCTTGTGTTGGTGGGAATGGGTACCGCGCCCATCTTGATCGCGCCGAAGAAGGCGGCGGCGTATTCAGGCGAATCCAGCAAGATCAGGGCGACGCGCTGTTCCAGGTCGATGCCGAGATCAAGCAGGCCGTTGCCGACGCGATTGGCGAGTTCGGCGATCTGGGCGTAAGTATAGGCTTGCCCTTCATAGTAGATGGCGACCTTTGCGCCGCGCCCTTCCAACACGTTGCGGTCTAAGAAGGCGCTGGCGACATTGAATTGATCCGGTACGCTGACCGTGGGGACGATATCCATAGGACGCACCTCATTTTCTTGTTGTGCCTCGTGCAATTTTTTCTTACTTATTAGAAGAAGTGTATCATAGCCTCGCTTCCCTGTCGAGTAGGGGCGTGGACTTGCCCCGCCCGTTATGAAAGCGCTCGACGATCCGGTAGCGGGCGGGGCAAGCCCACGCCCCTACTTTATTGATCGCCATTGTGCTGCCCAAGCACCTTGAGCGTCTCCTGGCGCACGGCCTCCAGCTTTACGTTCAGGCTTTCCAGCACGCCGGCGGCGATACCCTCGCCCTCGCGCACGAGGCCGAGCAGCAGATGCTCCGTACCGATATAGTGATGGTTCATCTGGCGCGCCTCGTCAACCGCCAGCTCGATCACTTTCTTGGCGCGCGGCGTCAGACCGATCTCACCTCCCACAACCCGGTCGCCGCGCCCGATGATAAACTCGACGGCAGTGCGAACCTTTTCCAGTTCGACGCCCATGTGCTGCAACACTTGCGCGGCGACGCCCTCACCTTCGCGCACGAGGCCGAGCAGCAGGTGTTCGGTACCGATGTAGTTGTGGCCGAAGCGCTGCGCTTCTTCCTGTGATAAACTCAATACTTTTCTGGCTCGCTCGGTGAATTTGTCGAATCGATTTCTGTTCATTGGCGCTGAACTCCTTTCGCTCGCGCTGCTTTGTGCCGCCGCATCGGCTGTTTCTCCGGCTGCTTGCATTGTTCTGCTAGCCCGGACCGTTGACAGTGTCTGGATCGTAGAAGTGCGCAAGTTTGCGAGATCAACGCCGAAGCTTCGGAGTACCCCTGCGGCGATGCCCTCGCCTTCACGCACGAGGCCGAGCAGCAAATGCTCCGTGCCGATATAGTGATGGTTCATCAGGCGCGCCTCGTCAACCGCCAGCTCGATCGCTTTCTTGGCGCGCGGCGTCAGGCCGATATCTTCCTCTATGGGATGATCGCCGCGCCCAATAATAGATTCAACACTTGCGCGCGCCATTTCCAGGTCAACGCCCATGTGCTGCAAGACTTGCGCGGCAACGCCCTGGCCCTCGCTCAGCATCCCCAGTAACAGGTGTTCCGTGCCGATATAGTTGCGCTGGAAACGCCGCGCCTCTTCCTGGGATAGACTCAATACTTTTCTTGCCCGTTTAGTAAAATTGTCGAAGCGATCCTGGTCACGCATGATGTTCGCCTTTCTGATCAGGGATACCGATCTTCTGCCAACTGTATTATATCCCATTTTTAGCGCGTAGGGGCGTAGAACCCGCCAAAAATTCGCTAGACTTTCGCCCGCAAATCTGATATACTGTATGTCGAGAATAGAGAGAAGATAAAGGCGAGGATGGGGAGAGTACGCGGCGCAGACGCGCTTAGAGAGAGAAGGCCACCAGCTGCAAGCCTTTTCGCGCGAGCCGCCGCCGAAGTTCACCCCAGAGCCGGCTGTTGAACCTGCCAGCGTCCTACACGGATGATGCGGCATCACTAGACAGCAGCGACCTGTCCCCGTTAGCGGACAAGCCGAGTGGAACCATACATGCGCTGGTTCAAGACGGGTGGCACCGCGGAGTTTTAACCGACGACTTCGTCCTGTTGACGAGAGTTTGTCGGTTTTATCATTTTTGGGAGGGATTTGGCATGATTGGACAACTGCACTCCTTGTTGGAGCAACTGGACGCGCTGCTCGCTCGCGCCCTCGCCGAGTTGGAGTCGATTGATACGACGGCGGCGCTGGAGGAGTGGGACACGCGCTACCTCGGTCGCAAGCGCGGCGAACTCACCAACCTCGCCTCGGTGATGGCGACGCTGTCCAAAGATGAGCGGCCCGTGGTCGGCCAGAAGATCAACGTCGTGAAGACCGAATTGACGGAGCGCCTGGCCGCCAGGCGCGAGGCGCTGCGCCAGCGCGAGCTGCTGCAAGCGCTGGAACAGGAGCGGCTGGACGTGACGCTGCCGGGGCGCGCGCTGCCCGCCGGGCATATGCATCCCCTGTCGCGTGTGATCTGGGACGTGACGCGCATCTTCGCCAGGATGGGTTTTCATATTCTTGATGGGCCGGAAGTCGAAACGGATTACTACAACTTCCAGGCATTGAACATCCCGGAGGATCACCCGGCGCGCGATATGCAGGATACCTTCTGGGTCGTCCCTGGGCAGATTTTGCTGCGCACGCAGACCTCGCCCATGCAGATTCGCACGATGCTGCACACGTTACCGCCGGTGCGTGTTGTCGTTCCCGGCAAAGTCTATCGCAACGAGGCCACTGACGCCTCGCACGAGGCCATGTTCCATCAGATCGAGGGCTTGCTGATCGATGAGCAATGTACGATGGGCGATCTGAAAGGCTGCCTCGAACGGTTCGCCCGCGCCATGTTCGGCGAGGGACGCAAGCTTCGTTTCCGCGGCAGTTACTTCCCGTTCACAGAACCGAGCGCGGAAGTCGATATAGACTGCCCCATTTGCGGCGGCACAGGCTGCCGCGTCTGCAAATACAGCGGCTGGCTGGAGATTCTCGGCTCAGGCATGGTGCATCCACGCGTGCTGCGCGAGGTCGGCTACGATCCGCGCAAGTATCGCGGCTATGCCTTCGGCATGGGAGTTGAGCGCATCGCGATTCTGAAATATGCCATCGATGATATCCGGCATTTCTCCAGCAACGATCTGCGCTTCTTAAAGCAGTTCTAAATGGTATCGACAAATCGTAGGGGCGGGGG
>Ga0207416_1004141_pt1 | contig 12926 bp, 6 predicted proteins | sample PaiPotPPM11metaG_FD_184107 | JGI IMG/M metagenome (GOLD analysis project Ga0207416, IMG submission 184107) | Iron sulfur acid spring bacterial and archeal communities from Banff, Canada, to study Microbial Dark Matter (Phase II) - Paint Pots PPM... ...
TGCTATCCCCTTGCAGGGTACGTGTCAGAGTTTGCTGTTCCGAGAGAAGGCGTTCAAGTTCGAGGTCAATTTGTTGCAACTGGTAGAGCGTGGCAGCTATCTGTGTCGTGCTCATCGTGGTCCTTTCCGAGAGCTTGATGACAACCAATTTTGTTGGGGTTGGAATTCTATTGTACAACTGCCAACGGGCGACTGCAAGAGCATTTGTGCGAGAGAAGATGAAGGCGACGTGTAGGACCCGATTAATCGAGTCCTACACGTCGCCTTCATGTTCTCTATGACACCGGATAACTGCTTACCCGCCGATGTAACCTATAACATCGTCGCCGCCCTGAGTGCCAGAAGCATTCCAGTATATGGGGCGTTCCGCGACGAACATGCCAGATGATTGCACCACCATCGAATCTTCGTAGCCGGCGAAGCCGGTGCCGGAGCGATAGAGATGGTTGATAATCATGCCGGTAATGTCCACCGTGTAGCGGCTATGCCCCACCACAGTGATCGAAGTCGCGTAGTATCCACCCGCCTCGTTGACAATCGCAATGTTGATGGTTTCCGTTGCGGCGGTCGGGTTCTGGATAGTCAGCCACTCGTCATAGCCAAGGTTGGTGTATCCTTCGGCAAAGCCGTAGTTGCTGGCTGCGGCTGGCCCAGGCTGGCCCAGCACATCACTGCCGCCCACGCTTGTAAGGCTGCGCCCGTTGGCATTGTGCAGGTATTTGAAGAACATCTCGCGCTCAACCAGGATATTCGCACCTGATGAGGTAACCTCGGCTGAGACCGAGTTACCGGGAGCCGGGACATTGGCGTTGACGTTCCAGATCACCTGGCTATCGGGATTGACAGTAACGGGATAGCCATGTGTTGAGCCGTCGGGAAACTCCAGCGTGACGGTTACGGTGGCTGGCTTATTGACGGGGTCAACATTCGCAATCACCAGGTTTTCCTGGAATTGCTGCTGAGTGTAGCCCTCGGCGAAAAGCCAGTCGTTAGAGAGTTTCTGCACGCCTACCACATCGGCTCCGCCGGAGACGGTTCCTGCCTGGCCACCGTTAATGTTGCTAAAGTAGGTGGGACGTTCAACAGCAACCGGTTGATCCGATGTCACCACCACCACCGAGCGAGATGGCACACCTTTGGGGAAGATGGTCCCGCGCGACCCGCCGGCAACAATAGCTGTCTGCGTGTTAACCAGATTGCCGTTAGAATAGTATTTCGCCGTGACGTTTGCCGTCTGACCGCCGACTGGATTCAGGATTGTGATAAACGACGCATAGCTGCCGCCGCCGGGCTGCGCGCCCTCTGCCAGATCCCCAAAGTAGAAGGTCGTACCCAGTTTGGTCAATCCGATCACATCGCTGCCACTATTCGTTCCCAGTGCATTGAAGTACATGGGACGTTCGGCCACAATGCCTGTGCAGCCGGGTGTAGCAGTGGAGTTGACGATAAGCTGTACGGCATCCGAGATACCCGGCCCGGTGGGTGAAGTACCCAGGTCGCCATCTACCCATTCTGTCATACGCGAAGTAGCAGGTACATTGACCGATTTGGTAAATGAGTAATTTGGATGGCCATCAGGCTGAGCCATGTACACAATGGTCACGGTGCAAAATGTATTGTTGGGATTTTCAAGTGTCAGCCATTCTTTGAAGCCGCCGCCCGCTCGTCCCTCCGGAAAGTACCAGTTAGTGCTGACTGGACCACCCAGGCTGGGAACAGGTGTCGGACTCGGGCTGGGACTCGGGTTAGGCGTAGGAGAAGGAATAGACTGGTTGGCATAGCTCAGCATTTGATCATATTCCAATGTTCCCATGCTCGGGGCAGGAGTACCCTGCCAATTGGTAATTACCTCCGGGTAGCCACACGCAGAGCCTGATGAAAACCAGGCCCAACCCAACCAGCCCATCTGATGTTGATCAAAGTAGGTGAGCAGAGGGGCCATGTAAGTTGTAGTGCAGTAGTAATCGCCATTCTCGAGAGACATCACAGGCTTGGTCGTTGTCAGGAAGCCGAAAGCAGCATCCCAGTTGGTCGACTGTTTGCCGCCGTAGTTATATGGGTGGGTATCATAAGCGAGATTATTACCGCTATCGGTAATAAGATTGCCAGACTGCTGGCTCTGGCTTAGATCGAAACCCCAGTTCATACCGGCAACGATAGCGACGTTGGTAGCGCCAGCGGTGCGAACGGCCTTGACGAGAGCTTGCAAACCGACACCCTGATATTTGTAAGTTATACCCGTTTGGGTATCAGTATCGGTAATGGGACATGCTGAAGCCCAGCATGACCAGGAGGAAGGATGAGGTTCGTTATACAGCTCGAATAGCACGTTGGAATAACCCTTGTAGATAGTGGCAACCTGTGACCAGAATGTCACACTATCTGTATCGGCCATATCAAAGCCCGCGCCACTGCTGGTACTAGCAGTTCCACCGGCGTCGGTCCACATCAGATCAATGACGACGTTCAATTTCAAGGCGGTCAAGCTAGTCACGACCTGTTTGACCAGGGCCTGGTACTGAGCAGCCGAGCAACTCTGCGCCGCACTTCCTTTCAACCAGAATCCCTCGGACAACGGCAGGCGAACTGTATTGCCCCACCAGTATGTCCCGCTGGCACTGCTGGTCCCCGGTCCCATAAAGGCCAGGTGGGCACTATCAAGGGCTGAATCACCTGTACATGCAAACTCTAACCCATCACGGCCCATACCGTGAAAGATGTACTGCTTGCCATCCGCGCCAATAATCTGGTTGCCGCTCACTTTATAAGGTCCATCCGCGAATTCATGGTAGACCAGGGGCGAGGCAGCGTGCGCAGCACGTCCTGCTCCACCGTGCGTAATGAAGGAAGCAAGCGGAATTCCAGCGCTGAGGACAATAAATAGAAGCAACGCAGTCAGTTTTTTAGCACTACGAGAACGTGACATTGCAATTTCCTTTACTTAAGAGGACTATCATAGGCTGTCCTACAAAACTTGCAGATATTGTAACAGCGTATGCACATTCGTCAATATTTCAGAATGTACCAGTTCATTTCATCGGCAAATTTTGTATGGCTACTATGTATAACTGGCTATCTGATTGCTAGTAAGTGGTGGGTACTTTTATGCTACTCTCATTGCCAGATGGGGAGGAATATTAGTGGGCTTGCCAGATATTCACCGTAGTATCGTCACCGCCCGAGGCGATGCGCTGCCCGTCAGCAGACCAGGCGATGGTATGCACGGCGTTCGCCTGTGGAGTAGTGGTCAGTTGAGTGTAGAGATTGAGGGTTTTCCCGGTTGTAGGTTTCCACACCCGCACTTCCCCCCATGAACTCGAAGCGATATTTTGCCCGTCAGACGACCAGGCGACCGCATAGACGCCGCCAGTATGTTGAGTATAGGTAAGGAGCTTTTGCATCGTTTGCGCATTCCACACCTGTACAGTGCTTTCGGGTGTGTCGCTTCCTGAAGCGACCATCGTTCCATCAGGCGACCACGCCACCGCTTTTACAGCGCTCGTGTGACCGCGGTACGTGAGCGCATTGAGTCCGGTAAGAGCATCCCACACACGTACGGTTTTATCAACGCTGGTAGAGGCGATACGCATACTACCAGGAGAAGGAGACCACGCCAGAGACCAGATCATGCCAGTGTGACCTTTATATGTGTAAAGCGGGGCTGCGGTAGCTGCATCCCACACCTGTACCGTGTTATCATCGCCCCCTGAAGCAATAAAGCGGCCATCCGGAGACCACGCAACGGTGCGGATGTTGTTTGTGTGATGTCTGTAAGGAATGGTATTGTTCCCGTTCAAAGCATCCCAGACAAGCACCTCTGTATCCGAGCCACCAGAAGCTATGCGGGTCCCATCAGGCGACCATGCGACAGCATTGACCGAACCGGAATGTCCTAAAAAGGTGTAAAGATCATGACCACCGGGTGAAATTGGGTCCCATACTCGCACTCGATGATCCTGGCCCCCGGAAGCGATATGATTTCCCTTGAAGGTCCATGCCAGCGTATAAACTGCGCCGGTATGACCCTTATAGGTGACATATATTGTGCCAGGAGCAGGAGCAGGTGTTCCCGGATTAGCAATTACAGGGCCGTGCCGCGAGGACACAATCCAAAATGTCAGGCCGCTTGCAGCGCCCAACCCGACCAGCCCTGCCAGTCCAAAAGCAAAAGTACGGCGTGAGAGATGACGTTCTTGTTTTGGTGGCGGTGCGGGCGGCAAATAGTCTTGCTCAGGATTCACGAAAGGTGGAGTTGGTGTCGTCGCAGGCGAGAAATAGCCTTGCTCAGGATTCACGAAAGGTAGAGCAGGAGGCTGTGAATATTGCGCAGGACCCCATACATATTGCTCAGGCGCTGGTGTAGGTAGAACGGACGAAGGAGGTCGCGGCGAAGAGACTTCCTGGTTAATAGCAGGTATTTGCCCTTGCGTCTCTCGTTGACGCATTTGTTGAGGCGTAATAACTGTTTGATCCCTTCCAACCGAGGGAAGTGTAGGAGAACTAATGGTTGGGCCATCTTCTACTATCGCAGGCTGTTGCTGGGAAAAATTAACACCAGACGACGAAGGAAGGGTAGAAGTTGGAGGCGCCACTGGAACGGTATAAGAAAGTGGAGGCGGCTCCACAACGGTAGAGCGTATGCCAGCTTGCTCCAGCGCATTGGCAAAAGCTAAGACCGTGGCAAAACGCCGCTCCGGGTCTTTCGCCAGCGCGGTCATGATGACTTCTTCCAGTTCAGATGGAACCCCCGGCGCTAACAGTTGCAAAGAAGTTGGCGTGGCATACATGTGCATATTAAACAAATCGTTAAAAACACCCTTAAAAGGGGGTACACCGGTAAGCCATTCGTAGACAATGATCGCCAGTCCGTATTGATCGCTGGCGGGACGCGGTTTGCCGCGAATCTGCTCAGGCGCCATATACGTCAGCGTCCCGGCCATCTCCATCGTCCCCTGGCTCTGCAGCGTTTCAAAGACGGTAGCCGTGCCAAAATCACTGATCAGCACTTCGTTATGTGAGCCGAGCAGGAGATTCTCCGGTTTGATATCACGATGAATCAATTTTCTCGAATGAAGATATTGCAAAGCAGAAGCAATCTGCTTGACATAGAAGATAATCAGCGGAATGGGGAGAACACTCCCCCTGGGGTGACGCTGGCGCAGGGTCCCATTCGGGGCATAATCCATCACCAGATAAGGAATGTCCTTTTCCACGCCGAATTCGAGGATGCGCAGAATATTCTGGTGCGTCAATCCAGCCAGGGTGCGCGCTTCCCGCAGAAACGCTTCCATTTCTTCGTCATCTAAGTGCACCTGTAACAACTTAATGGCAGCATACGTTCCCAGAAACACATGCTCACCCAGATACACCTCTGCGAAGCCCCCCTGTCCTAACAAATGCATCAAACGATAATTGCCCAGCCGTTGCCCTACATGATTTGTCATATATTACCCCCCTCCTGGGAAGCATGACGACATGCGTCTGGTGCATGTGTTTTATACTGCTACAGTGACAGTTGGAAATTTCATCTACCAGCAATTATATCATAGATTCTGAGAAAAACAGAAGAGTTATTGCAACAAATATGTAAACCGCCAAACGGCAACATATTTGTATAAAACAATCTTCAGGTATATAATGTGATGAAAGTAGTATCAGTTATTCTGACTCCCATCATAAAAACGTCCGTTGGCAAGAAATTTGGCGAGGAATAAAGAAAAGCATATAGTTCGAGGAGATTCTATCCCTGGGTGGATGATAGTAGACGAAGAAGACGACTTTACATCCTGGCATTATTAGGAAGAAGCTATCTGGCTAGCCTGGTTTTAGTGCAGTCGTTTTAAGGAGGGATATACGTGAATTATGATTAAGAGGCTTGTCATTAAGTACTGGCGCACCGCTACTCTTCTCTTCCTGGTTCTTGTTATGGTGCTTGTGCTTATCATTACCAGGCAAATTTTGAAATATCCGGCCCACGCGATACCCGATACATTTGTGAAGCGTGTCGATTCGCAACTGGTACTCAAAGGGACGCCATTCCGTTTTTCAGGTACCAATATTTACTGGTTAGGGCTAGATGAAAACGTTGGCGGGGTCGATTACCCTACACACTTCCGCGTCGATGATGCACTGGCAACCGCTCAATTGATGGGAGCAACGGTGGTGCGCGCGCATACCCTGGGTATTTCGGTCGGCTGCTCTCTCTGCATTGAACCTTCACCGGGCAATTTTAACGAGGCCGCTTTGCAGCACGTGGATTATGCCATCATGTCGGCAAAGCAACACGGCTTGCGCCTGATTATTCCTCTGGTTGATAACTTTCACTATTATCACGGTGGCAAGTCCGTCTTCACGAAATGGAACGGTCTCAAAGATGAGAACCAATTCTACTCGAACCCGGCGGTGATTGCAGCGTTCGAGGACTATATCAGTCATATCCTCAATCGGGTGAATAGCTATACCGGCATCGCCTACAAAGACGACCCCACTATCCTGGGATGGGAAACCGGCAATGGCCTGGTGGCCCCATCGGCCTGGGTAGAAACCATTGCCGCTTATATCAAATCGATAGACTTGAATCACCTGATTATCGATGGAAATAGTGGACAGAGTTACGGCTCCTCCATGTTTGCCGGGGATCTCCAACTCCCTGATGTCGATATCTACACCGGACAATATTACCCGATGAGCATTTCAGCCTTGAACATCCAGGCTGGGGAAGCGCAACGGGCCAATAAGGTCTTTATCGCCGAGGAGTATGCCTGGAATAATTATGGAGGCGGCGACCCGCTCCCGCAGTTTTTAACCGATATCGAGATCAACTACGCAGTGGCGGGTGATCTGATCTGGTCGTTGTTCAGCCATAGCGACAGCTTTGGCTATGTGCAGCATCGGGACGGCTACACGTTGCATTATCCAGGTGATACCCCCGATATGCGTACCAGAGCGGATGAACTGCGCACCCACGCCTATACGATGCGCAAATTACCGGTTCCCGCCATCCGCATTTCCGGCACCCCCGTCATCACCAGCACCATCCCAGGACTCGAATGGAGGGGCGTCGCGGGCGCCTCTACCTATACCATCGAGCGTTCTCTCGTGGGACCTGACGGACCCTGGCAGGTTCTCTGCAACAAGTGCGTCACCGATAATGATACGCCCTGGTTCAAAGAAAGCTCTCCAGAAACAGTCTGGTACCGCATCCAGGCCGATAGTTTGACAGGAGGCGCCAGCACCCTGTTTTCTTCCCCCGTCCCAGAATTAAGTTCCCCCGGCAGCCCTCAATAAGCCAGAACACCCCGGTACTTTAGTATAGTCGCATGTTTCAATCTATCAAGAAAAGTGACCAGTCAGGGCGCATAGCGTTCTACGCAATAGAAGAAAAATGAAATCAGATCTTCTATCGCGGAAGCTATTCAGCTCAACTTCATAAGCCTGCTGCCAGGCTTCTTGATAAGGATTAGATATGTCAACTGACCATCCAGGGGATCAAGCACCAGCGCGCCTGAAACAACTGAGAAGTCAGCGTCAAATACTTAAAAATACAACTCAAGGCAATGTGCCTCATCCCGAAATATACCAGACGCAGCCTTTATCTGCTGCTCTTGCCTCGCAAGGGTTTTCCCTGGCAGGCAACGAAGATATCTGGCAGAGGTCAACTCTTCCGGTAAAGATTGTAGAGACACCAACATCTACTCTTGCCGCACAGGGGTTTTCTCCGGCTGGCAACGAGGATGTCTCTCAACGGTCAACTTTTCCAGTAAAGATTGTAGAAACACCAACATCCACTCTTGCCGCACAGGGGTTTTCTCCGGCTGGCAACGAGGATGTCTCCCAATGGTCAACTTTTCCAGTAAAGATTGTAGAAACACCGGTACCGGCAGAGTTATCACCGCTAGAACGAATTTCTGTTACTCCCGAACAGATGTTTGTCACCATGCCGCCTGCACAGGTGATGCCTATCACTCCCCCCATGCAGCGTGATGGCGTATCAGCAATTCTTATTACCTGGTTCTATCGCATCTGGTTAATTTGCGCCACACTCTTACTTATGCTTTTGCTCTTCTGGTTACAGGCGCAATTAGACCGTGTACATTTCCATCCGACCACCCTGCGGACAATCGTGCAGTGGGCAGAATTGACCTGGCTAACACCAATACCACTGGCAATTGTCCTGTGGATCGGCTGGTTCTTTTTCGCGGAAGCGGCTCGCCCCGACCCAATACATGTGAGCGTGCCAGTTATACTTCCTCCAAAGCAGGGAATTTTCGCCTTTGCTCCGCCCAGGCCTGTACGGCTAGTATTTCGTTTTGTGACCAGAGGAGATAACATTGACATCCTGCGAGATAGCGTCATAGCAGTTCACCAGGCATTCGCAGGGTATCAGCAGTCCAGCGGACCCTACGAGATAGAGATTATCAGTGAATGTCCAATCTTTCTCAATTTAGGGCCAGATAGCCGGGTGCGTATCTATGTGGTACCTCCCACCTATGTTACGCCACATCTCTCGCGTTTTAAAGCACGCGCGTTGACCTATTTACAGGAGCAGGTCCAACCTCGACAAGAAGATTGGTATATTTATCTTGATGAAGAGAGTCTGGTGAATGAACATATGCTGGCCGGTTTGTATCGCTTCATCTGGCGGTCCATTGAGGCAGAGCAGCGCGCGCAAAAAGAGGGCAAGCAGGCGCTACCCGCGCGGCTAATAGGGCAGGGAGCGATTCTCTACCAGGGCGGAAACTGGTTTTACCGGGGGGCCGATGCATTGCGCACAGCGGACGATCTCGGCAGATTCCGCCTGCAATATGCGCTGGGAGTACCCATGTTTGGTGTTCACGGTTCCTATATTGTGGTGCGCGGCATTCATGATAAGCAGCTTTCCTTTGATGTTGGCACAGCAAACTCTATCACTGAAGATGCCGCGTGGGCCTTGCGTGCGTGGTCACAGGGATTCCACTTCATCTGGGTGCGTGGCTATTTGCACGAGCAGCCACCGCAGAAAGCGCGAGATTTTGTGCGGCAGCGCAGTCGCTGGCTCTCAGGGATTCGCGCCGTATTGAGGGACCGGCAAACCCCCTTTCCCTATCGCTTATGCCTGGGCCTGTTTACCGTACTCTGGCAACTCGCATTTCTGCCTTTCCTGGTAGCAGTCGTGGCATTATTTATACATGCCAGCCCTTTTTACTGGATTCGTTTACCTGCGGACTTCGCATGGGCGACATTTACACTCGCCTATCTCCAGGGAATTGATATTCAAAGCCGGTATCCACATCCTTTCTTGAAAAAAGGCGTCTTTGAGTTACAATGGAAACGCGCTGTTTCATGGCTACTAATATTGTGCAGCATCTGGTATGCCCTGTTAGAAGCCCTTGGGGTTCTCTACAGTTTTAAACCCAGGCAAGGGTTTTTCGTGATTCAAAAACCAAGCCTGGCAGCAGAAAAAAAGAAAATCAAACGCTCGCGACCACAATAGTAGTCTGACAGGTATACCATCAGGAAGAAGAAACAGTGAAACGGCATTCCTATCGTGTTTATATACTCTCGCTGATTTTAATGCTATCGGGCATATTTTTCCAGGCTGTGCTCATCGGTGGGCATATTCCTTTTTTCCATCTTTCTTCATTACGTCCCCGTCCACCGGCGGTGATTGCTTATGAGACGCAGGTGGCGGAGCGAGACCTTAATGCGAGTCCAGAAGTGCGTATGCACAGACCTACTTTCCAGACGGGCATAATTTTCCCTCAATGGGGAACAAATGCTTATGACACGACAGATGCCAACTGGCAGACCGGGCTAAATGATATCCAGACGCAAACGGGGGCGCAGTGGATCGAGTTGCCTATCAACTTCTATCAATCTTCCGTTACCTCAACACAGGTCACCACGACCTCTATCACTCCGACGCCGGAAGCTGTGGCGGCTGGTATCAGCGCGGCACAGGCCAGGCATTTTCACGTTTTTGTGGTACCCCTGCTCAGCGCGGGTGGAACATTGACCTGGTCAGGGTCGATCCAATTCTCCGATCCGCAATTGTTACAAGCCTGGTTTGATAGCTATTGGCAAGCTTTGAAACCCTATGCAATCGCAGCGGCCCAGGCAGGCGCAGAACAACTGGCAATTGGCACTGAACTCGAGAAACTCCAGTATATACAACCGTCCTATTGGAACCAGTTGATCGAACGTGTTCATCTTGTCTTCCCTGGGCGCCTCACTTATGATATGAACTGGTCATCGCTCTATAACCCTATTCCTGGCTGGATGAGCAATCCGCTCTTGACTACCATTGGAGTCTCGGAGTACATCCCCTTAACTGATACTCCGCAGAGGCTCGATCCTTCTGTTCTGCCATCTCTATGGCAAACAAACATCGGAAAGTTGTTGGATGCCCTGGCTCTAAAAATTGGACACCCGGTATTCATATCAGAGATTGGCTATCGTAACAGCGCCTATGCTCTTTATCGCCCATGGCAACGAGACGCAATAGCGCAGGCGGAACCTCCAGATACCCAGGAGCAGGCAGCAGCTTATGACGCAGCCCTGAAGGATGTACTGACCGATCAAAATATTTCAGGCATATACTTCTGGGCATGGTCAGTACCTCTGTTTCAACCAAACTGGAAGCCTGCAGCGAAGGTTCTGTTCAAATGGTACACTTCAGCATACGCCTGACCGTACTGTCAATCCTGCTAACATACACAGTATCAGATGGTGATCTTAAAGTGGGGGAATTGACGTTACATTGAGCGCCGCAAAATTATTTGATGCGTACATCCCTGACTGAATAGCCGAAGCAAAAGCATTCTGGGCACTGGTCGAAGATTCAATTTGCCAGTCCGTTTCTTTCGACTCATTAAACCAGACCACCGCGTGAATGCGCGGGAAATTATGTGGCAACTGTGTCACAAAGGCATCAGTAATCCAACTTGCCTTATTACCGGCCTGTTCAGTCGAGGCAGTCTCGGTGATCATTATAGGCCGCGATGTGATACTGAGAATATCGTTATAGGTTTGTGAGAAGACCGAACTGAATGACTGCCAGACATGCCCACCAATATTGCCCCAGTTATAACCAGACATGCCTGCCCAGTCCACATAAGCGTCTCCTGGATACAACTCTCGCAGCGGCGTACTGACGGAATAATCGATGTTAGGAGACCATACCCAGGTCACGTTGGAAACGCCCATGCGGGTAAAAATATCATGAACATGCCGCCAGGCAAGCACAAATTGCCCAGGTTTATTTCCATTGACCTGCTCCGACCAGGCATTCCAGTCTCCATTCATTTCATGCGCAAAGCGCAGGAAATAGGGATGACCCCAGGCTTTCGAGTCCTGCGCCCAGCGTGTGATATATGCATCGAAATTTCCATTGATGATATTCTGAAGCGTATACGTGGGTTGAGTGGCACTTGCGATCGCCGGATTCTCAGGATCCCATGTGACCAGGGGAATGGATCCGTGTAAACGCACATCGTTCATCCAATACGTTTGCAAATATTGCCATCCATTCGTCAGCCCCCATTGCTGATACCACATGATTATAGAGACAGCTTTGTGCGCGTCTGCCTCAAAAGCGGAAACATAGGAGAGCGAATCCAATGCGACATGCACACCCAGATAGACGCTCGCGGATTGCAAAGGCGGTAGAGATGAAGGAGAGGTGGTAGAGGTAGAGGATGCCGCAGGCGTTCCCTTGGGCACCAGGGTAGCTGTAGGGGTAATTGACTGAGATGAAATTACCAATCCCGCCTGGTTCGCAGTCGCACTTGCCGATGCAGCGGCCTGTGGAAGCGGTGCATGATGTATATTGATAGCCGGGGTTGAAAGGCCAGTAGCCGAAGCAATTTTTATTGCTATGCCAAACACCAGGAGTATCAGTGTAACGCCGCAAATGAGAATCAGCAGAGTTTTGCGTCTATGCGCCCCGGAAAGTATTCGTTTGTTCATACTGTACGTTACTCATCCATAAATCTCTATCATTACTTCCTTTTGTGTGGACGCAAATAGAGCTTTTCAGTAACGGCATCAGTACTTCTTTGTGAGTAATGCGATAAATACGTTTTGCAGCCCTCGCCACTTCACGGTTCGCAAGCGCAAAAAACATACCTATCGCATTCTGTAAATGGAGCTTCGATTAAGTGCCAAAGGCGTAGAGGTAGCCGTCAAAGTTGCCTATGTATAGCACACCATTTGAGATGGAGGCTGGACCATAGAAATGAGAATTGTTATTCGTGTCCTTATGGGTATAAAGCGTATGTCCATCCGATGTTGCCATCACAGCAAGAGTTGGTCCCTCTCCAACAACTGCGACTCCTGGCACTAAAGAGACGGCGCCCAATACCGGCCCATCTTTCAAACAATGTTCCCATATGAATTTCCCGGTGGCCGGGTCAAGCGCGCGCACACTTCCTTTACAGCTTACGCCCGAGATGGTTGTTTGTCCACCGGCGACGTAGAGTACGGAACCATCCCAACCGCTGGGCGAAATACTGCCATCTCCACAATTTGGGCCGCATCCCCCACCGATTTTAGCAATGGTAGCCTCCCACACGGGACCACTGTTGATAGATGAGCGATCGAGAGTATAATATATGCCATTTTTATTTGCAACCCCTACGAGAAGATGCTGCACTCCGCCAATGGTGGCGTTGAAAAGCGTCGGGGTAGACCCAAAATCGCTATCACTCATCTGTTGGGAGGCTGGAACTTGCCAGGAACTGATGTAGGACAGGTCCGAAGCGCTGGCTTTTACCAGCGCAACCGTATATGGCTCTCCCTTTGAGCAGGAACCCCCATTTCCCGTAGCGAAGTAGACGCTATTATCAGTGGAGTCAATCGTAGGCGAACCCCACACGCCGCCCCCCAGGCAGCCAGCCGGAACCACAGGAAAAATATGTTGGATGGCCCCGGTCGTCGCGTTCAGCATG
>Ga0207416_1004142_pt1 | contig 12921 bp, 12 predicted proteins | sample PaiPotPPM11metaG_FD_184107 | JGI IMG/M metagenome (GOLD analysis project Ga0207416, IMG submission 184107) | Iron sulfur acid spring bacterial and archeal communities from Banff, Canada, to study Microbial Dark Matter (Phase II) - Paint Pots PPM... ...
ACTCGAACTCGACCCGCTCGAGCTGGGAGCCCCGAGCGGGTCGAGTTCGAGTACCGCCGTCACGGCACGGCCAGCTTCATCGCCGCCCTCGACGTGCACACCGGCGAAGTCCGGGGCCAAGACGTGGCCCGCAACGACGCCGCCCATTTCATCGAGTTTCTCGCCGGGCTCGACGCCACCATCGACCCGGAGCTGAGCATCCATCTCGTGTTGGACAACGGCAGATCGCACGTGGCCAAGGCCACCAAGGCGTGGCTCTCCGAGCATCCCCGGTTCGTGGCCCACTACACCCCGAAGCACTCGTCGTGGCTCAACCAGGTCGAGCTGTGGTTCTCGATCCTGACCCGCAAGCTGTTGCGCCGCGGTGAGTTCGCGTCTCGGGAGGAGCTGATCGCCCGGGTGATGGCCTTGATCCGCGACTACAACCACTCGGCCAAACCGTTCCGTTGGACGTACGACGGCTCACCTTTGAGGGCAGCCTGATGGATATGACTTACATCCATGTAATTTCTGCGCGGCAGCACTAGCACCGCGACCTCATGGACGCTCACGCTCCGGTGTAGCGGCCGGGCCGGCGCCCGCCGTGCGCCTGGATGGCCTCTACCAGATCGTCGGAACCCAACGTGAGCTCCTCGTTCGCGAGCGACAGCTCGAAGACCTCGTTGGCACGTTGACGTGTCGCAGCGTTCAGCGCCCGCTTCGTCCCCTGCACCGCCATCGGCGGCAGCTCAGAGATCCGATCGGCGATCGACCGAGCCTGTCGGAGCACATCTCCGGGCTCGTCCACGAGGTCGGTGACCAGGCCCATCGCGAACGCTTCCTCCGCGGTGAGGAGATCTCCGGTCAGGAGGTGACGGCGGGCCCGGAGCATCCCAGCTGCCTGGGGCCACATGACGCACCCACCGTCGCCGGCGACCAAACCGATCCGGACGTGGGGGTCACCCAGGCGGGCCGTACGCGCGGCGACCACCGCGTCGCAGGCCAGCACCACGGTCGCGCCCAGACCGACCGCGTCCCCGTGCACCGCTGCCACGACGGGAACCACCAGCTCGAGGAGCTCGTTGATTATCCTCCGGGCATCGTCGACGATCCGCGATCGCTCCCGCGGCGAGTCGTGGGCCGCCATCATGAGCTCGAACGAGCCTCCGACGGAGAAGGCTTTGCCGGTCGATGCGAGCACGATCGCGCGAAGGTCCGGCTCCCGCCGGAGCTCCCTGAGCACCGCGGCGAACTCGCGATGGAGGTCATCGTCGAAGGTATTCAAGACCTCCGGTCGGGAGAGGGTGATGGTCGCCACCGTCCCGCTCCGGTCGAGCGCGAGCGTCGAGTAGGCGCTCACGACGCGCCTCGCGAGGTCGCCGCAGCCCAGTCCTCGTCGCGGAGGAGGCGCTTGTAGAGCTTCCCGGTCTCCTCGCGGGGCAGGGCCACCCGGAACTCGACGGTGCGCGGGCACTTGACGTCGGCCAGCCGACCTCGACACCAGGCGATCAGCTCAACCGCGAGCGCCGGTCCGGCCTCCGCAGGGAAAGCCACCTGGACGATGGCCTTGACCTCTTCACCGAACTCCTCGTTCGGGACCCCGATCACGGCAACATCCTCGACGGCTGGGTGGCTAATAAGAACGTTCTCGGCCTCCAGCGGGTACACGTTTACCCCGCCCGTGATGATCATGTCGGAGGCTCGATCGGTCAGGTACAGGAAGCCGTCGGCATCGACGTGCCCGATGTCTCCGAGGGTCGCCCAGCCGTTGAGGTGAGCGTCGCGCGTCTTGTCAGGGTCGTTGTGGTATTCGAACGATGGCGAGTTCCCGAAGTAGATGCGACCGTCGACCCCCTGCGGCGCCTCGTGCCCCGCGTCGTCGACGATGTGGAGCTCTCCCATGAGGGGCCGGCCGACTGAGCCCTCGTGGTCCTTCCAGTCGGCTGGTCCGCAGTGGCAGAACCCGACCCCCTCCGTGCCGGAGTAGTACTCATGCACGACCGGACCCCACCAGTCGAGCATCTGGTTCTTGACGGAGATGGGGCACGGCGCGGCGGCGTGGATGGCGCACCGGAGGCTAGAGAGGTCGTATGCGGCTCGGACATCGGCCGGAAGGGCGAGCATGCGGATGAACATCGTGGGGACGAACTGCGCGTGCGTCACCCCATATCGTTCGATGGCTGCTAGCACCTGCTCCGCGTCGAACCGGTCCAAGATCACCGTGGTCGCACCAAGGGCCGTCGCCGCGTTGACGAAGCCCACACCGGCGGCGTGGTAAAGCGGCGCCGCGGTGAGGTAAATGGAGTCCGGGCCCAGGCCGAACACCCCCTGCTTTTGATGCCCTTCGGCTGCCCCGTGGTCCCTGACGAGTAGAGCATCGGAGCTCCCTCCACGCCGTCAGTCGGGAGCTCGATCCCGCGGCCCGAAATGAGCCGCTCGAGCGGCTCCCCGTGCTCGTGACGGCCACCGGCGACGAACGCGCGCACGTTCGGTACCAGCGTGTGCAGCTCGGGAAGCAGGCGGTCGGCCTGGGATGGAGACGCGATCAGCACGGTCGAGCCCGAGTCCTTGAGGATGTGGCCCACCTCCCTCGGCGTCAGCCGGGTGCTGATCGGGGTGTAGTAGAGGCCTGCGTAGTAGGCACCCCACCAGAGGGCGGGATAGTCGGGACGGTTCTCGAGGCACATCGAGAGGTGATCACCGGGCCGCAGACCAAGGGACCGGAACCCTTTGGCGAGCCGACTGGCGAACTCGTCGAGGCCGCTGTACGTGATCCCCGCGCCGGTGGCGGCCTGGATCAGGGCGGCTCGGTCCCCCCGTGTCGTGGCCACAGCCCGTGGGAAGTAGGGCAGCATCTCCGGCTCGGCGGCGCTCACAGCCCGCCGCCGGACATCAGCATCGCGAACGCGCCGCCATCGACGATGAGGTTTGCACCGTTCATCCACCGAGAGGCGTCACCGACGAGGAACTCGATGACCGGAGCGATATCCGACACCCGACCGTGACGGCCCACCATGTCTCGCTGCATGTCCAGGAGGGCCTTGCCCATGCTGTCCTCGAAGTCGGCGAGGATGGGCGTCTCGACCGGGCCAGGGCTCACCACGTTGGCCCGAACGTCGCCGAGTCGTGCTCGGCCGGCCAGCGCCGTCGAGTACACGATCACCGCCTCCTTAGAGAGGTTGTAGGCCGGATAGCCGTCGGTGCGACTCCGGATCCAGTCGAGACCGGCTGCGAAGTCCGCGGTGCCGACCAACCCCTGCACAGCCGGGAGGTTCTGCTGCCACAGCGCACCTGCCGTCGAGGCGACATTGACGATCGACCCCCCGGCCGTCAGCCGGGGGAGCATCGCCTCGGTGAGGTGCCTGAGCCCGAGGAAGTTCACGGCGATGACCTGCTCGGCAGGCGCCGTCCCCGGGATCCCCGCGATGTTGCACAGCGCGTCCCAACCGTCACCGAGGCGCTCCACGGCAGCATCGATCGAACGTGGGTCGGCCAGATCACACTCCACGAAACCTTGAGATGGACCCGCTGGCGCCCGGCGGTCTAGGACCGTGACTTCCAGGTCGGCGACCCGAAGGGTCTCTGCCGCGGCTTGACCGATGCCCGAGGCACCACCCGTCACGATCACACGCTTGCGCTCCACGCGCACCTCCCTCTCGGGGCCGCAGGCGCCGCGCATCGTGTTCGGCGTCCCGAAGCATCTATAACAGTGTTTGATTGAACCAGCAACCGGCTCGGCGCCGGCGACACCCACCGAAGACCGATATTGTAACAGCGTTCGATTGCGCGTATTATGCACGTATGGACGGTGCGCAAGGGAGCATCGAGGAGCTCACGATCGCTCCCGAAGATCCGGGGTTCTACCGCGACGCTGGGCCGGCGTGTCGGTGGCTGCACGACGTTGCCCCCGTCTACTGGCACGAGGCACAGGACCTCTGGGTGATCTCCAAGTGGGAGGACATCCGCTACGTCTCTCGAAGCCCCGAGCTCTTCTGCTCCAGCCAGGGCACCTTGTTGAGGCGACCCAAGGGTGACGGCGCGCCGCGCCCGGCGCCACCGTCGAACGTCGACGGCCGACTGGTCGGGCCCAGCCTCCTCGAGATGGACCCGCCCATGCACGGTCGGTATCGACAGCTCGTCAGTCGAGCGTTCACCACGAAGATGGTGGCGTCCTTGGAGCCGAGGATCCGAGCGATCGCCCAGCAGTCGATCGACTCCGTGCTGGGCGAGACCGCCGACTTCGTCGAGTACCTCGCTGCGCCGCTCCCTTTGCTGATCATCGCCGAGATGCTCGGGATCCCCGGTGAGGACATCGGAGAGTTCAAGCGCTGGACCGATGCCATCGCGTCGAGCACCAACCGCGACCCCACCATCGCCACCGAGATGTTCGACTACCTGGAGCATCAGCTCGACCTTCGGGAAGGCCGGCCCCGGGAGGATCTGCTCAGCGGCCTGCTCTCGGCACAGGTCGACGCCGACCGCCTGTCCCGGCCGGACATCCTCCGCACGGTCTCGTTCCTGCTCGTGGCCGGGAACGAGACGACTCGTAGCCTGATCGCCGGGGGGGCGCGAGCGCTCATGGAGCACCCCGAGCAGAAGGCGAAGCTCCTCGCCGAGCCCGAGCAAATCCGCAACGGCGTCGAGGAGATGCTGCGGTGGGTCACCCCGGTCCGGTGGTTCGGGCGGACGGCCGCCGGCGACCAGGTGATCCGGGGACAGCGGATCGCCGATGGCGACTACTTACTCCTCCTCTACCTCGCCGGCAACCGCGACTCCGAGGTGTGGCTCGAGCCGTACGCGTTCGACGTAACTAGGCCCCCGAGCCAGCACGTCTCGTTCGGCCACGCCGAGCACCTGTGCATCGGAACCGGTCTCGCCCGCCTCGAGGCTCGTGTGATGTTCGAGGAGCTGCTCCTCCGATGCCCCGACCTCACGCTTGCCGGCGAGGTCCAGCTCATGGATAGCGCGCTGCTGAACTGCACTGAGTCCATGCCGGTGACGTTCGCCGCCCGTTGAGAGCCGGGCGGCGCGTGCTCAAAGGTCCACGAGGACCTGGGGGAGGCCATCTCTGACCAGGCGGGCACCCAGCTCGACGGCAAGGTCGCGGCTGGACCCCAGCGTGGCATCGAGCAACACCGCTCGTCGTAGGTAGCGGTGGAACGGGTGCTCCCAGGTGAAGCCCATCCCGGCAAGGACCTGCTGCGCGTGCTTCGCCCCGACGCCGCTCGCCCGGCCCGCCCAGAGCTTGGCGAGTAGTGCGCTCGTCGCGTCCATCGTCACCCACGACTCCTGCACCGCCGCCTCCGCCGCCGTGAGATTCACCTTGGCATCAGCCATGCGGTGCTTGAGGGCTTGGAAGGTCCCGACCGCGCGTCCGAACTGCTCACGAGTCGAGGCGTGCTCGACAGCAAGCGCGAGCATCGCCCGGGCGCCCCCCACGAGCTCGTGGGCCAGGGCTCGCCGTCCGGCCGCGGTCGCCGCGGACCAGAGAGCTGCCGCCTCACCGCCGCGCACGATCGTGTGTGCGGTCACGGTGCCCCCGATCCGGTGGAGCCGGAGCCAGGGATCCAACCCGGACACCGGTTCGCAGGAGAGGGTGTCGAGCGGGCCGTCGACGATCACGACGACGAGTTCGCCGTCTGCGATTGCCGGCACGGCGATCCAGTCGCAGGTCCCGATCTCTGCCGAGGCGATCCCATCGATCGCGACGGCGCCGTCGGCCAGAAGCGATGTCGGCAGTGTGCCACGACTCGGCCCCGGTGCGATTAACCCGACCGTCTCCTTGGTCAGGTCGGTGCCCACGAGGTCGGCCAGCGGCTGGAACATCACGACGTCGAGCATCGGCGACGTCATCGAGGTCGCGCCCTGGAACTCGAAGAGCGACGCGACGGCCTCAGCGGGCTCATGGAGCAGCAGGTCGATCCAACCGAACTCACGTAGGGCTTTCCCGACCGACCCGGGTTCCGATTCGATGAGGACCCGTTGCAGTCCACTGCGGAGCATCTCTCGTTCGTCGTTACGCATCACTCCTCCCGCGGCAGACCGACCAGGCGCTCAGCGATCAGGTTCCGCTGGATCTCCCCGGTACCGCCGTAGATCGAGGCCGCACGGGAGTAGAGGAACTCGCTGCGCCACGCGTCCGACTGGCGGTCGTCGTCGAGGAGCGCGGCGTGGGGGAAGAGCTCGAGGTAGCCGTCGAAGATCGCCTGCTCCGTCGACGCCATGAGGACCTTGTCGACGGACGAAGCAGCTCCCGGCTCCTCCCCTCGTGCCAGACAGTAGATCGACCGGCGCGACACGAGCCGCATCGCGTACAGGAGTGCAAAGGTGTCACCAGCAAAGCTTGTGGCTCGTGGGTCGGCGTCGTTCCGTTCAAGGAGCTCCCGGAAGCGCCGGTGTAACCAGGCCTGTCGCTCCCACGCCCATGCGCCTCGCTCACTGGACAGGACGTACATCGCCAGAGCCCAACCATCACCGACCCTACCGATGGTCCGATCCTTCGGGACCAGGACATCGTCGAAGAAGAGCTCCCCGAACTCGCTGTCCCCGTTCATGGCTCGGAGGTCCCGCACCGCGATCCCCGGCGCGTCCATGTCGACGAACAGGGCGGTGATCCCCCGGTGCGCCTCCTCGCGGGTCCCGGTGCGGGCGAGGAGCACGCAGCGGTTCGCGTACCGCGCTCCGCTGGTCCAGACCTTCTGCCCGTTCACGCGCCAGTGATCCCCGGCGCTTTCGGCGCGGAGCCGTAGCGATCCGAGATCGCTACCGGCCTCGGGCTCGGAGAACCCCTGGCACCACACGTCGTCGGTGGACAGGAGGCGGGGCAACGCCCACGACGCGATGTTCGGGCCGAAGCGCGCGACCGCCGGACCCAGGACCTCCTTGAGACCGTGGAAGTTGTGGAGCGGGTAGCCAGCCATAGCGAGCTCCTCCGCGAGCACACCTCGGTACAGCCCGGAGCCCCCTAGGCCTCCGAACTCCTCTTGCCAGCCCCGTCGCACCCAGCCCGCGGCGTACAAACGGGCCGAGAAACCCCTGAACAGCGCGAACTGCTCGTCCAGATCGGGGGTCAGAGCGCGGTACGGCTGGAGCTCTGACTGCTCCTCCTCGAGCCATCGCCGGAGCGCGGCCCGAAAGTCGGACAGCTCGGTTCCCGCGGCGCCGTCGGCGAGTCCGTCACGGGTCGCGCTCACGCGGGCTCCGCGGCCTGCGTGAAGGGCGCGAGGTCGACGCCGACCTCAGACGCCACCCGCTCGAGCCGTCCCCATTCGGCCTCACCGATAGGGATCCCGTCGGCGGAGCGCCGCGCGCTGGTCGCGAACCCTCGCTCGCCGGGGATCCAGATTTCCTCGACCCCCGCCTTGCGGACTGATCTCTTGAGCTCCTCGAGCCGTCGATCGACTCGCTCTTTGAACGCCGTCGCATCCTGGACTGCACCCACTCGGATCGCGATTACCAGCGCGCTGACGTAGCCGTCGGTCCCCACCTCGTTCCCGCTGATGAGCGCAGGGAGGATCCCCCCGAGCATCTCCACCGCGAGTTGGAGAGCGTAGCCCTTGTGGCTGTTCCCGATCGTCGACAGGGCGCCCTTTGGTTCACCGTCCTGGCTTCGGAACCCGAACACGAAGCCCGAGCGGTCCGTCGTCGGGTTGCCGTCCCCGTCCAAGATCAGCCCTTCCGGGATGTCGGCGTCGGTCCGCCAGATGTCGAGGAGCCCGAGCCACGTCGATGCCGACGTCGCCATGTCGATGATGATGGGCTCGCGGTCCCCGGCCGGGACCCCGATGGCGATTGGATTGGTCCCCAGCTTGCGATCCGTACCTCCGAAGGCAGGCGTCGCTGCGCCAGATCCGGCGAAGATGAGGCCAATCATGTCGCGCTCGAGGATCGGCTCGAGCGCATAGCCGAGGGCGCCGTGGTGGGTGGTGCGAATGGTCGTTGCGAGGGCGACGCCCCCGACCGCTGCCCGCCGCGCGACCAGCGCCGCGGCATCGCGCAGGACGCGCTGGCCGGCACACCCATGGCCGTCGATGGTGACCACCGCATCACCCTGTCGAGTTATCTCGTAGGTCCCCGCGCGGTTGACCCTCGGAGGAGCCTCCGGGTGCGCGTACATCCGGACGTACATCGGGAGGTGGTCGACCCCGTGCGACTCGTTCCCGCGGAGCGTTGCCCAGCGCACGGAGTCGGCGATCACCGCCGCGTCCTCGGCCGAAGCGCCGGCGGCGGTAAGGAGGGTCCTAGACATGGCCCCAAAGGCATCGGCGGAGATCAGCGGCATGCGATCACACCCCTTTCGGTTCGTTGGTCAGTGCTCGTCGACCCCGCGGTCAGAGCAGGATCGTGAGGTTGTTGATCGACCTGCCGCGCTGCAGGAGGTGGACCCGCTTGGCGGCGATGAGCCAGGACTCTCCACAGGGCACGAGGTCGTGCTCGCACCGCCCCGACCAGGCCCCGGTCTGACCGGCTCGCTCCTCGAACACCACGAGACAGGATCGGACGGTGAGCGTCCCGTCGGCGGCGGGCACCCCGGGTTCCACGTTCGACACTAGGTGGACGGTGGTGAAAGCGGGCTCCTGACTGGGCCCCCGACTCTGGGTCAGGCGCCACACACGGTCCTCGAGGTGGCTCCGGTCGTCGTATACGAGAGACAGCTGCGTCTGCGGATCGGAGCGGGTGTCCCCGACGGGGATCCAGTAGGTGGCATCCCCGCTGAAGAGCTCAAGCCACTGCTCGAAGCGGCCCTCGTCCAGCAGCCGACTCTCGCGGTAGAGCAGCTGTTCGAGATCACCCATCACTCGGCCCCGCCATCACCTGGCGCCAACCTCGGTAGATCGCGCGCTGCGGGCTCTCATCGAACCAAGGGCAGCTGCGCCGACCATCCGGTTCGACATGCTCGTCGACCAGCCCACGGCTCATGTCGATCCAACGCAACCCGTCGAGCTCGACGTCCGCGCCGACCCCTGCCTGGACGCGGTTGAACATCTCGAGGTCATCGGGCGCGCCGAACCCGGCCGGACCGTAGAACTCCTCGAAGGCTCGCAGGCGGCCAGCGATCACCTCGGGTTCCATCCCCTCCACCATCACGGGGTACGCATCCACCTCCGTGCGATCCACGCGGATGGGCCGGACGAACCGGATCTGGCTGGGGAGGAGACACAGGTTCGGAAAGATGCTGATGTGGAACGCGGGACCGCGGAAGAAATTCCCACTGAGACCCGCCTTGGGGCCACCCGGCGCGAGATCGAACGCGGCGTGGCCGGCGCCGAGATCCCACGTCCGCAGATCGTCCTGCGCGTCGGACGTTCGAGGTGTGGCGTTGCCGCGCCGCCGCTGGATCAGCCGACCCTGGGACTGGTGGACGAAGTCCGGATGGTACGAGTCGACCGTGTTCTCGAGTTGGAGCTTCCAGTTCCCGTCGTACGCCAGGCGGCTCACGCCGGCGGACGTGTCGATGGACGCCACCTCAGAGCCGCCGAACCGCGAGAACGCCTCCAGGTACTCGACGGCGTTGCCCAGCTGGTCAGTGAGTTCGTCGCCCTCGGCAAGGACGCAGGCGAACACGAACCCATGGAGCACCCTTACCCGTGGCACCGACACGAGTCCGTGGGTCAGGTCGAAGTCCTCGTCGTACTCTTCGCTCCGGTGGGGCACGCCTGCGAGTGCGCCGCCCAGGTGGTAGGTCCAGCCGTGATAACCGCACCGGAAGAATCTGGTGTTGCCAGCCTTCTCCTGGCACACGGTAGCGCCCCGGTGGCGGCACCGGTTGAAGAGAACATGGACCTGCCCCTCCGACCGATCCCGCGTAACGATAACGGGCTGCCTGCCGATGGACGCGGTGATGAAGTCGCCTGGGGTGCGCAACTGGCTCTCGTGCGCAACACAGATCCACATGCGTTCGAAGATCCGACGCATCTCTTGCTCGAAGATCTCGGTGTCCGTGTAGACCCGGGAGTCCACGCGGAACTCCCGCGCCTCCTCGCGTACAAGCGCGTCCAGATGGGTGTCGATCACGTCGTGGCTCCGCCATCGGGCCGAGCGCGCCGTGGTGCCGCCAGATGACGTCCCCACATGTCCTCGACGGAGAACTCTGCCTCCTCGATCGGGCGCCGGCCCCCGGCTCCGTACTCAACCTCGAAGCCGGCGGGCGTCCGGACGTAGAACGAGAGCATCTGGTCGTTCGCGTGCTTGCCAAGCGGCAGCGTCAGCGTCAGACCTCGGCGCTGGACCTCGTCGTGGGCCTGACCGACGTCGTCCACGTTGGTGCACTCCACCATGAAGTGGTGGAGCCGGCGCTCAAGGCGGGGGATGCCGAACGCGACGGAGTGCTGCCGCGTGTTCGCCGTGTGGAAGAACTGGGGCTGAACGGTGCGACTCGCTCCACCGTACACGTACTCGACGCCACCCACCATCCCGAGGCCTTCCCGATAGAACCGTGCGGCCGCATCCACGTCTTCCTCTCGCAGGACGACGTGGCCCATCCCTCCGTCGGTCGCGAATCGCTCGTACATCGGCCGTCCCGGGTGGAACGGCTTGTGGTGATCCACCTGAGGTCCGAAGAACACCTCGGTCGGGATGCCCCCTGGGCTGACCACCTTGAACATTCCGAGCACACGGCGCTCGACGAGCTCCTCCGAGGTGGCGCCGACCACTGCCAGGCCCGTTTCCTCCACCTGCGCGGCGACGCGCTCAAGAGCATCCGCGTGGGGAACCCTCCACCCGACGAACGCCAGGTCGTCAGTGGCACCCCGATCGACCGTGATCCGATGGTGTTGTGCGTCGAGCCGGAGGTAGAAGCGATCCGTCTCCCCCTCTAGGACGAGCTCCATGCCGAGCACCTCGGTCGCGAAGGACCCCCAGGTCGCCGTATCGACGATGGAGAGACCGATGTAGCCAAGCTCGGTGATCCGCGCGAGATCGGTCACTCCGCCCCCCCGGCCGTGACCGTGACGTGCAGGGGGTCGCTGGCGACGTCCACCCGGCCGACTGTCTGGATGGCGAGCTCGGTCTGGTCGAGCGTGAAGCGATCAGTCGAAAGGAGGTCCAGCGGATGCCGACCCGATTCGATCACTCGGATCGCGGCCCGCACGGCGTCGTGAGGACGACCAGCGACGCCCTTGAGCACGACCTCCTTGCGGATCAACTGTTGGAGGCTGATGGACGCGCGGTCCTCAGACTCGCCGGCGTTGACGACCGTGCCCCGTCGAGCCACAAGGTCGATCGAGGTCTCGAGGGCGCGGGCCGAGGGTGCAGCATTGATCACCACATCGCCCATGCGACGCCCGGTGAGGTCTTTCACCCGCGCGACCAGATCGTCGTCAATGGTCAAGGTGTCGTCCGCCCCGAGCCGCTCCGCGATCTTGAGGCGGCCGCCGTCCGTGGCGGTGCCGATGACGATGACGCGTCCAGCGCCGACCTCGCGCGCAGCTATCACGCAGCCGAGCGCGTGCTGCCCGACGCCGTGGATGATGACCGTGGAGCCCGGCCGAGCAGCGCCGACGCTGTGCACCCAGTGCAACCCGTTCGCGATCGGGATGAAGAGCACGGCCTCCTCCACGGGGATCCCGTGCGAGATGCGGTGCACCAGGGCCTGAGCGGGAAGGTGCATGTAGTCCGCGTAGCCACCCAGCAGAGGTGCCTCGTCCACCGCCGTCGCACCGAAGCGGAGACCGACGTGGCACCAGTGGTAGCTACCGGCGAGGCAGTCGGCACAGGTCCCACAAGGAATCGGTTCCTCGACGACTACCCGGTCTCCCTCGCGGACACCCCAGCGTCGTGCAGCTACCGCACCGAGCCGGGCGATGGAGCCCACCACCTCGTGACCGAGGATGACGGATCGGCCTCGGAGCCAGGACAGAGCCCCGTTGTACGCGGCCCAGTCGGCCCCGCAGACCCCGCTTCCCTCGACGGCGAGCAGCCCCTCGGTCGGATCTGGACCGGGCACCTGGATGTCGCGCATCTCGATCCTGCCGGGCTCGACGAGGACGGCGGCCCGTGCCGCCGAGGGCACCCCCGCTCCCGTCATCACCGTGGACCCCCGGGCCGCCACGCCTTCGAATAAACGAGCATAGTTCGATTATATCGCCCGGTGGTCGACTAGGCCAGATCGCGATCGCGTTTGGGGCCCCGCCTGAAGCTCTTCAGGACAGCCCTCGCCGCGAGCTGACCCGGGATGCCTGAGATCCCCGGCCCGGGGTGCGTCCCCGCTCCAGTGATGAACAGCCCGTCGACGGGCGTGCGATGCGAGAAGCCCCGGGCGGGGCGGAGCGGGCCGTTGCGGAAGAGCTGGAAGTCGACATGAGCCCAGTTGCCCATCGGCGCGCGTGTGCGCTCCTGGAGGTCGACCCAGGTCTCGACGTGCCGCCCGATCTCCAGCCGCTCGAGTCCATCGTAGTAACGGCCCAGGTCCGACAGCACGGTCGCCTGCACGGACTTCGAGTAGACGTCCATCGGGACCGTCGGCTCGTAGGGAAGGGGCATGGCCCAGACCCACACCGTGTCCTGTCCCTTCGGGGCCTGCGTCGGGTCCAGCGCGGTGGGAACCGTCGCGGCGTAGGGCGTGAACTCGCCGAGACCACCCCGGCGGACGTTTTGGTTCGCGATCAGCTGCTGTTCGAGGCTCCCTTGGTAGAGGACCGGGATGCGGAGGTCAAGGCCATCCTTGCGCCATGTGTTGTGGCGCTTCATCGTGATCTGGCCGCTCATGGCCATGTCAATCTTCATCTGCGTCCCGCCCGAGAAGTGGGTCGGGATCTGGCGGGCACGCCGCTCGAGACGATCCGGGAGCGTGCCTGCGGGGAGGAGCTTGGCCAACGTCTGATGGGGGTCGCACGCCCCGACCACCGCCCGAGCTCGAAGCTCATCGCCGTTCTCCAGTCGGACGCCGCAGACCCGTCGGCCCTCTACGAGCAACCCCTCGACCGGTGCAGAGGTGCGGATCCG
>Ga0207416_1004143_pt1 | contig 12920 bp, 12 predicted proteins | sample PaiPotPPM11metaG_FD_184107 | JGI IMG/M metagenome (GOLD analysis project Ga0207416, IMG submission 184107) | Iron sulfur acid spring bacterial and archeal communities from Banff, Canada, to study Microbial Dark Matter (Phase II) - Paint Pots PPM... ...
GGGGGCGGTCACGCGGTGGCGGTGGTGAAGGGGGCGGCTTCGCGGCGGCGGCGTAGCCAGTGGCGCACCATCGTGACCAGGGCGATCAGCGCGATTACCGCCCCGAAGTCGAAGAGCAGCCCCACCGCGATCGTGCCGGCCGCGTCCCCGCCGCCGCTCACGATCTGGGCCTTGCCCCAGTTCCAGACCGGTGCGCGCACGGTGAACGGCACGTAGAGCGGAACCTGGCCCGACCAGGTGGCCGGGACCTTGGTGCTGCTGCCGGTGGCCAGCAGCGTGCCATTGGTAATGGTCGAGCAGCCGTACCGGCCGCAGTCCTGGCCGTACGAGGCCGGGAAGAACGTCGCCGCCGGGCCGAGGTGGGTCAGGTAAGCGACGGCGTTCACCTGGTTGGGCAGGAAGGCCAAAGACAATACGAGCCAGAACGCGAGCACTATCCGCCCGAACCATCCGCTGACCTTGTGCCGTGGCGGGTAGCGGTAGCCATGGGCCAGCACCGGGTGATGCGACGTGCCGGCGCGGGCCTGGGCCTGGTTCGCCACGTGCTGGCCGTGCAGGCGCACGGTGTCGACGACCGCCACGATCAGGCCGGCCGCGGCCAGTGCCAGCAGCGCGAGCAGGACCAGCCCGCTGATCACGGCCAGGGCGCCGGTGGGGTCGGGGAACAGGTGCGAGCCGATGACCGCGTACACCACCACGGCCACGAGGCTGGCCACGCAGGTCCAGGCCCAGCCGCGGCGCCGGTGCAGCAGCCGCACGGTGGCGGAGACGTCGGGGTTGCTGCCGGTCCGGCGGTCAGTGGCGGGCAAAGGCATGCCGACATCCTAGGGATCTGTGCGGCTATACGCGGATTTATGCGGCTGACGAGCGGGGACGCCGTGAGGGGCCGGCCGCGCGCGGGCGGCTAGAGTCGGGACGCCGACGCGTTCTGGAACGAAGGGCTGTTGCCGTTGCTTTCCCTGGTCCTGCCCAAGGGCTCGCTGGAGCGGGCCACCCTCGAGCTGTTCGACGCCGCCGACCTGACCGTGCGCCGCTCATCCGACCGTGACTACCACGCGTCGGTCGATGACCCCCGGATCGAGCGCGTCCGGTTCCTGCGCCCGCAGGAGATCCCGTCCTACATCGAGCAGGGGTTGTTCGACTTCGGGATCACCGGGCGGGACTGGATCGCCGAGACCGGCGCGGACGTGACCTCGCTCGGCGAACTGCAGTACTCCAAGGCGACCTCGGACCCGGTGCGCGTGGTGCTCGCGGTGCCGGTCACCTCACCCTGGCAGTCCGCCTCCGACCTGCCCGAGGGCGTGCGGATCTCGACCGAGCTGCCCGCGCTGACCCGGCGGTACCTGGACGCCGCCGGGGTCAAGGCCGTGGTGATCCCGTCCTACGGGGCCACCGAGGCGAAGGTGCCGGACATCGTGGACGCGATCGTCGACCTGACCGAGACCGGCTCGTCGCTGCGCAAGAACGGGCTGCGCATCCTGGACACCCTGCTGACCAGCTACACCGAGCTGGTCGCGAACGGAGCCGCGTTCGCCGACCCGGCCAAGCGGGCGGCCATGGAGGACGTGGCCCTGCTGCTGCGCGGAGCCATCCGGGCCCGCGGCAACGTGCTGCTGAAGCTCAACGTCGGCGCCGCGCAGCTGTCCGCGGTGACCGAGATACTGCCCGCCATGTCGTCCCCGACGATCACCTCGCTGGCCCGCGGCGACATGAACGCGGTCGAGGCCGTGGTGCCCAAGCGGGGGGTCAACACGCTGATTCCCGCGTTGAAGGCGGCCGGCGCCCGGGACATTCTCGAGATCCCGATCTCCAAGATCGTCGAGTAACCGCGCTTCCGGGCGCGGCCGTCCGCGCAGCCGGTCTGCCGCGCGTTTGCCCAGGTTATGGCCAGGGCGGCGGAGGCCGGCCGTCGCGCTCCCCATTTGGCGGCCGTTAGCCGCGCAGGTTTGTGGGCATTGCTGCGGGGGCAGAGTGTGGCGAAAGCCGCTATTGACGGCAAGCCCTCAGCGAGTGACGATGATCTCGTTTCGCTGGTGGAACCGGTTCCAGCCTGGTCTGCCCGGGAGAGTGACGATGCCGTCATCATCGCGCCGCGCGACGATCGCGGATGTGGCCGCCGCGTCAGGCTTCGGCGTCGGCACGGTCTCGCGGGTCATCAACGGCGCGGCCAACGTCCGGGAAGCGACCCGGGCGAGCGTGCTGAAGGTCATCGATCAGCTCGGGTACCGGCCCAGCCACCTGGCCGCCTCGCTGTCGCGCGGCACCGCGCGCACGATGGCGATCGTGGTGCCGCACCTGACCCGGCCGTCGGCGGTGATGCGGCTGGCCGGCGCGCTAGCCGTGCTCGACGAGCAGGGCTACGACACCGTGGTGTGCAACGTCGACACCCCGCAGCAGCGCGATCATCACTTCACCGCGCTGACCAAGCGGCACCGCGCGGACGGCGTGATGGTGGTGTCGCTGCGGCTGTCCCGCCCGCAGCTCGCGTCCTTCCGGAAGGCCGGGGTGCCGCTGGTCACGGTCGACGTGCTGGCGCCCGGCGTGCCGCAGACGATCACCGACGACGTGGCGGGCGGCCGGCTGGCGACCGGGCACCTGCTGGCGCTCGGCCACCGGCGGATCGGCTTCGTCGGCGACACGGCGCGCCGCCGGTCAGCCACCGACCTGGGCTTCTCCGCGTCCCAGCACCGGCTGGCCGGGTATCGCCAGGCGCTGGCCGCGGCCGGGGTGGAGTACGACCCCCGCCTGGTGCGGCGCGGGCCGCACGGCCCGGCGAACGCCGAGGCGCTGGCCGGCGAGCTGCTGGCCCTGCCGGACCGGCCGTCGGCCATCTTCGCGGCGTCCGACACCCAGGCCATGGGCGTGCTCGCCGCGGCGGACCGGCGCGGCCTCGCCGTGCCGGGCCAGCTTTCGGTGATCGGGTTCGACGACATCGAGTCCGCAGGCCTGCTCGGCCTCAGCACGGTCCGCCAGCCGCTGGAGAACAGCGGCGCCGAGGGAGCGCACCGCCTCTGCGCGCTGCTGCGCGAGGAGCGGATCAGGCCGCTGCGCCAGCACCTCGCCCTGGAGCTCGTGCAGCGCTCGAGCACGGCCAGCTTTCGCCTGACCGGGCCATCGGGAGAGCGATCGACCGGGCCGACCGCCCGGCCGTCAGCGGTGCGGCTGGGGCCGGACCGCGTACCGTGCGGCCTGCCTTCGCGGCGGCCCGCGAGGAAACGTTACACGCCGTCCGGCGAGTCGGCGCGATGACGCGCTAGCCGGCCACGGGCGCCTGCTGGAGGGATGATGATGGGCGGTAGAACGAACGCTTCCATCCGTGCCGCGCACCCGCGGGGCTTCACGCGGCTGCGGCGCTGGCGGCTGGCCGGAGGCCTGGCCAGCCTCGCGCTGGCCGGGGCGGGACTGGCCGCCTGCGGCACGAGCAGCGCCGCCACCGGGCCGGTGACGCTGAACTTCTACTTCTACCCGGACACCTCTCCCGCGACCAACATGGGCGTGGCCAACTGCAGTAAGCAGAGCCACGGCAAGTACACGATCTCCTACCAGCAGCTGCCGCAGGCGTCAGACGGACAGCGGCAGCAGCTCGTGCGGCGACTGGCCGCGCACGACGCGACGATCGACATCATGGGCCTCGACGTCACCTGGGAAGCCGAGTTCGCCCAGGCCGACTGGATCGCGCCGTGGACCGGCACCGACAAGGCCCAGGCCGAGAACGGCACGCTCAAGCCGGCGCTGGAGACCGCGATCTGGAAGGGCAAGCTCTACGCGGTGCCCGACAACAGCAACACCCAGTTGCTCTGGTACCGCTCCGACCTGGTGAAGACTCCGCCGACGACCTGGGCCCAGATGATCTCCGAGGCGGAACAACTGGCCAAGGAGGGCAAGCCGCACTACATCGAGATCCAGGGCGCGCAGTACGAGGGCGCCACCGTCTGGTTCAACACCATGGTGGCCAGCGCGGGCGGCAGCATCCTGAACTCGGCCGCGACCAAGCCGACGCTGGGCGCGCCCGCGATCAAGGCTCTGTCGATCATGAAGCAGCTGGCCAGCTCACCCGCCGCGGACCCGAGCATGTCGGTGCAGATGGAGAACCAGAACCGGCTCGCGATGGAGGCGGGCACCGCGGCCTTCGAGCTGAATTACCCGTTCGTCTATCCGTCCATGAAGTCCGACAACCCGAAGCTGTTCAAGGACTTCAAGTGGGCGCCGTACCCGGAGGTCATCCCCGGCGTGCCGGCCAAGGTGACGATCGGCGGAACGGACCTCGCCGTCAGCGCGTACTCGCAGCACAAGGCGCTGGCCTTCCAGGCCGCGCTGTGCCTGCGTGACGAGCAGAACCAGATCATCAACGCCAACATCGGCGGCGTGCCGCCCACGATCGCCAGCCTTTACAACAACCCGAAGCTGTTCGCCGACTACCCATTCCACGCCGACACCCTGACGGCGCTGGAGAACGCGAGCGTGCGGCCGAAGACGCCGTTCTACCAGGTGGTGTCCATCGACATCTCGCACCTGATCTCGCCGCCGTCCGGCATCAGCCCGGCCGGCACCGAGAGTTCGATGGTCGGCCAGATCAACAATGCGCTGCAATCGAAGGGACTGGTCCCGTGAGCACCCCGGCCGCAAACCCCTGTGCTGCAAACCCCTGTGCTGCAAACCCCCGTGCTGCAAACCCCCGTGCTGCAAACCACAGCGCAGCCAACGACGGGGCACCAGGCCACGCGCCAGCGGGCGACCGGCACGCGGCGAGGGAAGGAAGGGGCCGATGAGCACTACGACGCAGGTGGCCGCCGGCACCGCGGCCGAACAGCGGACAAAGCGCGGCAAACCACAGCTATCCGAAGGGGCGCGGGCCGAGCGCCGGCTCGGCTTCATGCTGTGCGCGCCCGCGGTCATCGTGATGATCGCGGTTACCGCGTACCCCGTCGGATACGCCATCTTCCTCTCCCTCGAGCGCTACAACCTGGCCCTCCCGCAAGACATCAAGTTCATCGGGTTCGGCAACTACGGCGCGGTGCTCAGCTCCCCGTACTGGTGGCACGCGCTGCTGGTCACCGTGATCATCACAGCGTTCTCGGTCGCGATCACGCTGGTACTCGGCATGCTGCTGGCCATGGTCCTGCACCGGGCGGTGTTCGGCCGGGGCCTGGTCCGCACGATCTCACTCATCCCCTACGGGATCGTGACCGTCGCGGCCGCCTACGGCTGGCAGTACGCGTGGACGCCCAGCCAGGGCTACCTGTCCTCGGCGTTCAACAACAGCGCGCCGCTGACCAATCAGACCGAGGCCATCATCATTATCATCATTGCGGAGATCTGGAAGACCACGCCATTCATGGGGCTGCTGCTGCTGGCCGGGCTGTCGCTGGTGCCCGAGGACCTGCAGAAGGCCGCGAAGGTGGACGGCGCCACCGGCTGGCAGCGCTTCACCAAGATCACGCTCCCGCTGATGAAGCCGGCGATCCTGGTGGCCCTGCTGTTCCGGACGCTGGACTCGTTCCGGATCTTCGACAACATCTACATCCTCACCCAGGGCAGCAACGGCACCGGATCGGTCTCGGTCCTGGGCTACGACAACTTGTTCAACGCGGAGAACCTGGGAATCGGGTCGACGATCTCGATCCTGATCTTCATCTGCGTCGCGATCATCGCGTTCATATTCATCAAGGGCTTCGGCACCGCGGCGCCGGGCACCGACATCGGAGGGAGATGAGGCGCGGATGGCTGCCATCACGCCCCGCCAGAGGGTCGGCTGGACCACGGCGAACTTCGTGGTCATCGCGCTGGCGCTGTTCCCGGTGCTCTGGCTGGTCTCGCTGTCCTTCAAGACGCCCACGGCCATCCTCGATCCCTCCGTCTGGCCCGCGCAGTGGACCTGGGGGAACTACCACGGGATCCTGAACAGCTCGCAGTTCATCCGGCCGCTGATCAACTCGATCGGCATCGGCCTGATCTCCACGCTCATCGCCGTGGTCCTGGCCTCCATGGCGGCCTACGCGATCGCGCGGCTGCGGTTCCCGGGCAAGAACGTGCTCATCGGGATGGCGCTGCTGATCGCCATGTTCCCGCTCATCGCGCTGGTGACCCCGATGTTCACCATCGAGCGCTCGCTGGGCCTGTTCAACACGTGGCCCGGGCTGATCATCCCGTACGTCGCGTTCGGCCTGCCGCTGGGTATCTACACGCTGTCGGCGTTCTTCCGCGAGATCCCCTGGGAACTGGAGAAGGCGGCCAAGGTCGACGGGGCCACGCCGTTCCAGGCGTTCATCAAGGTCATTGCCCCGCTCGCCGCGCCAGGCATGGTCACCACGGCGATCCTGGTCTTCCTCGCCTGCTGGAACGACTTCCTGCTCGCCATCTCCTTCACCTCGACGATCAGCTCGCGGACGGCGCCAGCCGCCATGCAGTACTTCAGCGGCGGTTCGGTCTTCACCGTTCCGACCGGTCCCATCGCGGCCGCCGCGTGCTTCATCACCATCCCGATCATCATCTTCGTGCTGTTCTTCCAGCGCCGGATCGTCGCCGGGCTGACGTCCGGCGCGGTCAAGGGTTAGGAGAGACAAGTGGCTGAGATCGTTCTCGACAACGTCACCAAGCGGTTCCCGGACGGCGCGCTGGCCGTCGACAACTTCAGCATGGACATCGCCGACGGCGAGTTCGTCATCCTGGTCGGGCCGTCGGGCTGCGGCAAGTCGACGACCCTGAACATGATCGCGGGCCTGGAGGACATCACCTCGGGCGAGCTGCGCATCGGCGGTCAGGTGGTGAACCAGAAGTCGCCCAAGGACCGCGACATCGCGATGGTGTTCCAGAGCTACGCGCTGTACCCGCACATGACCGTGCGGGAGAACATGGGCTTCGCGCTGAAGCTGGCCAAGACGCCGCAGAACGTCATCAACGAGAAGGTCGAGGAGGCGGCCCGGATCCTGGACCTCACCCAGCACCTGGACCGCAAGCCGGCCAACCTGTCGGGCGGCCAGCGTCAGCGGGTCGCCATGGGCCGGGCGATCGTGCGCGACCCGGCGGCGTTCTTGATGGACGAGCCGCTGTCGAACCTGGACGCGAAGCTGCGCGTGCAGACCCGCACCGAGATCTCGCGGTTGCAGCGCCGGCTGGGCACCACCACCGTGTACGTGACGCACGATCAGACCGAGGCCATGACGCTCGGCGACCGGGTGGCGGTCATGCGCAGCGGCGTACTCCAGCAGGTGGCGTCGCCCAAGGTGCTCTACGACTCGCCGGTCAACCTGTTCGTGGCGGGCTTCATCGGCTCGCCGGCCATGAACTTCCTGTCCGGCGCCCTGGAGGACGGCAAGCTGCGCACGAGCCTCGGTGACTTCACGCTCAGCGACCGGCTCCGGCGCGAGGTGGAAAGCGAGGGGACGGGAAGCCAGGTCATCGTCGGCGTGCGCCCCGAGAACTTCGAGGACGCGTCGCTGGTGTCGGCCGACGCCCGGCCCAGCGGGATCACGTTCCGCACCTCCATCGACGTACTTGAATCCCTGGGCTCCGACGTGTTCGTCTACTTCACCCGGGGGCGTGACCAGGGCGTGAGCGCCGCCGAGCTCGAGGAACTCGCCCAGGACGCGGGGCGCGGCGACGTCGCGGGCAGCGGCGACACGGTCGTGGCCCGGCTCGACGCCGCCACCCAGATCCGCGAGGGCCAGGACGCCGAGCTCTGGGTGGACGGCCGGGCGATCCACGTGTTCGACCCGGCCAGCGGCCGTAACCTGTCGCTGGCCGTGGCCGACTCGGGCGGCCCGGGCCGGGACGCCACCACGCTGTCCGAGGCCAGCCACGCCGAGCCGGATCCGGCCGCCCCCAGCGACCCGGTGCCGGGCCAGGCCGGCGAGTCCGTCACCTGATCGTGTGCCGTAGCCGCGCGATGACCTCGTCGTTCCAGTCGTGCGTCCGGATCAGGCGGTATCGCTCGGCGGCGACCCGCATGTAGGCCTCGGCCTCGGTCTGGGAGCCGATCATGCCGGCGGCGCGCAGCATGCGTACCACCGGCCGGTATTCCTCGGCGAACCACCGCCCGGCGATCTCGGCCCGGTCGGCGAACCGGTGGTCGTCCTGCATGCACCGGTACCCCCACGCCTCGACGGCCTCGCCCAGCTCGGCGTACGACCACGGGTCGGTGAAGGTGATCTTGGCGTAGTCCCGCTCGGGCAGCGGAACCCGGGCCCGGAAGAGCCGCTCATAGTCCTTGACCAGCAGGTCGCCCCGGCGGCGGATGCCCGCGGCGGGGACGACCGTGAGTACCTCGGTCACGTAGGCGTCGATCGTGGTGGCACCGGTGGCCATCGCGATCGAGACCCGGTGGTGCCCGTCCTGCACGAAGTGCAGGCCGCCGATGCGGTACACGTCGATGGGCGGGATCGACTCGCCGCGCCGCTGGGCCAGCGCGAGCCGTTCCCACCGCTCCCTGACCCGCCCGGTGGTGGGCCGGAACCTCCGGTCGAAGTCCCGGGTGGAATCGACGCTGCCGACGATCGTGTCCAGCCGGATGGTCTGCAGGCCCAGCCGCCGCTCGCCCTTCATGCCCAGCGCGGCCACGACCTCGTCGAACGGCAGGATCAGGTTGACGTCGTCCGGCCCGCGGCGCAGCCAGTGGGCTAGCCGGGCCAGCGTCTGGCGCCGCCGGGCCCGCATGAAGTCGTTCTCGACGTCCGCGCGGGGGAAGCCGGTGTCAGGGGGCATCGCGGTGACCGGGGAGCAGTTCGGCCAGGCCGGCGCCCGGATCGATCTCCAGCAGGTGCCACCCGGTGACGTTGCACACCACGGTGCGGCCCAGCCGGCGGGGCGCGGCCGGCGAGCCGTTGGGGTGCACGTGCCCGTGCAGCAGCGCGGTCGGCCGGAGCGCGGTGACCAGGCCGGGCAGCGCCGTGAACCCGCGATGGGGCGGGTCGTCGCCGTCGCCGACGCCGCGCGGCGGGGCGTGCGTCAGCAGCACGTCGACCGCGCGGCCGTCCCGCCGGCGCCGCCACCAGGCCCGGCCGCGCAGCATGCGGGCGCGCCGGGCCTGCTGCCGGTCGGTGTACTGGTTCGGCCCGTCGCGGTAGCGCAGGCACCCGCCGAGCCCGGCCAGGCGCAGGCCAGCGACGTCGACGACCCGGCCATCGGCGTTGACCGCGCCGGCCGGCCAGGGTGGCCGGGCGGGCAGGCCGGCCCGGAGCGTCAGGCCGGCCCGCGACGTGCGGTACCCCGAGACGTCCGGGTCGTGATTGCCGGGCACGAACGCCAGCGGGACGTCCAGCACGTTCATCAGCGTGTCCAGGTAGTCGAACGGCAGGTCGCCGCAGGCCAGGATCACCTCGGCCGTCCGCACCGCGGCCGGATCGCAGACCAGCGCGTCATCGGCCTCGTCCGACACCGCGAGCACGCGAACCACCCCTCGATCGTAAGGCCCGGCTCGCGGCATGCTTAGCGGCTGGCGGGTTCCCGCACGTCGAGGCCGCGCTGGCGCAGCGCCGCCTCCACCCGGTAGATCTCGGGGAGCGGGGCGCGGTCGCCGCCGGCCGGGGGACTGACCTCGAGCCGCTGACAGGCTGCGGTGAGCGCGTCGGCGTACGCGCCGCGCAGGGCCTGGACCCGGTGGTGTTTGGCGGTCAGGTCGGCCCGGTTCTCGGTGTCCTCGAGTTGCGCGCGGAGCCGTCGCAGCCTGGCCTCCAGCCGCTCGACCGGCTCGGCCGGCGCGTGCTTGCGGCGCGCCCGGGCCACGGCCTCGCTGAGCCAGGACGCCCCGCGCCAGGCGTAGATGAACACGAACACCGCGACCGTGGGCAGCGCGATCGCGAAGAGCAACTCGGCAACCGGGCTCACCCGTCCAGTGTCGACTCGGCGTCGGGCGAAATCAAGCGGCCCGATTAAGATGCCCCTGTCCGTCGCTGTCGCCGAGGGCTACCCCGCGATTGGGAGGCACATGGACGAGAACGCCGGCGGGCGGCGCTGGTGGCAGGGCGCCGTCCTGTATCAGCTCTACGTCCGGTCCTGGCAAGACACCAACGGCGACGGATACGGCGACCTGAACGGCGTTATCGAACGGCTGGACTACCTGTCCTGGCTGGGCGTGGACGGCATCTGGCTGTCGCCCACCATGCCGTCCCCGGACGACGACTGGGGCTACGACGTCAGTGGCTACCTGGGCGTGCATCCCGAGCTCGGCACCCTCGCCGACCTCGACCGGCTCGTGGCCGAGGCGGGGGCGCGGGGGCTGCGGGTGCTCCTGGACCTGGTGCCCAACCACACCAGCACGGCCCATCTGTGGTTCGTGGACGCCGCGAGCGGCCGGGACGCGGCGCACCGCGACTACTACATATGGGCCGATCCGGCCCCCGGAGGCGGCCCGCCGAACAACTGGCTGGACTCCACCGGCCGGCCGGCCTGGGCCTGGCACGAGCCGACCGGCCAGTACTACCTGCACAGCTTCCTGGAGAGCCAGGCCGACCTGAACTGGCGCGAGCCCGCGGTACACGCGGAGTTCCGCGAGATCCTCCGGTTCTGGTTCGACCGGGGGATCGCCGGGTTCCGCATCGACGTGGCGCAGGGCCTGTACAAGGACGCGCGGCTACGCGACAACCCGCCGGGCTCGCCGGACGACCCGCTGGTGGGCCGCTCCGGCCAGCAACCGGTACACACCATGAACCAGCCCGAGAGCCACGGCGTGTTCCGTGACTGGCGCAAGATCGCCGACGGCTACCAGCCGCCCCGCCTGCTGCTCGGCGAGACGTGGGTGAACCTGAGTGATCTCGCGCTGTACTACGGCCACGATGACGAGCTGCAGCTCGGGTTCAACTTCCCGTTCGTCTTCGCCCCGTTCGCCGCGAGCGAGCTGTCCGCGGTGGTCGCCGGCACGCTCGCGGTCCTGCCGGCCGGAGCGTGCCCGGTGTGGACCGGGTCGAACCACGACGTGGGCCGCTTCCCGACCCGCTGGTGCGGCGGCGACGAACGCAAGATCCGGCTCGCGCTGCTGGTCCTGGCCACCCTGCCGGGCACGACCGTGCTGTACTACGGCGACGAGATCGGGATGACCGACGTCGCGGTCCCGCCCGGGCTGCGCCAGGACAAGATGACCGCGGACGTGCCCGGCGCGGCGGGCAGCCGGGACCGGGGCCGGACCCCTATGCCGTGGGACGCCAGCGCCACCGGCGGGTTCACGTCCGCCGGCGCGGTGCCCTGGCTCCCGCTCGGCGACCCGGCCGCGGCCAACGTCGCGGCCCAGCGCGACGACCCGGCCTCGGTGCTCTCGTTCTGCCGGCGCGCACTCGCCCTGCGCCGCGCCGAGCGCATCGGCCAGGCCCCCGGGTACGAGCTGGTCACCGCGGCCGGGGGGCAGTGGGTCTACCGCGCGGGCGGCGTCACCGTCGCGGCCAACTTCTCCGACGCACCCGCGGACCGGCCCGCCGCGCTCGGCGAGGTCCTGCTGGACACCGTCGAGGGCCAGCCGCCCGCCACCGGGCCGATCGGGCCCTGGGCCGGCATCGTGGCCCGGACCGCGGCGGGGTGACCCGGCGCCGTCCTCAGCCAAGCCGGCTGGGATTGACCACCTGGCTGGCCGGCGGCGGACCCGGCACCGACGCGGTGTCCCACTGGGAGAACTCGATCGCGCCCTGGCCGGTCGAGGTGATGGCCAGCGGGTAGTGCGGGCTGCTGCTCGCGACCACGATCGTTCCCTGCCGGACGGCCAGGCGGTAGGCGGCCTGGCCGTGGTAGGTGGTCGGCGTGAACACGTCCTTGCTGGTGGACTTGACCGGGAACTTGCTGATCACCTGGCTGTACAGCGCGGAGAGCGACAGGCCGGAGGTCAGCGAGCTGGTCGACGAGCTGGGGATCGCGACGTATTTGCCGCACAGCGTGGCGCACACCGTGGACGGCGCGCCCGACTGGGTCAGGAACTGCTGGTCGATCTTCACGAAGGACTTGCCCGCCGTCTGCAGCACGCTGAACGATTTGCTGCCCTCACTGAACGTGCCCTCGAGCCCGGCCGGCTTGGCAAAGATCAGGTCGAGCGTCACATGCTGCCCGGCGTCGTCACCGCTCCCGGACATCCGGACGCTCCGCGCGTGGGCCACGGCCGATTGCATCTGCGGGATCAGCGTGCCCACGGTCGGGCCGGTGGCTGAGCCCGAGCCGCCGCCGCACGCGGCCAGCAGCCCGGCGGCCAGGGCGGCGGTCAGGACGGCCAGCCGCCGGGTCGTAGTGATCAAGGTGAGGGCTCCCTAGGCTGCGGACCGAGCGCCCGGTCGCGCATGCGTGCAAAAGGTACTCAACCGTAGCAGCTCGGGCCGCGGCTGACCGCAGATGTCGTGATCCGGGACGCAGAGCCGCCTGGCGGTACACCGGGGCGGGTGGCAGCGCTGCCGTCCTGTTGCGGTTTGTGCTATTGACGCCGATTTGACATCGTGACATCTTGGCGGAGAGCGGGTAATTCCACGTTTTCCGCGCAACACCTCCTGGGGTGGTAGGTCAGATGCTGCCCGGTTTATCCACGTGACCCGCGCCAGCGAGCAGGCTTTGTCGGGGAGATGGTGGGGGTAGCGATGCGCGGTCTGATGCGTCGTACGGTGATAGCGGCCGTGGCCGGGGTGGTCTTACTGGGTCCGGCGGTGGGGATGGCCAGCGCCGCCGGGGGGCGGCTGCCTGGTCCCCGCGACCGTTCCTGTGTGCCATTGAATCTTGCTCAAGCTCTTGAATCGCACAAGAGCGCGGTCACTGGACTCCGTGGCCTTGTGGCCGCATGTCAACCCGGCACCGCCACCCTCGAAATTGCCGAGCTCACCTCGGTGTCGTGCGCCCGGTACTACAGTCCCGGTTCGTGATCTGGCGTCGGGTGATCATGGTGGTGCGGTCCGGAGTCGTGCCTGGTAGTGGTGGTAGCGGGCGCGGGCCTGGTGTTTTCGCCGCCAGCGGGACCAGGCGTA
>Ga0207416_1004144_pt1 | contig 12919 bp, 7 predicted proteins | sample PaiPotPPM11metaG_FD_184107 | JGI IMG/M metagenome (GOLD analysis project Ga0207416, IMG submission 184107) | Iron sulfur acid spring bacterial and archeal communities from Banff, Canada, to study Microbial Dark Matter (Phase II) - Paint Pots PPM... ...
GAGCACCTTGGTGATCGCGGCGGTCAGCGTGGTCTTGCCATGGTCGATGTGCCCGATCGTTCCCACATTGACGTGGGGCTTGGTTCGCTCAAACTTCTGCTTTGCCATTCCTTACTCGGTCTCCTTCTAACCTCTGGCCCGCGCGGGCGCGAAACCGTCTATCGACGGCTCCCGGCCGCTTCGGCCTCTACTGTCGCCTTCTTGCGAATTTCGTCCGCAATGCTCTGCGGCACTTGCTCGTAGTGAGACGGTTCCATGGCGTACGACGCGCGCCCTTGTGTCATGGACCGGACCGTCGTAGCATATCCGAACATATCGGAGAGTGGAACGAGCGCGCGGATCACATGGACGTTGCCGCGAGGCTCCATATGCTCGACGCGACCGCGCCTCGCGTTGAGGTCTCCAATCACGTCGCCCACGAAGTTCTCGGGCGTTGTGACCTCAACGCGCATGATTGGCTCCAGGATGACCGGCCCCGCCTTGTTGGCTGCTGCTTTGAACGCCATCGAGCCGGCGATCTTGAATGCCATCTCGGATGAATCGACCTCGTGGTACGAGCCGTCATAGAGGGTGGCGCGGACGTCCACGACTGGATAGCCGGCGAGGACGCCGCTATCCAATGCTTCACGGACGCCGTTCCCCACTGCCGATATGTACTCGCGCGGCACCACGCCGCCTACGATCTTGTCTACAAATTCAAAGCCGGCACCTGCCTCCAGAGGTTCTACCTCGAGCCAGACGTCACCGTACTGGCCCCGGCCGCCGGTCTGCCGGATGAATCGCCCCTCAGCATTCGCCTTGCGCGTGATGGTCTCTTTATACGCCACCTGCGGCCGGCCGACATTCGCCTGAACCTTGAACTCCCGCAGCATGCGATCGATGATGATTTCCAGATGCAGCTCACCCATACCGGAGATGATGGTCTGCAAGGTCTCAGGATCGGTGCGCAGTCGGAAAGTCGGATCCTCCTCGGAGAGGCGAACCAGCGCTTCGGACATCTTGTCTGTGTCGGCCCTCGTCTTCGGCTCGACCGCAACCGAGATGACGGGTTCCGGGAACTGAATCGACTCGAGAATGATGGGATGGTTGGCGTCGCACACCGTATCGCCGGTGAAGGTGTTCTTGAGACCGACTATCGCGACGATGTCGCCGGCAGCCACTTCACTGATGTCCTCTCGGTGGTTGGCGTGCATGCGAAGCAGACGTCCGACCCGTTCCCGATTGTCTTTGGTCGAGTTCAGGACGTAAGAGCCAGAGGTCAGCCGGCCACTGTAGATGCGGCAGTAAGCCAGCCTTCCTACATATGGATCGGCCACGATCTTGAAGGCCAGACCCGACAACGGCTCGGCCGCGTCGGGGCCGCGCTCCTCAATTTCGCCCGTCCTGGGGTTGAGGCCTTGAACCGGTGGTACGTCGAGCGGCGATGGAAGAAAGTCGACGATCGCGTCCAGCATCGGCTGGACTCCCTTATTTCGCAAGGCGGACCCACAGAGGACGGCAACCATCTTGTTGGCAATGGTCGCCCGGCGGATCGCCTGGCGTATCAGATCCGGCGTGATCTCCTCACCTTCCAGATGGGCTAGGTAGGCTAGGGTGAACTCTTCGTCGACCTGCGACAGCGCCTCGAAGAGGTGCTCACGCGCTTCGCTGGCCGCGGATAACATCTCCTCGGGAATCTCGGTCTCATTGAGCTGCGTGCCAAGATCATCCGCGTAGATGATGGCGTTCATATCGATCAAGTCGACGATTCCCACAAAATCGGCCTGTGTCCCTATCGGAAGCTGAATGACGACGGGATGCGCTCCGAGGCGATCGCGAATCATCTCTACGGATCGCTCGAAGTCCGCCCCAATGCGGTCCATCTTGTTGACAAAAACAATCCTGGGAACCGCGTACTTGTCAGCCTGGCGCCAGACCGTCTCGGACTGTGGCTCTACACCGGCGACGGCATCCAGGACCACGACCCCGCCGTCCAGAACGCGCAGCGACCGCTCAACCTCGACGGTGAAGTCGACGTGACCGGGCGTGTCAATGATGTTGATGCGGTGCCCGTTCCAGAATGATGTGGTCGCGGCCGACGTGATGGTAATGCCACGCTCGCGCTCCTGCTCCATCCAGTCCATCGTGGCGGCGCCCTCGTGGACTTCGCCAACCTTATGAATCTTATTCGTATAGAACAGGACGCGCTCGGTCGTGGTCGTCTTGCCGGCATCGATATGAGCGATGATGCCGATATTTCTTGTTTTTTCTAATCCGAATTCTTGTGCCATGCGTTGTGCTAGCGCGCTTGGCCGGTTGATTTCGGCTCCCACGCGGGAGGCGGCCGCCTAGAAGCGGTAGTGTGCGAACGCGCGGTTCGCCTCGGCCATGCGATGAGTATCCTCTCTTTTCTTGATGGTTGCGCCGACGCCATTCGCGGCGTCGAGGAGCTCCGCAGCAAGCTTCTCGGACATGGATTTCCCTGCTCGTCTGCGAGCTGATGAAATGAGCCAGCGGGTGGCAAGCGCCCGGCGGCGGTCGCCCCTGATCTCCACCGGAACCTGGTAGGTCGATCCTCCTACACGGCGAGGCTTCACTTCGAGCACGGGAGTAGCGTTTCGCATCGCCTGCTCGAACGTGTCGAGGGCATTGCGGCGAGTTCGATCTTCCATGACATCGAACGCAGCGTACAAAATCGCTTGGGCAACGGTCTTTTTGCCCTTGCGCATAAGGTTGTTGATGAACTTCGCTACCGATCGACTTCGATATTTCGGATCTGGTATGACTATTCGCCTTGACACCTTGGCGCGCCGTGGCACTTCTCTTACCTCCGTGGGCTCTTTGCTTGTCTGTGATCTTTATTCCGGGCTCTGGACCCGATGCTTACGACACGTGTTGAGGCACTGCCACATCATTGGCCTAGCTTGGCAGTGCCTCAACAAATGATTAACTTGTTGACGTCGGGCTATTCGGCCCGCGTATCAACTGCCTTTAGGACGTTTGGCGCCGTACTTGGACCGACCCTGTTTTCTGTTGTTTACTCCTGCGGCATCCAGGGTGCCGCGAATGATGTGGTACTTGACACTCGGGAGGTCTTTCACCCGGCCTCCGCGCACCAGCACGACGGAGTGCTCCTGAAGATTATGCCCTTCGCCGGGTATGTAGGCAGTCACGTCTCGTCCATTGCTCAGCCGCACTCTCGCGATCTTGCGGAGCGCTGAATTCGGCTTCTTCGGGGTCATGGTCCGAACCTGAGTGCAAACGCCACGCTTTTGAGGCGCGCCCCTCAGCTGCAAGCGGCGCTGCTTCAGCGTGTTGTAAGCAAACTGCAGGTCAGGAGTTTTTGATTTTTTATGGCTCGGTTTTCGGCCTTTGCGCACCAGCTGACTAATGGTCGGCAAAAGTGATTCTCCTCAGTGACGCACTGAGCGCAGTCCCCATGAGCAAAGGGGACTGCGCACCATCAACAGTATATCAATCGCCGTCCGGCTGGTCAAGGTTCGGCGCGCCTACCGCGGCATCTACCAACTCTGCCTCGCCACTCGCCGCCGATGTCGCACCTTCTGGCTGATCCTCTGCATGTCCGTCGCCGTCTGCTCCGTTGAAGGGCAGCTCGCCGGCGAGCTCAGCCAGCTCGAGCTCTCCTGCCCCTGCTGCAAACAACGCTTCGCGTGCCCGTCGCCGGGCCAGCAGGCCCGTGCCGGCAGGAATGAGCTTACCGATGATGACATTCTCCTTGAGGCCCACCAGGTGGTCGACCTGTCCGGCAATTGCCGCATCGGTCAGCACCTTTGTCGTGTCCTGGAAGGATGCAGCCGCCAGGAAGCTATCGGTGGTGAGGCTGGCCTTGGTTACGCCCAGCAGGACTGTTGTGGCCGTAGCCGGCTCACCACCCTGTGCCAGCACGCCTGCATTGATGGTTTCGTACTTAAACCGATCGACGAGCTCGCCGGGAAGAAGATCAGTATCGCCAGGCGTGTCCACTCGGACCTTGCGCAACATCTGTCGCACGATCACCTCGATGTGCTTGTCGTTGATGCCGACGCCCTGCGTGCGGTAGACCTTCTGCACCTCGTCTACCAGGAAGAGCTGAACGTCCTCGCGTCCCATCACCCGCAGGATGTCTTGCGGATTGGAGGAACCCTCGGTCAGCTGCGTACCGGCGGTGACGAACTGACCGTCCGTCACGCGGAGGCGGGCCAGTGCCGGTACAGTGTACTCGCGCACCTCGAGTGGCTCCGGTGCGACGATGAGCTGTCCGTCGCGTTCTGTCAGGCGTCCGGCCGTCTCCGCGACTATCTCTTTTCCGGCTTCAGCTTTTTTGCCCCGCTTGACCGGTCGAGCCAGCACCGTTCCGGGCTGCACCAGCTCTCCACTTGGCACCACTCGGGTGTACCCACGGCTGAGGACGTGCCTTTCCGTCGCCTCCTCTTCGGTCGACGCCACCACGATCTTCTGCTCGTTCTCATCGCGCAACACCCGGACGACGCCGTCGATCTCAGCGATCACGGCGACTTCCTTTGGCACGCGGGCTTCAAAGAGCTCCTCCACGCGAGGCAAACCCTGGGTGATATCGGATCCTGCGACGCCTCCCGTATGGAAGGTACGCATGGTCAGCTGCGTTCCGGGCTCTCCGATCGACTGGGCAGCAATGATTCCAACCGCCTCGCCCATCTCGACCAGGTTGCCGGTTGCAAGGCTCCAGCCATAGCAATGTCGGCAGAGTCCATGCTTGGCCAGGCACGTCAGCGGCGAACGGACGAGGATCGAAGCATCTCGGTCTTTGGCCAGTGTAGCTCCGATCTCTTTGGCGAGCTGCTGGTCGACCGGCTCGTTCGCATCCACCATCAGCGTGCCGGTCTCGGGATCGTAGAATGCGGCGGCCGTCCAGCGGCCGATTATTCGCTGAGTAATCGGCTCGGCGATGCCGTCGCTCTCGGCTCGCTCTCGGAGCGTGACACCGGCGGTGGCCTGGCAATCCTCCTCGCGGATGATAACATCCTGCGCCACGTCGATCAGGCGTCGGGTAAGGTAGCCTGATTCAGCAGTGCGAAGAGCGGTATCCGCCAGACCCTTCCGGGCGCCGTGCGTCGAGATGAAGTACTCGAGCACGCTCAGACCTTCGCGGAAGTTCGAGCGGATGGGCATCTCGATGATCTTGCCGGACGGGTCGGCCATGAGGCCTCGCATACCGGCGATCTGTCGCACCTGCGTAAATCCACCCTTGGCCGCACCAGAAACCGACATCATGTAGATCGGACCGTTCGGATCAAGACTCTCGGTCACGGCCTCTTCGACCTCCTGGCTCGCCTGGGTCCAGGCATCGACAGCCTTGCGATATCGTTCCTCCTCGGTGATCAGACCTTCCTCGTATTGCTCCTGGATGCGGAGCACTTCCTCATCAGCCTCATGCAGGATACCGGTCTTGTCCTTCGGAATCGTGATGTCCGAGACGCTCATGGTGATCCCGGAGTGCGTGGCGTAGTGGAATCCAAGCCGCTTGATCTCGTCGGCCACCTCTGCCGTCTTTTCCTGGCCATACGCTGAGTAGACCTCTGCCACGGCATCCCGGAGCGAACCCTTGTCCTGGATCCGGTTGCGATAGGGGATGGTCGGCGGCAGCGCCTCATTGAAGATGATCCGCCCCACCGTGGTTTCGAGCCCGTATGCCCGGTCGCTGTTAGGGAGCAGCACCAGGTCGTCGCGCCGAACGATGCCGGCTGATGTCTCGATGACATCTTGATCCAGCAGGTGCTGCGGCATGTAAATGTAGATGCGCCCGTGGAGTGAAATCCGCCCCAGCTCGAACGCCTGGAGCGCCTCGTCAAAGGTAGCGAAGACGGTGTGTGTGCCCTTCTCACCTTCCTTGATCGAGGTGAGATAGTAGCAGCCGAGCACCATGTCCTTCGTCGGGTTGACGACAGGCTCACCATTTGCCGGAGACAGCAGATTGCGCGAGCTCATCATCCGCGTCCGAGCCTCATTCTGTGCAGCTCGAGACAAGGGAACATGCACTGCCATCTGATCGCCGTCGAAGTCGGCGTTGAACGCCGTACACACCAGCGGATGGATCTGGATCGCACTTCCCTCTACCAGCACTGCGTCAAACGCCTGTATACCCAGGCGGTGCAAGGTTGGAGCCCGATTGAGCAAAACCGGGTGGTCCTTGATCACCTCTTCGAGCACGTCCCAGACCTCAGGCCGCACGCGCTCCACGATGCGCTTTGCGCTCTTGATGTTATGAGCGAAGCTACGTTCGACCAGCTTCCGCATGACGAACGGCTTGAACAGCTCAAGAGCCATTTTCTTGGGCAGGCCGCACTGATTCAGTCGAAGGTCGGGTCCGACCACGATGACGGATCGTCCGGAATAATCGACTCGCTTACCGAGCAGATTCTGGCGGAACCGGCCCTGCTTGCCCTTGAGCATGTCGGAGAGACTCTTGAGCTTGTGGTTACCCGAACCATTGACTGCTCGACCGCGCCGGCCGTTATCGATCAGCGCATCTGTCGCTTCCTGCAGCATCCGCTTTTCGTTGCGGATGATGATTTCGGGCGCTCCCAGCTCGATCAGTCGCTTCAAACGGTTGTTGCGGTTGATGACCCTGCGGTACAGGTCGTTGAGATCGCTGGTGGCAAACCGGCCACCGTCGAGCTGAACCATCGGACGCAGATCCGGCGGAATGACGGGCAAAACCGTCAGAATCATCCACTCCGGCTTCTGGTCGGATTTGCGGTATGCCTCGACCACTCGCAGACGCTTGGTCGCTTTCTTCCGGCGCTGGCTCGACTGGCTGGAGTTACGGATCTCGTTCCGGAGCTCCACGGCCAGCTGATCGAGGTCGAGCTGCAGTATGATGTCGCGGATCGCCTCCGCGCCCATGGCTGCGTCGAACAGGTAGCCGTAGCCGTCTTTCAGCTCTCGATACTGCGTCTCGTTGAGGAGCGACATCACCTTGATGGAATCGATTTCCTCAATTCGGCGCTGCGTCTCCTGCCTGACCTGATCAATCTGATCGTCGATACCCGAACGAGCCTGGGCCAGCTCGGCATCAACTGCTTTTTGATCTATATCGCGCTGAGCCTGGTGCCGTGACTCCAGCTCCGCTCGGTCGTGCTCGTATTGCGCTTCGATCTCCTCGACGCGCGCATTGGCGGCCTCGATGCTGATGCCGCTCGCCATGACCTCGTTGATCGCGTCAGTCCGACGCTGCTCCAGAGCCGCGATCTCCTGCGCGCGCTCGATATCGCCTTCTTGCACCCGCGCTATCAATTCGGCGCCGCGGCTCTCTACGCTGCCCTCGATCTCGGCGATCCGCGCAGCTTCGTCTTCACGCGCCTTCTCGGTGGCGCGGCGTTTCCCTTCCTCGTCCACACGGGTCACGATGTAGAGCGCAAAGTAGAGGATGCGCTCCAAATTGCGCGGCGATACGTCCAGCAGCAGACCCAGGCGGCTGGGCGTGCCCTTGAAATACCAGATGTGGCTGACCGGCGAAGCCAGCTCGATGTGCCCCATGCGCTCGCGACGCACTTTGGCTCGAGCTACCTCGACGCCGCACTTGTCACAGATGATGCCCTTGTAGCGGACGCGCTTGTATTTGCCGCAGTAGCACTCCCAGTCCTTGGTGGGACCGAAAATGCGCTCGCAAAACAGGCCATCCTTTTCGGGTTTGAGCGTCCGGTAGTTGATCGTCTCGGGCTTCGTCACCTCACCATACGACCAGCCACGAATCTGCTCCGGAGACGCCAAACTAATCCGAATCGCATTAAAGTCATTTACTTCTAACAATGTGTCCTCCAACGAGCTCAGAGCTGTGAGCCCTGAGCTCCGAGCCTACGTCCGTGAGACTCGAGCTCATAGCTCATGGCTCACGGCTCATAGCTCCTCGCTAGTCGCCCTTCTCAAAACCGGTGATATTGACATCCAGATTCGGAATCTGATCCAGGCCTGCCTCGTCGGCGAAATGGACCTCTTCCTCATCTTCGTTTAAGACTTCTACCGACAGCGCCAGGCTCTGAAGCTCCTTCACCAGCACCTTGAATGACTCAGGGACGCCTGGCTCAAGGATACTTTCGCCCTTCACTATTGCCTCGTAGGTCTTGACGCGCCCGATGACGTCGTCGGATTTGACCGTCAGTAGCTCCTGAAGGATGTGAGCGGCGCCATATGCCTCGAGAGCCCATACTTCCATCTCGCCGAACCGCTGGCCGCCGAACTGCGCTTTTCCACCGAGCGGCTGCTGCGTCACCAGCGAGTATGGTCCGGTCGAGCGGGCGTGGATCTTATCTTCTACCAGGTGAGCCAGCTTGAGCATGTAGATCTCACCCACTGTCACCTCCTGATCGAAGGACTGCCCGGAACGACCGTCGTAGAGCACCATCTTGCCGTGCGTCGGCAGGTTCGCCCGAGTCAGCTCGTTCACGATCTGCCCCTCACTGGCACCGTTGAAGACCGGCGTCGACGCCTTGTAGCCAAGCTCGGCCGCCGCCCATCCCAGATGGGTCTCGAGCACTTGGCCGATGTTCATGCGAGACGGGACGCCCAGCGGGTTGAGAATCATGTCGACCGGAGTACCGTCTGGCAGGAATGGCATGTCCTCCTGTGGCACGATCTTCGAGATAACGCCCTTGTTGCCGTGCCGGCCGGCAATCTTGTCGCCCTCAGATATCTTTCGCTTCTGCGCGATACTGACGCGGACCAGCTGGTTCACACCGGGCGGCAGCTCGTCGCCGTTCTCTCGGCTGAAGACGCGGACGTCTACGACCTTGCCGCGCTCGCCCTGCGGCACGCGCAGCGAGGTGTCTTTGACTTCACGGGCTTTCTCACCAAAGATTGCCCGGAGCAGACGCTCCTCGGCGGTGAGCTCGGTCTCGCCCTTGGGCGTGATTTTGCCCACCAGGATGTCGCCCGGTTCGACCTCGGCCCCAAGGTAGACTATGCCGCGCTCGTCGAGATTCTTGAGTCCTTCCTCGCCGACATTCGGGATATCGCGCGTTATCTCTTCGGGACCGAGCTTGGTGTCGCGCGCGTCCACCTCGTGCTTTTCCATGTGGATGGAGGTGAATTTATCCCGCATCACCAGGTTTTCGCTAATGAGGATGGCATCTTCGTAGTTGCCGCCTTCCCAGAGCATGAAGGCCACCAGCACGTTCTGCCCCAGGGCAAGCTCGCCCTGATCGGTGGAAGAGCTGTCCGCGAGGACATCGCCTCTCTTCACCCGCTGCCCCTTGCTGACGATCGGCCGTTGGTTGATCGTCGTCCCCTGGTTTGAGCGGACGAACTTGCGCAACGGATATCGATGTTCCTGTTCTCGTGGGGCAACCGCGCCGTCGGAGCCCTCGTCCGCCACTACAATCTCACGACCCGTTGCGCTCGTGACCACGCCATCGGACAGCGAGAGGATCAGCTGGCCGGAATCGTATGCTGCGCGGCGCTCGGTCCCGGTTCCGACGAACGGAGCCTCCGGAACGAGCAAGGGCACAGCCTGCCGCTGCATGTTCGATCCCATAAGCGCGCGATTGGCATCGTCATGTTCCAGGAACGGAATCAGAGCCGTCGCCACGCTTACCAGCTGACGGGGAGACACGTCCATGTAGTCGACCCGTTGCACCGGCTCCATTTCGAAGCCCTCACCGTATCGCACGGACACGCGATCCTCGACGAACTCGTAGTATTCGTTCAACGGTGCATTCGCCTGAGCGATCGCGAAGTTTTCTTCTTGTAGCGCAGTAAGGTATTCGATATCGGTGGAGGCGAAGGGCCGAACGGGGACTTCCTTTACCTTGGCCGCACGCAGCTGCTCCACAACTCCACTGTCTATCTTGGTTCCCGCGGTGGCGATCACCGTGCCTTTACCGTCCGCAACGTCAGACCGGAGGGTGCGACCTTCCAGGTCGCTCGCGTTGATCGGTAGGGTCCTGAGCACTTTTCGGTATGGAGTTTCGATGAATCCGTACTTGTTGGTGCGCGCATACGATGCTAACGAGCCGATCAGGCCGATGTTGGGCCCTTCGGGCGTCTCGATCGGACAGATCCGACCGTAGTGCGAGTGGTGGACGTCGCGCACGTCGAACCCTGCGCGCTCGCGAGAGAGGCCACCCGGCCCGAGGGCACTCAGGCGCCGCTTGTGCGTCAGCTCGGCGAGTGGGTTGGTCTGATCCATGAATTGGGAGAGCTGGCTACCGCCGAAGAATTCCTTCATGGCTGCCACGACAGGCCGAATATTGATGAGAGCGTTCGGCTTTGCCGACTCGACATCCTGAATCGTCATACGCTCTTTGACGACGCGCTCCATGCGAAGCAGACCGATGCGGAACTGGTTCTGCAGGAGCTCGCCGACTGCCCTGACTCTCCGGTTGCCCAGATGATCGATGTCGTCGCGCTTTCGGTGGCCGTTATTCGCGCGAATCATCTCTCGCACGATGCCGGCCAGGTCTTCCTTGGTGAGAATGGTTGGCCCGCTCTCGTCTTCCCTGCCCAGCCGCTCATTTAGCTTGTACCGACCCACCCGGTTGAGATCATAGCGACGCGCATGAAAGAAGAGCGAGTTGATCAGGCTCCGAGCATTTTCCAGCGTGGGCGGGTCTCCCGGCCGCAGCCTTTTATACATTTCGACCAGGCCTTCATCCTGGTTGTGAGTTGGATCGCGGTCCAGGGTGCTCTGCAGGTATGAGTGGTCCGGATCGGTATCGACATCGTCGAGCAGCGCGTGCAGATCCTCGTCGCTGCTGTATCCCACAGCCCGCAGGAGCGTGGTAACCGGAATCTTTCGCTTCCGATCGACCTTGACCGTCATCACGCTGCGATTGCTTGTCTCAAACTCGAGCCAGGCGCCTCGGTTTGGAATGAGCTTGGCGCCCCACAGCTCGCGGCCTGTCGACGGATCGTCCTCTGGGGTAAAGTACACGCCGGGCGATCGCACCAGCTGGCTCACGACAACGCGCTCTGCACCATTGATAACAAAGGTGCCCTGCTCCGTCATGAGCGGAAAGTCGCCCATAAAGACCTCTTGCTCGGTTATCTCGCCAAGCGGTTCCCCTTCGGCGGTGACCTTCTTCACCAGGCGCGCCTTGACCGCGAGGGGAGCCGAATAGGTCATGTCGCGCAACCGACAGTCCGCTTCGCTGTATTTCGGGCGTCCGAAGGGCACATCCGGTACGATAAACTCCAGGGACATCTTCCCCGCGAAGTCGGTAATAGGAGATATTTCCTCGAATAGTTCTTTGATACCTTCGGACTGGAACCACCCGAACGAATCCAGCTGCATCTGAATGAGATTGGGCAGTGGGAGAACTTCGTTGAATCGGGCGAACGACACTCGTTGATCGCCGGAGACTTCTATAGCCATTCATACTCCTTGAACAAGAGAGAAATACAGAGCACCTGAAACACGTAACGGCACTTGCCCATGGGCAAGTGCCCCCGACCTGAACTGCGAACTTCTAGCGTAGCACGTGCGTGCGAGAATGTCAATATGCCGCTGGGAGAAAAACCGATTCCGTTGCAAGTCCTGCGTGGGTGGGGAGGTGGGCGCTCGTCCTTATGGTAACTGATTTGGTAGCAAAATACAAATGACGGGTGCCGTCCGCTTTGCAGACCGTGTCCGCGAGACTGCGCACCGGAAACAGAGCTGGCTGTGCCTGGGACTCGACCCAGATCCTTCCCGTTTGCCCGAAGGTATCGCGCCCGACATCCACGGAATCGTTCACTTCTGCAACGAGATAATAAACGCCACTCACCGGCACGTGGCCGCCTATAAGCTGAACTTTGCCTTCTATGAAGCATTGGGCGCGGAAGGATGGAGAGCACTTCAGCAAGTGCGCGAAGCAGTTCCCACGGGCACACCGGTCATTGCCGACGCCAAACGAGGTGATATCCCCAACACGTCGCGCGCCTATGCCGGCGCAATTTTCGAGAAGCTGGGCTTCGATGCCGTTACCGTCACGCCCTACGTGGGTTGGGACGGTGTAGCGCCCTTTGCCGCCTATCGCGGGAACGGTGTCTTTGTCGTCTGCAAGACCTCGAACCCGGGTGCGGCCGATCTCCAGGACGGCTTGATCGACGGCCAGCCGCTGTATATCCGGGTGGCTCGAAAAGCCCTGTCCTTGAAGTGCGAGTCAGATATCGGCCTGGTGGTTGGCGCTACTCACCCTGAGTCGCTTCGCGTGGTCCGCTCCCTCAGCTCGAGTGCTCTCATCCTTGCACCCGGCATCGGCACTCAGGGTGCGTCTACGGCCGAGGCTATGGCAGTGGGAGCGAACCTGGACGGAGACAATCTGCTGGTGAATGTATCACGATCAATTCTCTACGCTTCATCGGACAGGGATTTTGCCGCGGCGGCTGGACGTCGGGCCGCGCAGATTGCCGCCGAAACATGGCTCGGGAGTGCACCCGTCGATGTCCGTGGTTGACTTTCGTCTCGGGGACAAGCTCCAGCTCCGAAAGCCGCATCCGTGTGGCGGCACAGTGTGGCAGGTCGTTCGCATCGGCGCTGACATCGGTCTCACCTGCCTGACATGCTCCCGCCGGGTCCTGCTCCCACGGACAACCCTTGAGCGCCGCATGAAGAGATTCATTGAGCGCGGTGGAGAGCCGCCCGGTCTGTAACCCCTTACGCCACCGTCTCAATAAGCCAGCGACTTGGCGTTCGCCGCATTAGGTCAAACTGCCTCCCCGTCGACAACTCCAGACAGCGCAAGCCGTACGCACAGTCTTCGGTGCGGCGAATGTCGAGCCAGTCCTCGCCCGGAAAGAGACGCTGTACCGCGTCTTCGCATAGGTTGTCAACGGATATATAGTGCCGGATCAGCTCAGCTTTGTTCTTGATGCCAGACAGCTTGTCCTTCACTGCCATGATCACCATGGCATACTTGGCCTTGCGCGCTCGATCGGTGTAGTAGATGTACCACTCGAGGCCGCTCTTCCACACGTCGCACATGCT
>Ga0207416_1004145_pt1 | contig 12917 bp, 13 predicted proteins | sample PaiPotPPM11metaG_FD_184107 | JGI IMG/M metagenome (GOLD analysis project Ga0207416, IMG submission 184107) | Iron sulfur acid spring bacterial and archeal communities from Banff, Canada, to study Microbial Dark Matter (Phase II) - Paint Pots PPM... ...
GTTAGATCAGCTGGAACCTCACCCTGGCTAGGTTTGGCCACATCAGCCAAACAGATCGATTCTTCAGCTTAAGCATTTTGTGGATCAGCTGATTAGATCAGTGTTGCATCGACCGGTTGAGCTGGCAAGACTCCTCAGGAACTAATTTGCTAAGCTGCTGGATTTGTTGAGATGGGTAGGAGTTGAAAGCTTGAAAGCCGAGTTGTGCGGCCATGTTCCCTACGTCACTGTCTGGGCAAAGCCCAGTATCTCGCTTTGAAGGAAGTTCGCGAAAGCCCCTAGAATACGCCGCGCCGCTGCGCCACAGTACATGTAGAAACCCTCGGTATACGAAACTACTTGATTCCTGTGTCGCGGCTTAGGTGGACAGCGCTTCTTGATTCCACATCGCGGTGGTGCAGGCCTTGAGAATCTATGTCCACCAGAAGCTGCGCTGAGGTTTAATTTGCTGTTGGTTGCTGCTCGATGTGGTCGATCACCAGCACCGGCACGAGGGCCCTGACCTTGACCAGTTTCAAGCCGAGTTCGCTCTGGATGGCATCCTGCCGCGATATGGGCATCCCGTTCGGGTCCGATGCCGACGGTGGACCGTTTGCATCGGCAGGAGGTGGCCCGTCTCCATTGACCGGCGCGCGGGCCGCCCTAGTAAAGCTGAGAATGTAGTTGTAGCTGCCCGTCAAGCCTGTCTTGTCGCGGACCGGAGCACCCATGAGCTGCATTTGACCAGCCAGGTGCGCCATCGTCACAGCCGTGCAGTATTGGACCGTGTCCAAAGCGGGGTTCTTGGTCCGCGGATCAACGGCGCCCGGTGGCGGAGCCCCGGCGCACGTTTCACGGCGTCCCCGGTCGTAGAGTGGAAGGTTCGGATCGACGGGCGTGAGCTTGGGATTTACGGCAACCAGGTCGTACGCATCGCCTTCGCGCTCCTCCATGTGAGCCTGGAGATGGAAGCGCTCCTGTAGCAGGGCGCGGACCATGAGCTCGATCTGGTCAGGATTGATCGGCGAGGGGTTGTTCCCGTTGGCCGCCGGCTGATCGCCCAATACTTTGGAATCGACGTACCAGCGGTCCTTGTCAAGCCATTCCGGCGCATTGACGACGGCAATCGTAGGGTTTAGGTCCCATGCCATCCCAACCAGGAACCGGAGTGTGATTCCGTTCCATTTGAATTCGTTGGGATCTTGAGGTCCGTTCCCCATCATGCCACGCCCCTGGCTGCTGGAGTCGAACGGCTTGATGACCGAAACGTCAAACTGCGGCAGAGGCCGAGGCATGATCTTTGCCGTGTCGGGCGGGTCCGGCGCCGGTTCTTCATCGGCCCTTTCCACCAGCAGACCCGTCCACGGAGCGGTCCCATTCTCAACCTTCAGCCCGAGCTCTGACGAAAGCGCCTCGGTGAAGGGCACTACGTCGGCACCGACTATGGTGGGCACCCACGACAGTTTGAAGTCGTAGCTGCCTTTCAGGCCGGTCCGATCGATGACCGGCCGCTTGTCCCGCCAACCGGCCTCATCTGCCAGCATGCCGGCGATATCTTTGATGGTTTGGTTGTGGCAGTCGAGGGTCGTCGGCGTCCCGCTGGGAGCTGGGTGCTCCGGTCGCTTGCATCCGGCCTCTCCCCTGCCGTCCGAAGGCCTTAACTTGGAGCCACCTTTCTCCAGGGAGAGTATGCGAGCAGGCTGCGGATAGGTGCCGTTTTGGACGGTGAGATGGAACCGCTCCTCGAGCAAAGCCCTCAGCATCAGCTTTACATCCGCGCCGCTTGTCGTCTCCGGAGTCTTGGCCTCGATATCGTACCGGTCGAACTCAAGCCAGGGAGGACCTCCGATGACCTGGGTTTCCGGAACGTCGTATGCGATGGAGACAAGGGATTCCATGGAGTGCGCGTAAATCACATAGCGGTCGCCTTCGCGCGTGGGCCCGCTCTGATTCGGGATCGGCACGTGCTTGTTGCGGTCCACATGCGCGGCTTCAAACCGGGGGCCGGAAACAAGATCGAATTGGAGTTGCGCCAGACCGGGCAGATCCTGCAGTAGCTCAACTCGCGCGATTTCTCCCGTCGAGAGGGCTTCTTCCTCGGCAATCACCGCGTGTGCGGCGGTCTGCAGCGGCTTCGGCGCGGCCTTAATTGCTGCCGTCATTAGCCGCTGTGCCGCCTCAGCCTGGCCCAACATCACGGGCACGGCCAATGCGAGTGCAGCCACACCAGCCAGCAGCAGTTTCCTGCCGAAGTTGAGTTTCTGACCCATGCTTTCCGTCATGATGCGGACGATGCGTTTTTTCAAGTCGGCCCCGGAGATGCCAGAGACACAGGCGAGCGGGGATTCTACGCAGAGTTTGCAAACACTCAAGATCGCGTCAGCGTAGTCGCGTGGCTCGCCGCCGAGGTCCAGCACGGCCTCATCGCACGCACGCTCGCGTTCTTCAACCAGCCGCGTTCCAATCCACCAGACCAGCGGATGGAACCAAAAGATCGCCTCTACGACCATGTGGATCGCAGCGGTCAGATTGTCACGTCTTCGGATGTGGCTTAGCTCGTGGGCCAGTACCGCTTCCAGTTGGGATGGCGAGAGATGTTTCAGAATGTCCTCAGGTAAGAGCAGGACAGAACGCAGGAACCCGACGACGCCGGGTTCGAGCAATCCCGGCGATGAACGAACGGCGACCTCAGCGTCGATATCAATCGGCATGCTCGCCCGTAGAGCAGCCCGAACGCGCAGCCAGCCGCGAAGTCGGACAAGCACCACGCTCAAAAACCCGCAGACCCACACGCAAACGATCGCGATGGGAATCCAGTCAGTGCTGTGCGTGGGCTGAGCGGAGGGGATGAACGACGAAGTGTCCGGAAACGGTTGCGCGAATTGCTCCAGGTTAACGGAGACGGCCGGCGGTGCAAGCTCGGTCGCTATCTTCCTTGCAGCTAGTGCGCTCCAGAGGCTGTTGCCGAGGTTCATCAACAGTGCAAACGGAACGAGAAATTTGACTGACGCGCTCAGCCACAAGCAGTAACGCACCTGAGCTCGATTCTTGCGAAAAGCGAGAGCCGTGAGTGCTACTGCGGCAGCAAATAGCGTTGATTGCCAGAGGTGATTGGTCCATTGGCCGATCATTTCGATTTCTCCTTCCTTTCCGTTTTCTCCTTCTCCAGCTTCTCGATGGTCTTCTCTAACTCCCGAACGTCATCGAGCGTGAGCTTGCCTGCCTCAGCCAGCTGCGCCATCATGGGTTGCGCGCGTCCTCCAAAGAAACTAAGAATCTCATCGAGGAACCGTAGCCGCGCCGCATCCCTGGCGACGGTCGGCTCAAAAATGTGTGCGTTCCCGATCTTCCGCACGCGGCGCACTGCCCTCTTGCCTTCGAGCCGGTATACAGTCGTCTGAATCGTGGTGTAGGCGGGGCGTGGCTCCGGAAATGCTTCCTGGATCTCCCGGATGGACGCTTTTCCCTGGGCCCATAGGGCTTCTAAGATTTGAAGTTCGAGTTTGGTAAGCTTCGGTCGTGGCATCGCATCTACTACCCGCTGTCACCTTCTACTATTACGTAGTAGCAATGTCAAGAGGGATCACTCTGAAACGTTTCGCCTCCAGGGGGCTGTTCTGTCCGGTTTGCCGGCAATCCGGAAGTAAACCTCAAACCTTTGCTATGAGACCTTGGCGCGAAATGAGGAGCGAAGTTCCTGAAATAACGGGGTTTCCGGTAAAGTGACCGCCTTGGGGTGGGCTGTGGGCCACTTACCGAAATTCAGGGTGGTGTTTGCGGTAAGAACGCCGCCCCGGCCAGTTTACTGAAAACCCGACTTCTGGGGCGGTTCGAAGATTCCTTCCGGTTAGGCGGTCGCTCGCTCGGATCTGCTGAATTCGTCGCGCTGACGCTCGATTCGCTCCTCAACGACTTTGCGTCAACAGACGCGCCACAGTGTTGTTACCGAAACTCTTGTTCTGCAAATTCCTTAACCTATAATTCGGCGAAGACTTCTCGGCGGGCTCGATGACCTGAAGGTCCCGCCGCCGCCCTCAATTTGCCGTCGGCTCTTCGACGTGGTCGATTACCAGCACCGGCAACGGACGCTTTTCCTTCTCCAGTTTCAAGCCCAACTGATTTTTGAGCGCGCTGGCGAGAGAAAGCGTGCCGCCGCCGGGGTCCGATGCCTGCGCGGGTCCTTCGCTTGCGGAAGTGCGCGGGCCGCCCCACGGCGTGTTTAGCCCACCCCCGGTGAAGCTCAGCGTGAAACTGTAGGAGCCCTTCAGGCCCGTGTCATCGGCAACCGGAGTATAAATCGACTCCTCGTACCCCAGAGACTGAAGCAGAATACCGAACTGTTCCATGGTGACGTTCTGGCAGGTCGCGAGGCGGTTCAGCATGGGGTTGGTGAGCCGCGGATCTTTGCCGTCCGGTCCGGGGCCTTCGACGCACTGTGTGCGTGCCTTGGAATCTGCCGGAGTAAGTTTGGGATTGGCAGCCGCCAGATGCCAGGCGTCGAGAGGCCGTTTGTCCCAGTGGTATTTCAATTTGAGCCGGTCTTCGAGGAGTGCGCGCAACATCTGCTTTATTTCTTCCTGCCGGACTTGCGGAGGCTTGGTCGAATCCTGAGAATCGTCGGTCGGGATCTTGGCGAGAATGTCGAAGCGATCCTCGCCCAGCCACTTGGGGTCGCCTGCCATCGATGCATCGTCGTTGTAGTTGATAGCGAAGATATTGCGGATGTGATCTTTCATGGTGATGGCGTGCCACTCCTCATGATCGCCGCGGATGGTGTGGCTTATCCTCTCATCGGGCAGGGAGGGCTTGATGACCGCGACGTCAAACTGCAGCGGCGGCAGCGGGGGCATGCGCATGGCAAGATCAGGCGCGTTGGGCGTGGCCGTCTCATTCACGCTGTCGACAATGAGCGCCGGCTGGGGCTCGGTTCCGAGCGCAAGCTTAAGGCCCAGTTGCTTATCCACGGCATCGAAGACCGTGATGCCCTCCGGTCCGGCGCGCGCGAGAAGCTGAAACGGAGTCAACTTGAAATCGAAGTCGTACGATTTCGTCAGTCCCGTGGAATCGATCACCGGCTTGACGTATGGGGCCGGGCCGCTGCGGAAAACCATGGGGGAGCTGATAGCCCCGCGCAAAAATCCAACAAACTGCTCCATGGTCTCGTTATGGCACGCGAGCACAAACTGAGGAATAACGTCCGGGGTCAGCGGGCCCGAAAGCGGCTGCGGCTTGCAGCCTGAATCGCCGGTGCCATCCGATTCTTTCAGCTTGCTCTTACCGGGCTGTGCCGTGAGCACGTAAACCGGCATGGGCGCGCTGCCCGTATGAACGACGAGGTTGAACCTCTGCTTCAACAGCGACTGCAGCATGAGCTGGATATCGGCCTTCGACGCGGTGGGCGACGTTTTGGCCTCGATGTCGAAGCGGTCCCAGTCAAGCCAGCTCGGACCTCCCTGCACGTTGGGAGGCTGCTGGTTATAGGCCACGGCGACGAGCTGCGTCATGGTGGCCTCGCGCCAAATGTACCTATCCCCGTCAAGATTGCCGGTCTCGCTGGAGTAGATGAGGCGGTTTCTGTCAAAGGCGCTGGCGTGAACGTCGGCGACCTCGAATGCGGCCGCTGCTGGCCCGGTCGAGGCAGACGTGGCGGGCATGGGCGCAACTGCTGCAGGCGGAAGTGGCGGGGGCGGCGGCGCTGCAGACTGTGCCGGAGCACAGGTTGTTGCCAGAGTGAGAACGCCGCACGCAACGAATGCTCGAATCGTCATACAGACTCTCGCTTTCAAACATGAAGAGGATGGTTGCCGGCCCCGAGAACTCTGCTCTCGCGCATCAATCTGCGATTGACTCCTCGATTTGGTCGATCACCAGATTGTGTTCCGGCCCCTCAACTCCAGACACGTGTCTAAGGTGATTTCGGGAAGGATACGCCAATAACCACCCAGATGTCTTTGATCGAACTGCCTCAATAGTCCGAACTTCGGCAACTACGATTCTCAGTTGTTGGCAGTCCTGACAAGTCGGGTTTCGTCAGTAATCCCGTTGTTCCTACAAACGGGATTACAGGTAAAGATCGCCACCAGCGGACCCATCCCGGGCACTTTACTCAAAATGTGTGCCAGCTCAACCGGTCGATGCAACACTGTCTAATCAGCTGATTTCTACAAGTGCTTACTTTGAAGAATCAATTTGTTTGGGTGATGTGGCAAAACCCTAACCAGGGTAAGGTTCCGGCTGATCTAATCTTCACCGGCGCTTTTAGCTTTTGTTTTCAGATGAATGTGGGTCTGAGCTGAGTGTTGCATCGAACCATTGAGACCACCTGACTTTGCGGGCACTACGGGTTATCTCAGGGGTGATCACCAGAAATCGTTAGCGAAGCGCTGGTTGAGCGATGTCGCTTGATTACGGGTCAGCTGGATTTTAGTCTGCGAACATCCTCGACGCGTCACGCAACGCCTTAACGACCTTGAGACGCTTCGGTTCCTCACGAAGGAAAAGAGGCAGTTTCTCGAACCATCGCTCTGCTTCGCTATGGTCACCTCCGCGCATCCCCCAGACTGACTCAGGTTGACGGCTGGTCGGTACGATTTTCTGTTCGTAGTACCGAAGAACTCGTTGCAGTTGCTCTTTGGTATCGAAGCGAAAAGTAAAAGAGCAGACTGAAACGAAAACAACATTGTGGGGAATGATCGTTGGCGCGGTCCGGTGTCGCCCGATTGGTTCGGTGACATCGGTTAAAGAATCTGGCAGGCCGCCGTGCTGCGTCGAATCGTAGAGTTCTTTCCAGATCCTTGCCATGCCGAAATTCTATGTCAGATTTCCCGAGTTTTCACGGCTTTTGGCTGATGAAGGTACGAGTCAAAGGCGATAGGGATGCCAGAAGAGTTCCATCATCAACGGCCACCATGACGTGAATGTATTTATCGGCATTCTCCAACATTTCGACCTCGACCTGGTACACCTCGAATCGAGTTCAACTGTGTACGCTTGGAGGCTGCGCAATGCGGAGTCCAGTTGGTCACACGACATGGCCGACCAACGCTGCACTTCGGAATCCAGCACCTTGCGCCATTCGTCACGTCTATTCATGTCCAGTAAGAGTACCGCGCTTCGCAAAGCTTCGTTCGTACTGCGAGTCTCCCGAAAACGGGATTTGCGGTAAAGATGCCCCGCCGGACCCATTCTTACCGGAATGGCGACTTTTCAAGTGGGTACTGTTTGCATTATGGGTCAGAATATCTGGAAGTTGACATCGACATGCAACTCAACTGGGACAGGCTTGCCCTGAGAAGTCGCGGGCGAGAATTTGTACTTCTTGACGGCGTTGATTGCCTGTTGATCGAGTGACAGAGCGGCTTTGCGATTTTTCGGGTCGACTTTATCCGCTAAGGATTTGAAGACTTGCACGTTCTGGGGGTTTCCGGCCTCATCCACGGTTAGCACCACTCCGACGACGCCTCCGACCTTCTTCCGCCTGGCTTCTTCCGAAAATTCAGGGTATGCGTAGTGGAGCACTTTGGGTGGTGTAATGCCACATCGGACGGGAGGGATTGCGGATGGATCGGCACGACAAGGTGGTCTCGGTTGTGCCGCGTGTTGGGCGCCGGTGACATCCGGGAGTGCTTGCCCGCCGGTTGCAGAGGCTTGGGGCGAGAGCAGGACGAAGTACAGTGCGAGGAAGAGCGCCACGAGGTCGTCCTTGATTTGGGAAAAGCGTAGCACAGCGACGCACGGCACCCAGACCCTCACTTTACCGAGATTGCGACTTCCGGGGAAGCAGTTGCAAACGCGTTCACCACGCTCCGATCAATAAGCGAGCAAACCAGCATAATCCCCGCCAAGCAGCCAGAACAGATCGCATTCTTAGTTCTCGGACGGCATCTCCGCATGGTCCACCACAACTACCCATACCGGCCCCTTACCGGAACTCAGCTTCAGCCCCATCTGTTCCTGGATAGCCGCAAATATCGAGGGCGCTGATCCACCGGTGCTGTTGTCCTTAGAATCCCCCATATCCGACCAGTGAAGCTCGAAATCGTAGTTTCCCGTGGCACCTGTCTTGTCTACCACTGGACGTCCAATATCCGGGTCCAGAGGTAGAAGCAGCGCGATAAAGGACAGCGGTACGTTATCCCCCGTCAGCTTGCCGTCCGACATTCCTATACTGCCGTGCTCAGCGTCTGCCGGATGTGCAGCCTTCATCCGTACCCCACCCTTCGCCATGGTCATCTCGAACACGGACATCACACGCTGGTCATAGTGCATCTTTAGGTGAAATCGGTCCTCCAGCAAACGCTGCAGCATCACCATCTCAAGTGTCGGTGTACGGGTCGCCATTTCGTGCGCGAGAACCATCATCGTTTCCGCTTTTTTCAACGCCTTCAGCTTCTCGACATTCGCCGAATCTACCTTCGCATGCACGTCGAATAACTCCGTTTTCGCCCAACCCGGCGCACCGATAAGATACTTATCACTCAACGTAATAAACGAGAACCCATAAGCCTCTGCAATCAAAGAACACAGCGAAGCTGACTCAGCCGTTAGCCCATCGGCATCGTCATGGATTTCCGGCGACGGCTTCGCGTCCTTCGTCTTGTGAATCGAGACCAGTTCTAACGACGGAACATCTGCGGCATCCTTGCGCGGCGTAAAGCCCGGAGTCTGTCCTAGAGCAACCGCTATCCCCATCACCGACAACAACCCCGCCGCAACAACCACAGCTGGCCGCATGTCGCCCAGCTTATTACAGTCCGGCCGCAGTCGCACCCTCGAACGCTACCTGCTTTCCCCAAACCATGGACAAGATCGCCATCTTCACGAGATTGACCTCAAACTCAACCACGCGAGTCTGCTACTTCCTAAAGCAAGACGTTGATCGCAAGGAATGGAAACGGGTTGTCGGTAAAGTGGCCAACGGCCCACAGGCGATTCTTACCGAAATGGCGACTTCAATGGCAGAGTCGGCCCGTTGACATACGACAACTGTCGTAGTACTGTCTATCGTGGATTCACGGGGAAGGAATCGCTTAGGATGCCGAACTATGGCGGACACGATCACAGTGGCTTGACGTTGCTGATCGCGATTGCGTTGATCGCGATCTCGGGTCGACTCGCTCCGTGCCAAACAGGCTCTGTTCCGCCTTCAGCTGCTACAACGCCGGTGCAGGTTGCGCCCTCTGATCAAATGCCTGCCTATGAGGTGGCGACAATCAAACCCTGGGACGGGAAGGGGTTCGTGATGCCCCTTCGGGTCTATATTCAGCTGGCGTTCGGTATCCCACCCAACACGATCGACTGCGTGATAGGCCCTGAGTGGATCACCAGCGCGAGATATGCGATCCAGGGGAAGCCGCCGGACTCCATACGCGATGCCATGAAAAACATGACCACCGCAGAAGGAGCGAAAGAAATCGAGCAGATGCGGCAGTCTCTGCTCGCGGATCGGTTCCAGTTGAAGGCGCATTTTGAGACACGGGAGATGCCGGTGTACCAGTTGGTCTTGGCGAAGGGCGGCTCTAAATTAAAGGAGAATCCGGATTCGACCAAGAGCTGGATATTGCCAGGCGCGTCCGCCATCAGGGGCAACGCTGCGCCGATGGGCATGTTGATCGACACGTTGGAGGCCGTGCCCGACATCGGCGGACGCCCCGTGTTCGACGAGACTGGACTAGCCGGGAGGTACGACTACTCGCTCAAGTGGACGCCGCTACAGACCGCAGCAGTTCCCGGGGGCGAGAGTGGAACAGGACCATCAACCGAAGCGGAAGGTGCATCGCTCTTCACGGCTATCCAGGAACAGCTCGGACTCAAGTTGGTCTCCGCCAAAGGACCAGTACAAGTGCTGGTCATCGATCATATAGAGCGGCCTTCGGAAAATTAGCAGGACTGATACGCGTCCTCTGACGAAGCCGGGACTCCCGAAATACGGGGTTTCCGGTAAAGACGGCCCCGAGGACGGGCCGGGTAGATTGTTACCGAAATCGAGTTCGCGGGCGGTTCGGTCACACCGGGTGTGAATCATCTTCATCAACCCTGCTGTGCTGACGAATCTGTACCGCGCGTTCTCGTACAGTTGAATCGGGGTCCGATTCTGCTTTATCGAATAGCTCCCTCGCGATTGCAGTTTCCGGGTCGCTCAATGGGCCGCAAATAATGCGCTGTAGGACCCGGAGGCCATTCAGACGAACACCTTCATTGTTGTCCTCTAAGAATTCTCGAACCCACGGAAGTGCGTGGTAATCCGCCATGCTTCCCAGTAGAAAGACAGCACTACATGCGCGGTATGTATCTGGCTCCGTCTTGTAAATCTCGAAACAACGGTTCATTGCGATTTCAGACTTGATGATCTGGAGAACCATCTCCGCAGTGAAGGCTCCTGGCTCTACAGATATAAAGTAGTCAACTGCATTTCGGAGATTCTCTTCCCCAATAAGAATCTCCAATGCGTAAGCGTCCGGTGATTCCACGTTGACCGGAAGGCGTGGGTGGGCAGTCATTATTAGTGGGCGAGGTAAGTGTCCACGTATATCTAGGTGGACACTTATTTAAGAGTGTGTGGCTGTGGGGCTCGGGTTGAGCGGACCGATGTTCCAGGGTAAGAGTTCGCCGATCCGGCTGACGGGATGGTCTGCGATGCGCTCCAGCACCTGGCTTAGATAGAGTTCCGGGTCGAGACCGTTGAGCTTGGCGCTGCCGGTCAGAGTGTAGATCGCGGCGGCTCGTTCGCCGCCGTCATCGGATCCCGCGAACAAGAAGTTCTTGCGTCCGAGACAGACCGTGCGCAGCGACCGTTCGGCGGCGTTGTTGTCGATCTCGATGCGACCGTCGTCGACATAGCGGCTAAGCGCCTTCCAGCGCGAGAGCGCATAGCGGATGGCGACCGCTGTCTCCGACTTCCTGGACAAGGTGGCCAGGATCTTCTCCAACCAACCTCGCAGGTCGTCGAGCAGAGGCCGTGCCCGCGACTGACGGATCTCGCGACGCTTGTCCGGAGGCTTGCCGCGAACCTCACTCTCGATCGCATAGAGACTGGCGATGCGATCGATTGCTTCCGATGCGATGGCCGACTTATGGGCACTCACGATATCGTAGAACTTGCGCCGCACATGCGCCCAGCAGGCGGCTTCCTGGATGCTGCCGGTGTCGTAGAGGTGATGAAAACCGGCGTAGCCATCGGCTTGCAGGATGCCACTGAAATCCTTCAGATGAGTGCGTGGATGCTCGCCCTTGCGATCAGGAGTGTAGGCGAACCACACGGCTGGCGCGGTCGGATCGTCGGCAGGCCGATCGTCGCGCACATAGGTCCAGAGCCTGCCCGTCTTGGTCCTGCCCATGCCTGGCGCGAGCACCGGCACCGGAGTATCGTCGGCGTGCAGCTTCGTGGCCGTGACCACATGGCGACAGACTTGATCGACGAGCGGCTTCAAGAGCCGACTGGCTGCGCCGACCCAGTCGGCAAGCGTCGAGCGGTCAAGATCGACTCCTTCCCGCGCATAGATCTCGGACTGACGATAGAGCGGCAGGTGATCCGCGTACTTCGAGACCAGCACATGGGCGAGCAGGCCAGGGCCGGGGATGCCGCGATCGATAGGCCGCGATGGTGCTCCAGCTTCGACGACCTTTTCGCAACTGCGGCAGTTCAACTTCGGCCGCACATGGCGAATGACCTTGAAGCTCGACGGAACATACTCCAGCATCTCCGAGACATCTTCACCGAACTTGCGCAGTTCGCCGCCGCAGTCGGGGCAGGCTTCCGAGGACGGCATGTGAGTGTGCACTTCGCGCGGCAGATGCTCAGGCAGCGGACGTCGCGATGGCTTGGCTGCATCTTCAGCAGAAGAGAGGCGCTCAGCAACCATGCGCTCAGCGCGAACCGTCTCCAGTTCTTCGAGCTTCAGCTCCAGTTGTTCGATCTCGCGCGTGCCCCGCTCGCTCTTCACTCCGAAGACCATGCGCCGAAGCTTGGCGATGATCAGCTTCAGGTGTTCGATCTCGTGATCGCGGGAGAGGAGCCGATCGTGATGAGCGAGAAGCAACGACCGCAATGCGTCGGCGTCCAGCGTACTCAGATCAGGGAGCGTGGGTGCCGCAGCCATGCTTCGCAGTATGCCATCAAGCGAGTCGTTTTGCACCAGAAAATGTGCATCCTCACACTGCCGCTTGTGGTGCCCAACTACGCTCCACGTGCCGCCAGTCGATGCCCTCCAGCAGCATCGATAACTGGGCTCGTGTCAGCGCCACGCTTCCGCTCGTGGCTTGCGGCCAGGTGAAGCGTCCACGCTCCAGGCGCTTGGCCAGAAGACAGAGGCCGTCGCCATCCCACCACAATGCCTTGATCAGATCGCCGCGCCGTCCGCGGAAGACGAACACGTGGCCCGAGAATGGATCCTGTTCGAGCGTCGTCTGCACCATCCCGCTCAGGCCGGTAAAGCCACGCCGAAGATCCGTCACTCCGGCCACGATCCACACTCGCGTGCCAGTCCTGAGTTCGATCACCGTAGCAGGCGCTCCAGCACCAGGCGCAGGGACTCGCGATCGGGACTACCTTCGATCGTCATCAGCGCCTTGCCCGGAAACTCCAGGTTGATCGAGCCAGCGGTACGCTGTGTCGGCGCGATCGCGCAGGCATCGACTTCGTCCGCTGTTGCGATATGGACGGGCAACAGCCTTACTCCACTTACGCCACGATCCACAAGCAACCCTTGCTTGTACAACCCACGCCATGCGAACACCTGGTTCGCGTTCACACCGTGCTCGCGGGCTACCCGCGCCACCGATGCTCCTGGCACAAGCGTCGCCTCCACCATCTGACGCTTCTGCTCAACACTAAACCGCTGACGGCGACCAACCCGTCCCGATCTCGACTCTTCCAGTTCCATCGCTTCATCTTGATGGCACGCCAACCTGCTGTCGAGGTGGAATCACCGGACGCTTAC
>Ga0207416_1004147_pt1 | contig 12914 bp, 9 predicted proteins | sample PaiPotPPM11metaG_FD_184107 | JGI IMG/M metagenome (GOLD analysis project Ga0207416, IMG submission 184107) | Iron sulfur acid spring bacterial and archeal communities from Banff, Canada, to study Microbial Dark Matter (Phase II) - Paint Pots PPM... ...
ATGCAGGTCGGCTCGCGTACAGAAGCAGTTTTACTAGCCTTGCGGCAAGGCATGATCTCTTTGCAGGACACCTATGACACCTGATTCGGCGCTCAAGTTCAAAACATATTCATTCACAAAGCTGGTAGTGGCTTTTTTCTCGCTGGCTGTCGCGCTAAGCTTGCTCGTCTGGTCGCTTTACAATTACCAACCACCGCCGCCACCCACTATTTATGGCTCTCGCGCTATCTACAGTATTTTCGTGTTGTCTATAACCCTCGCTCTGCTGGGTCGTTACTTATTACTGCACGTAATCAAGCGTGAATCAGGTGTGATTCATGTCTTGTATCATCAACTACCCTCGTCCTGGCAGGCACTTTTTCTTTTTGATATTACGGCACCGATTTACCTCGCTGCCGGTGTGCTGGTGGGCGTTCCCGCCGCTGTGCTGACCACCCTTATTACCCAGACAGTCCTCCAGATTTTCACCTTTTTGCGCGGTTTTGTGTCACTGGCCGAAGCAGCTTATCGCATTGCCGTCACAGCTCTGGTTGTCCTCGTCTCGGACGAGGTATTTACTTTAATAGCAGGGAATCAAAAAAGTCTGACGGTCAGCCACTATAACCCGCTAATCGAATCCAATGAATTACTTGGTTGTATTCTTGCTGCCGTCGTGATGCTATTTTTACTGGCGCTGGTCTCGCTACCCACCATGATACGCTCCCGGGGCAACGAGAGGAACTCCTCTGTCCCATCAAGGAATCTACGGTCAATGCCTGTCCCTGTTTGGAGGACCTTTATAACTTCACCGGCGCTGCTCTTCCAGGCGCTGGTATTGAGTGTTGGCCCTTTGTTGCCCGTTGTGGATATCTTTGATAATAGCAGGGCCGAAGTCGCGTGGCTGTTCTTCCTGGTTCCGCTCTTCGCCATTTATTACCTGGCCCTGGCGAGTACGCGGCTGGGTATTCGTACCGATACCCTGCAAGAGACACTGACGGATTTGAACAGCGCGCGCCGCCGCCAGGACGAGTTGCGCGACTACGCCACGCTGATTACACGCGTGCAGGAAGAAGAACGGCGCCGCCTGGCGCGTGAATTGCACGATGATACGGCCCAGGCGCTGATCGCGCTTGCCCTGGGCCTGGATGGTCTGGGACGAGCGATAGGCAAGCTCGATTTAACGGAAAGGGATAAAGCGTGGCTGGCAAGCTTGCAAAATCTTGCCGACCATACGCTGGAAGGGGTGCGTCGCGCCTGCCGCGATCTGCGCCCATCCGTGCTAGATGACCTGGGATTGCGCGCGGCGCTGGAATGGTTGAGCGATAGTTCTTACGGGCGCGGTGTTCCCTGTAACTTTAGCTGTCGGGGAGTTGCTGTTCTTACAACTTCTGAGGATGAGATCGCTATTTTTCGCATCACTCAGGAAGCGTTATCGAATATCTGGCGACACTCCGGGGCAACTCAGGCATCCATTGAACTCGCATACTTGCCCGATCAACTGCGCTTGTCCATTCGCGACAATGGCAGGGGATTTCTGCCTGACGATAACTTCGATGCTGCACACGATTCACAGGGTGGTCTGGGTCTGCTTGGTATGCGCGAACGCGCGGCGCTCATCGGCGCTACCTTGCAGATTACCTCATCCCCCGGCCACGGAAGTCAAATTGAACTGTTACTGCCCATTATGACTCAGCATTCTTCCAGGAAGCAAGCAGCCAATTACTAATCCCGGCAAAGATAGGTAAAGGTGAGATAACATCAAGTTTCCATTCTACGTATTTTACGTGCTTCCACCGGGAGCCATTAACAGGCCGCGAAGCGCAAAGTTAGGTAGAAGTGCTGATGTGTTTCTCGTCGGTATAGTGCATAGTATAGTGGGCAGGGCATCAAGCAGCCTGTTGGGTGGATAGTTTACCGGCGAGGATGATAAGTCAGCGCATACATGGAACGGAACCGGGACCCTACCATGCGTCTCATGAGCTGGCCTGGACAAGTATCATCTTCGCGCAATAGAGCGAAGCATCTTTGTCTCTCCGTGCGGTGTTCTCTCTATATATGCGGTGACTCGTTCAACTCTCCTGGCTGCTTGACTCCTGCCCGCATATTTTTCTTCATCACATACATTCCTCACCATATTTCCAATCATTTGTAGGGACGCGATTCATCGCGTCCGTCGCCTGGTCGCGTGTTTTGCATAGCCACCGGGCGGACGCGATGAATCGCGTCCCTACGAATGGTCGCGTGTTTTGCATAGCCACCGGGCGGACGCGATGAATCGCGTCCCTACAAATCACCATGTTATATAATGCACAGTGGTTAGCAAATCCAAACCAACAAACTACCTGTAGAGGATGAAACCATGACTGCTCATAATGATGTATTTGGCGCGCGCGTGAAATTGCAAGGCGTCGCAGATGATGTTTTTTACTACCGGTTGGATGCCCTGGCGGAGCGCGGCGTCAGCGGGTTAGAACGCCTGCCTTTTACTGTCAAGATTATGCTGGAGAACGTTCTGCGCAACGTCGGCGGTGGGCTGGTACACGAAGATGAAGTTTATTCGCTGGCCCGCTGGGTGCCGGGACAGGCAGCGCAATCCGAGACGGAATATCCATTCATGCCCGCTCGTGTGCTGCTGCAAGACTTCACGGGTGTGCCTGCCGTGGCCGATCTGGCCGCCATGCGCTCGGCTGTGGCGCGTATGGGCGGCGACCCACAGAAAATCAATCCGCTCGTGCCTGCCGACCTGGTGATTGACCATTCGGTGCAGGTGGACCTGTTCGGCACCACGCTGGCCTTTGCGCGCAATGTCGAGCGCGAATACGAACGCAACAGCGAGCGCTATGGACTGCTGCGCTGGGGCCAGCAGGCGTTCAGCAATTTCCGCGTGGTGCCTCCCGGCACCGGCATCGTTCACCAGGTCAACCTGGAATACCTGGCCCCTGTTGTGATGACGAGAGAAGAGAACGGCGAAACGCTGGCCTATCCTGATACGCTGGTTGGCACCGACTCGCACACGACCATGATTAACGGCCTGGGTGTGCTGGGCTGGGGTGTGGGTGGCATCGAGGCCGAGGCCGTGCTGCTGGGACAGCCCATCTACTTGCTCACACCGGAGGTGATCGGCGTACGGCTCAGCGGCTCGCTCCCCGAAGGCTCAACCGCTACCGACCTGGTGCTGACTGTGACGCAGATGCTGCGCAAACGCGGCGTGGTGGGCAAGTTCGTCGAGTTTACCGGCACCGGCCTCAGTTTCCTGACACTGGCGGACCGCGCCACCATCTCGAATATGTCGCCCGAATTTGGCGCGACGGCCACGCTTTTCCCCGTCGATGACGAGACGCTGCGCTACCTGCGCGGCACTGGTCGCGACCCCAAACTGGTAGAACTGGTCGAACGCTACACGAAGGCGCAGGGACTTTTCCGCACCGATGATGCGCCAGAAGCCCAATTTGACGACCTGCTCGAACTCGACCTGGGCAGCATCGAGCCAAGCCTGGCAGGGCCGCGCCGCCCGCAGGACCGCGTTCCCATGCAAAACCTGAGCAAGGTGTTCCGCGAAGTCTTTGCCGATCGCTTTGAACCCGTCAAGATCAACCACGTCACGGAAAATGCGCTGATTCGCCTGGGCAGCGAGAGTAACGATACTGAGCCTGATCCCATTGTTGAGAAGGAGGATGCCAGCAAAGCTCAGGCAATGGGTAAGACTAACGGACACAACGGGCATCTGAAAGATGTGGTTGTGACGATGGGCAATACGCAGTCGCATATGACCGATGGTTCGGTCGCCATTGCCGCTATCACCAGTTGCACCAACACCTCCAACCCCTCAGTCATGGTCGCTGCCGGGCTGGTGGCAAAACATGCCGTTGAACGCGGCCTTTCGGTCAGCCCGACCGTCAAAACCAGCCTTGCCCCAGGTTCGCGCGCCGTCATCGACTATCTTGACAAAGCCGAACTGACGCCGTTCCTGGAGGCGCTGCGTTTCCATCTCGTCGGTTTTGGTTGTACAACGTGTATAGGGAATAGCGGCCCGCTGGCCGAGCCAGTGGCCGAGGCCGTGCAGGATAACGACCTGATAGTAGCAGCCGTGTTGAGCGGCAACCGCAACTTCGAGGGGCGTATTCATCCCCAGGTGCGCGCGAGCTTCCTGGCCTCGCCGCCGCTCGTCGTGGCTTATGCCCTGGCCGGAACGGTCGATATTGACCTGACGAAAGATCCCATTGGTGAAGATATCAACGGCGAAGCAGTCTACCTGCGCGATATCTGGCCGACACAGCAAGAGGTGCGCGACCTGGTTGCGAAGTCGATTACGCCCGAACTGTTCGCGGAGAACTACGCGCATGTCTTTGATGGCGACGAACACTGGCGTTCCCTGCCCGATACCGAGGGCGAACTCTTCAACTGGAACCCCGACTCGACCTATATCCAGGAGCCGCCCTTCTTCCAAGACATGTCGCCGGAGCCGCAGGGGGTGAAGGATATTCACGGCGCGCGCGCCCTGGCTGTGATGGACGACTCGATCACCACCGACCATATCTCACCGGCTGGTAATTTTGCTCCGAACAGCCCGGCTGGTAAGTACCTGCTTGAACATGGTGTGGAGAGACGCGACTTCAATACCTACGGCGCGCGGCGCGGCAACCACGAGGTGATGGTACGCGGCACCTTCGGCAACATCCGCCTGCGCAACCGCATAGTGGGCGGCAAAGAGGGCTACTACACCGTTCACCTGCCCGGTGGCGAAGAGACCACCATTTATGATGCCTCAGTGCGCTACCAGCAAGAGGGCGTGCCGTTGATCCTCATCGCTGGCAAGGAATACGGCTCTGGCAGTTCGCGCGACTGGGCCGCCAAAGGCCCCCTGTTGCTGGGTGTGCGTGCCGCCATCGCCGAAAGCTTCGAGCGCATCCACCGCAGCAACCTGGTCGGCATGGGCATCCTCCCCCTGCAATTCAAACCCGGCGAAAACAAAGAATCTCTCGGTCTGACCGGTCGGGAAGTCTACGATATCGAAGGCATCGAGGGCGGCCTGAAACCGCGCCAGGAAGTGACAGTTAAGGTAACAAGAGAAGATGGCTCAACCTTCTCCTTCCAGACCATCGCCAGGTTGGATAGCCCCATTGACGTAACCTACTACGAAAATGGTGGGATTTTGCTGACGGTATTGAGAAGGTTGATGAAGGCATAACTAAACTGACGCCCCTCCTGGAGGGGCGTCACTCCTTACTACTTGAGGCAAAGGAGCTATTATTGAACGGTAGAACTTCCATAACTGTTGAGAAGGATGAAGCAAGACAGACGTGGAAAAGAGAGAGACATCTGTATTTTTCTCATATGCTCATAAAGATAAACCTTTAAGAGACCGGCTTGAAGAGCATCTGAGCATATTGAAATACCGGGGACTCATCACCACATGGCATGATAGGGAAATCACTGCTGGAGACGATTGGGAACGTGAAATCAGTAGACACCTGGAGAGCGCATCCATCGTCTTACTTCTTATTAGCGCATCCTTCATGGCTTCACAGTACTGTTACAGCATTGAGATGAGACGTGCCCTGGAACGCCATAAGCGGGGAGAAGCGAGAGTCATTCCTGTGCTGCTTCGCCCTGTCCTGTTTACAGGCGCTCCATTCGCGTCTCTTCAGTTGTTACCATCTGACGGTAAACCAGTCGTAACCCATCGAGACCGGGACAAAGCCTTTGTTGATGTTGCTCTGGGGATTGAACGTGCTCTTCAGCAGCATGAAGAAACAGGGTCCTCTTCAAATATAAAATCAGTACCCCCCGCTTCCTGGCAGCTTCTTCCCCCACGTGAAGAGACACAGCCTTCGGGAGCTATCTCGCCGCCTCTTCCTCTACCGGCTCCGGCTCGGCGACAAAAGTGGCATCCGATTGCTCTGATTGCCGTAACATTGCTCATTTTGATAAGTATTGGTGGTCTATTTGCATACCAGAGCTTTTCCTCGCGAAATGCAGTCGCGACGCCTACACCGGCTGCAACGCTTACACTGGTTCCTACTGGGACGCCAATACCGCCGCCAGTTCTGGGTGTGAGCCCAATTGTGATTGTATCGTTGATTATCCCTGGTGTTGTTTTGATTATGCTTCTGATTGTCCTGGCTATCGGCATGGTTCTCAGAAGGAGAGCAAAACGACGATCAGAGGGGATGCAACGACGTGAGCGAGAGCAGGCATATTATCAGCAAGCCCTTGTAGCTTACGAACAGGCATTGCAGCGTGATCCCTCTGATGCAGAGGCTCTTAAAGGCAAAGGCATCGCGCTGGAAGCTCTGGAACGCTATAACGAGGCGCTTGGTGTACTCCAACAGTTCGCTACCGTCACTCCCGATTCATTTAGCTATACCAGGATGGGTGATATATTCATGAAAATGAACCAGACTCAAGAGGCCCTCACTGCTTATGAACAGGCGACTAACTATGATGAGCAGTACGCCCTGGCATTTCATGGTATGGGACAGGCGTTAAAGCGGCTGGGAAAAGTAAATGAGTCTGAACGGGCTTTCGAGAAAGCGAAACAACTGGGGTATGAGGATTAATGCCATTCATGGTAAGAAGTTTGAAGTATGCTTGAACGAAGATGACGCGCGTATTACGCATAGATCTATTCCATTTCTCTTTTTAGCGTGATGTTTACCCATCCCACCTGCACTCCAAACACAGCGCCTCCCTCAATCTCCGCTCATACATGCTGCGCGGAATCTCCGTCACTCCCAACGAAGCCAGGTGCGGTGTCCAGAACTGGGTATCGTGCAGCACAAACCCCCGCGCTCGCAAATGCTCGACCAGGGCGACCAGGCACACTTTTGAGGCGTCAGTTGCATACGAAAACATGCTTTCGCCCATAAACGCTCCACCAAGCGCCACTCCATACAGCCCGCCAACCAGCTCGGCATCCTTCCACGCCTCCACGCTGTGCGCGAACCCCGCATTGTGAATCTGCGTATAGGTGTGAATAAACGCCTCGTTAATCCATGTCTCTTCCCGGTCGGCACAACAACGCATCACTGCCTCGAAAGCCGTATCCGTGCGCACTTCATACATCTCTTTGCGAATCGTAGCGTGCAGCGAGCGTGAAACATGCAGATTCTCATGTTCCAGCACAGCCCGTGGATCAGGTGCATACCAGCGGATTCGCCCGGAGCGGTCTGCCATAGGAAAGATGCCCTGCGCATAGGCGTTGATGGTCATGATTGGATCGAGTGGCTCTGCTGCTCTTCCAGGCATAGGTATTGGACGTTTCGTTATCAAGAAGCCTCTAGGACTGCTTCCATATAACAGTCAAGAAATTCCTCAGTTATGCCACGTATTTTGCGTTTCTGGCAAAGAGCATATAGCTCTTCTACAGATGAATAAGGGAAATACCTTGCATTTAGAGAGCGAAATTGTTCTTTACTAATCTCTCTCACAACTCTATCTCTATCCTCGTCAGGTGCAACAATAACATAGCGAGTGCGTAATGCGGGTATGGTGTCCTGTAAGTTTTTCATACGGCTTAGGCCGCTTGTTATGCCTGTAGTATGTTCTATTTCCATAACTGCTGGCATTAGCCTTCCATTTTTGAACCATACACAATCAATTAGACGTGCCGCTCTAACTGCTCCTTGAAAAGCAGTCATCATGTTTTCTGTTTCGAGAGAAGGAATTACGCTTTCCATCTCTATAAGCCTTTGATTCCTGTAGATTATTCCCTGGTCGTTTTGCGCAACCCAAGTTCGAAAACCTAGCTGACGCCCAATCATGATAAGCGCAATTTGTATCTCAGCGTGTCGGCGTTCTAACCCACTATCAATTGGGCCACTTAAATTTTTCTCTGGTATTGTTAAAGCCTCATAGTACGCATCGATGCTTGGCATTTCTGAAATAACAATATCTATCTCTTTGTGAGCTACAACGCCATTTTCATGTGGCTCATCTGGACACCAGATAACATGTTTATGACCTCTTCTAACTTGACTGATGCCATTAAGATTTTCTATACGACCTGGATTGCAGGTATAAAATTGTGGCGTGTGTACAAGTAATGCCTCAAGCACAGAACGAGTATTATAGCTTCCTCCCAGCACTCGATCAAAATTTATAGGTTGATTAGGCCTAAATGAGTTAGCAATACGCCAAATTAACTGGGAGGAAATGGATACACTATCAGCAGTTGCTGATGTTTCTCCTTCAGATGGGTTATAGCGTTTAATGGTTATAGGCCCTTCTGGAGGTGTAATATCGACTATTTCGATCAATCCGTGTGTTCTTGGATTAATGTATTGGTAGGCTTGGTTCCTGGGTAAATGTTGTATCGCTGCTATAATATTGGATGCGGTAACTCTTATCATCAACTACTCCTAAAAATTCAAGTATTGTTTGCGCGACCGCTCTAGCCATGAGAAATGGTACACCGTTACCTGTGGCCTTGAATGCATCTGTTAGTGTCATCGAGGGTGGAAGAAAAAAGTCGCCTGGTAAGGATTGTATTGCCAGCGCTTCAGCAACCGAAATTCTACGTATCTTGTAGGGATGAAGATGTACCTCATTGTGTCCATAAGCAGCCGTTGGAGAATATCTCCAGCGGTGGAGACGTTTAAATGATTTTTTTGAGTCGTCCCCTTCGTAAATCGAAGCAAAGCGTGGCAAGGCTGCTCTTGGCTGAAAGAATTGTTCACTATTTGGATGATTTGAGACGTTATTTTGCCTAAACCAATGTTCCACTGTTAACTCCTGAATAATATCTTGGGCACAAGGAATGATGGAATCTTCCTCAAATCGATTTGTACTAGGCCACGGATGACTGAAAATATCTTCTCCTGCATATTGGGCATGTTTTTTCCAGGGGAAATCGAATGCCCTTGTTGGCTTATCCAGTCTACTAGCTACTAAATCTCTTCTGAAGCCTAGAAGAATAATTCTCTCTCTATCCTGGGGTACACCGTACTCTATAGCATTTAATAAGGCATTTGTCGTGAAATAATAGTCCTGGGTTTTCTTCTTTATCTCTTCGTAGAATTCACGATGTTTATTTGTTTTCCATAAACCTTTGACATTTTCAAATAGAAAGAAATCGGGCTTTTGTTGGCATATTATTTCAATGTATGTGGCCGATAATTTCCCATTATCTCCGTCGCGGCCTTTATTTTTCCCACCTATCGAAAAATCGGGGCAAGGGGGACCTCCAATAAATCCAACAAGATTAGAGGATTTTCGAGCATCTTCTACTAGCTCAGTTAAATGCTTTTTCTTCTCTCCATCTAAAAAATCTGTCGCGCTTTTACCGTGATAACCATATTCAGGGCGAGCAATATCCAGTTGTTGCCTTGCATAATGATAAGCCTCTAAAAATGGTTTGTAATACTCATTAACATGTGCAACTCTAAAGCCTGATGATTCGAAACCAAGATCGAGAAACCCTGCCCCTGAAAAGAAAGAGAAAATAGTGGGGTGTGAATTTGCTAGTGGAACCTTGCAAATATTTGTTTGCTTGTGGTATTGCACGTCGCTCTTTGGCATAGATTCTGTATCAAGTAAAGAGTCGGGTCTAAAGGATATACCAGTATGAGAACTTTCCTCATTGTTTGAAATATCCCAAAGCTCTGAACGTCTGACTCCTAACCTATACATACTTTGGGCTACTTTGCGGCTAGTCATATCCTCACATCCCTCTATCATTATTTGAAGATCAGGGTTTATTCATGAAAATGCTTAGTTAGGCGATTATTATCATGACCAAGTTCCTGAACTTTAGAACAATTATATCACATGTAATTTCTCAAAGTAGAGTCTTTCCCCTTATTGGCCTATTGCTTGGGTGAGAGCGTTTCACAATTCGGAAATACATACTCTATAGCCTCTGTGGTATAGTTAGATAGGGAAATAGAAATGTGTATGTGAACTGTGTTTATCCAGTAGGGTTTATCTTTATATGTTTCCTAAAAGTTTCTTTGTAGATTGGTATAAAGAGCACGGCAGGAATTTCCCTTGGCGTCAAGCAGGAGTCTCTCCCTTTAAATTGTTAGTAACAGAAATGCTACTGAGGCAAACGCAAGCTTCATCTGTGTCGAAATTGTGGTATGGATTTACTCAAAAATATCCAAATGCAAGCTTGCTGGCGCAAGCAAATGAGGATGAACTTTTTAATGTACTGAAAATATTGGGACTGGCTAAGCAGAGATCCTCAGCACTGTCAGCAGCTTCCACCTGGCTAGTAGAGAATTGTGAAGGGCAAGTACCTGATACTAAAGAAGAATTGCTAAAAATTCCTCATGTTGGATTATATGTCTCGAATGCAGTACTCTGTTTTGCTTTTGGTCAAAGAGTGGAGATCGTTGATACGAATGTTTTGCGCTTCTATGCTAGATATTATGGGCTTGAAATTAGACCAGATATTCGCAGGAATGCTAAAGTATGGGATGAAGCAAAAAGCTTGCTACCTGACAAGGGCAGTCAGGTACAGCACCATAATTACGGGCTTTTGGATTTCACCGCTGAAGTCTGTAGGTCTCGGTTTCCTCAATGTAATATTTGTCCCCTAGCTTCTTCATGTAGTTGGGCTACTAGGGGAATAAAGCCATAATTAACTCGTTTTATGCATGTTGATCCGCTATTGCTTAGCAATTGAGATTAGTATTGTAGTTACACCGCCTCCGCTTCTGCCTGTTTCACCAGCTGAGCCTCCTCCGAATCGAGTGGCAGCACCTGGCAGGCTTCGGGCGCGAAGGTCAGGATGACGTGTTGTGCCACAAAATTGTCGCGCGCCTGCTGGCTGGGGATGTCGGCGGTCAGGCTGTCGCCCTGTTCGGTGCGTATATGGAAGCGTGTGAAGGGCCCCAGGAAGGTGCGCAGCTCAATCACACCGGGAATATGGTTCCCGGTCGTGTTTGCATCAGTATCATCGGGCGTGTCTGCCTGTTGTATGTTCATCTCTTCGGGTCGTACCAGTACCAGCACGGCATCTCCATCTTTCAGCGTCGATATTGGAGGCACATGGAGCAGGTGGCCTCCCACCTGGCAAAGACCCTGCGCGGCAGACTCCAGCTTGCCGCGAAACTGGTTGCTGCTGCCTACAAAGCTGGCAGCGAAGATGGTGCGCGGATTGCTGTAAATCTTTTCGGGCTGGTCGAGTTGTTCGATCTTGCCCTTTGCCATGACTGCGATGCGGTCAGAGATAGCCAGCGCCTCTTCCTGGTCGTGGGTTACGTAGATGGCGGTCATTTTGAGTTGCTGCTGGATGCGGCGAATCTCGTTGCGCAGCGAGACGCGCACTTTGGCATCGAGGGCCGAGAGTGGTTCGTCCAACAGCAGCACCTTTGGCTCGACGGCCAGCGCGCGCGCCAGGGCCACGCGCTGCTGTTGCCCTCCTGAAAGCTGGTGGGGGTAGCTGCGTCCCTTATCGCCCAGTCCCACCAGTTCGAGCAAATCGGCGCAGCGTTTTCGCATAGTCTCACGCGGGACGTGTTTGATATTCATGCCGAACGCGATGTTTTGTTCAGCGGTCATATGCGGGAAGAGCGCGTAGGATTGGAAGACCATGCCCATCGGGCGTTTGCTGGCGGCGCGCTGCGTGATATCCTCGCCATCCAGCAGGATATACCCCTCGCTTGGCACCTCGAAGCCTGCCACCATGCGCAGGATGGTGGTTTTGCCGCAGCCGCTCGGGCCAAGTAGTGTGAGAAACTCGCCATGCTCGACGGCCAGGCTGATATGATCGACAGCCGTGTTGCGCCCGAAATATTTGGAGATATTTTCCAGTTCAAGAAATGCCATGCTATGCTCCTTACCAGCTAGCGCGCTGCCGCGATTTCAATTTGAGCGCCGCGTTGCCCGGCTGCGCTGCGGCGGATGCGTGTCAATAAAATGATGCCCAGCACACAGAGCAGGGTGAAGATGAAGCTCAAAACCGCCAGGATAGCGGCTTTGTGCGGGTCATTCTGTCCGGTATTATTCAGGAAAATGGGGAAGGTGTAGATACTGAACAGCTGCGCAATGGTAAATTCGCCCATGACCGTCGAGAAGACGAGCAGCGCAGCGCTGATGACGCCGGGAAAAATATTAGGCAAAATGACGGTGAGGAAGGTGCGCCACCAGCCGCTTCCCAGGCTATAGGCCGCTTCTGTCAGCACGGTCGTGTTGATGGCTCGCAGGCTGTTATCGATGGGGCGATACACAAAAGGGAGCGAGATGATCACATACGCGCAGACCAGCAACGGCGGAGTATTGACGATTTTCAGATTAGCCAGTAGGGGGACAATACCCAGCGATAGCACATTGACGATAGGGCTATTTGTGCCGTTGTATACCTCGATAAGCCCAACTGACAACACGATGGCCGGCATTGCAAATGGGATGAGGGAAAGAAAATCCAGCAATGGGCGTGCCCTGGGCAAGCGCATTTGCACCCAGTAGGCCGTTGGTGTGACCAGCACAACGGCGAGCAGCGTTGTAGCGAGCGCCAGTTCGAGCGAGAAAACCAGCGTCGTCGATAGATCGGGATCGGCGAAGGTACTTTTTAGCGCCGAAAAATCAATGCCGTTGCCAATCGCAATGCCAAAAACCAATGTTGCTGCCAGTGGCACCAGCAAGTATATGAGCACCACTATCAAAGCGACTTTGTTCAGACCGAAGCTGCCTCTTCTGGGCTTTTCTTCACCCGTTGGGCGCGTATACACGTCTGCTATCGCTCGTGAGCCTATATTACTCGGACCTGTTTGCATTTACCTTACCTCCCTTGCCAGGTATTGACGCGACGCAGCATCACCGTATAGAGTGTCACCGCCGCCAGCAAGACGATAATCATGCCCACTGCCAGCGCGTTGCCCAGGCCGAAATCGACGATAACGTTGCCATTGACGACGAAGTTGATCAGAATTGGCACCAGGTTGATGTTGCCCTGCGCCAGCGCGAAAGCGGTGGCAAACGCGCCAAAAGCA
>Ga0207416_1004149_pt1 | contig 12908 bp, 14 predicted proteins | sample PaiPotPPM11metaG_FD_184107 | JGI IMG/M metagenome (GOLD analysis project Ga0207416, IMG submission 184107) | Iron sulfur acid spring bacterial and archeal communities from Banff, Canada, to study Microbial Dark Matter (Phase II) - Paint Pots PPM... ...
GATATAAACAGTCTATATATATTGTCTGAGCTATTGGCGACGTATAAAATGGTTAGATTAACCCCAGAGGCTTACGAGGCTTTAACTGGTTTAGGTAAAAAAAACGAGTCATATTCTGAATTGGTTACTAGATTGGTTGAACATTACAAAAAGACAATAAATCATAAGAAATGACTTGTAAAGGTATCTGTATTCGATTCAAAGCCAATAGACCAATAGATACTAATGGATATCGTTATTCTGCGGGGCAAAAGCGCTGTCAGACATGTCAGATTTTCATAAAAACGGAAGGTCTATCATGTCCTTGCTGTCATTACAAACTAAGATTGAAACCACGGAATACGAAGTGCAAAGCTAAATTCAGGTCGATAAAACTAATACAATTGGCCTATCAGAAATGACATACCACCAACAAAGAGCCGATAGGCTCAGGGCATTTATCAAAGAGATGCCAAGCTAAGAACAGATGAGCTTATGGTGTTATTGGATAGATTGTATACCATGATACATGGTTATGACAGCCCAGAAGATTTTACTTAAGAGCAAGCAATTCACCTGCAAATAATATATTAAACCAATCATCAAACTATCTCATGCAACGTGATTCTGACACTGCATTAGACAATGCAAAACATGAAGTTGAATTTTGTATTACACAATTAGGTGAGTTGACCCCAGAGATAACGGAAATAGCCCGTAGAGAGCTTACGAGTGATAATGTTATTGAACAGTACTTCATTAAGTTAGATGGTTTAAATTGGAATGAGCGATACAAAAATACTATAAGCAAACTCGCTGTAACTCAGGCGAAATATATAAGACTCTTGGAGGCTCGCCTTGGTAAATAGACATTCCTTGAACTATGTTGTTTCAAACACTCTAAACCGCTTGGCGTTGGCTTAGCTTATTATCCCGCTGTTTTATCGAAGTGATTGATTCTCCGAGCTTGCTAACAAACCCTCTTTGGTCATGTTTATCGTCCTGAAGTCCGCACCCGAAACCTTGATACCTATCGTGATATAGCCTAATCCTTCTAGTACACCAAAATAATTGCGTACTTCCTCCGCTGGAAGGGCACTCCTCTCAATCACAGCAGTGTCAATAACAGATTTAGTTACGGTACGACCCGATAACTCAGCGATTATACTAAGGATATCCCTCTGTCCTTCACTCATTGCCATATCGAGTAACTCTCATCTCTCTTTGATAAAGGACGTTCCGCATATAGAATTATATAATCTTTTTTCCAAAGGTATTTTTGAGGAAATAAATCACCAAGGTATCCTAAATATGTTGTTTGAAACACTTTATATTTAGGAATTTTTGTATGAAACCAAAAGATGTCTATAACGGCGTGCCTTTCACATAAAGAGGATGTCGATGGTATATTATCTGCTGTATTGATCAAGGCAGCATTTAATGCTAAAACTATCATCTTGGTCGATTACCCTAATATTATTTCTAGTCTCGATAAACTGGCTGCTGTCGACTTTTTACCTAAACTTGATCGAATTTTTGTTAGCGATTTGGGTTTGAGTAAAAAAAATGAGGGAGAATTTATAGAGATAGTAGGTAAAATTATCTCAAATGGCGCTAAGGTCACATATATTGATCATCATGACCTAAATCGAGAGAGCTTTATCGCACTAAAGAAAATAGGAGTATTGCTGATTCACTCAGTTGAAGAATGCAGCAGCGTACAAATATACAACAAATTCAAAAAGAAATTAAAGCCACATGCGGCTTTTTTTGCGGCTGCTAGTTCATTGACCGACTATATGGAAAGTAAGCCTATCGCTTCTGCTATCGTATCGCGATATGATAGGCAATTTCTAATGTTGGAATCTACTGTGCTTTCCTATATGATCTCGGCTAAACAGCATGACGACGAATTTCTAATTGAGCTTGTCAATTTCCTTTCAGGTATGAAATATCCTCACGATGTAGAAGGTGGTTTCTCTATAGCAGAAAGATACGCCCGAAAGGTCTCTGATGCTATTAAGAAAATAGAAGGATCTATAAGTAAATCCGACAACATTGCGTATGCGCAAAATAATTCGGCATTATCTGCTAGTATGATTGTCAACTTTGTCTTGGGTATCTCAGAAAAGCCAGTTGCAATGGTCTATAAGTTAAAAGACGAAATTGATTCCTATATTTTTTCTATACGTGGCAACAAATCCTGTAAAGTGCATTTAGGAAGAGTGGTAAATCAGATTAGTTCAGAAATAGGTGGAAGCGGTGGAGGACACGAAAAAGCATGTGGGGCAGTCGTCCCAAGAGAAAAACTTGATCAATTTATATATCTTTTGGATCGACTTGTTGCGCAGTAATAAAGACGCTTACTGCATTATTATTTAGGATTGGATTACCAGTGCAGTTAATCTAAATCTAACTAATATAGAGCGTCCGGAGTTTCGTAAAGGACATGGGCGGTATCTAAACCGGAGCACAACTTATAAAATGCGACAGATCTGTACATGTAGTATGGGCGGCAGTAAGAAGAAACCGTTGGGATCTGAAAAATCTTCTCCAGCTTCTGGACATGACGGAGATAAACCTGCAAAAAAGGAAGAGACCAAGAAGGCTTTAGGAAAAGTCCAGCAAAAACAAAAGCTCTCGGTTTTGGTGGAGGATACACAAGGTAAGAGAGCTATTCAGAGTATGAAAGCTATTACGATTCAAGGCGTAGCAAGAGCTGCGGGCGTAAAAATTTCTGTAGCTAATGCATATATCAAATCACTCGAAGCAAAGGGCATAGTTAAAAGTGTTGGTGGTTATAGCGGTCATAGAGTATACCAGCTGATTGAGCAGGTTTAACTGCTATGCCTTAGTATCATTACGTCTCCTGTCTGCACCGATTCTGCTAAATGCAGGTTGGATTTAACTACCCCTATCGGATTCATAGCGGGTATTGGTGCAGAATCTTTAACGAAAATACATACGGAACCGTTAGACGTCAGGTAGGCCATCTCGCCACGTTTAAATCGAGATCGCTGTTTCTCTGCTCCTATCGTTAACCCTGTCTCTATATATACTAAATTCTCTCCCAGCTTATGAATCCTGTCCTTCAGAGGCAAGCCCATTAAAATTATCTTAGCTGTGATCGGGGAAAGATGGCGAATAATTTCGCACTCGATAACTCCCTTATTTGATATCTCTATAACAAGAGGTACCCTTGAAACCGTACTGAACTCATTTCACCTTAGCCCAAACTGCCTGAAATGGGAAGGTTTAATTGACTGGACATTGAAAAATTCGCAACATTTAATTATATAATTGTTATCCTTTGGAGCATTCTTGGTGGTTAAACATTCTTCAAATCAAAAGACCTCTTCCAAAAAGTTTAAAACTAAAACTGCTAAGGGGACAGACGATCCTACGAAAAAGATCCGTAGCCGGCGAAATGTCTCCACGGCTTTGAAAAAAATAGCCATCAAACATGATGCTACGCTCGAAAAAGCTCAGGTACAATTAGGAGATACTCCGGTCAAGAAATCGAGCCGCCCTGAAGATGAAGTTGTGACTTATGCTGAAGTTGAATTCGAACTCAAGGAGGTTATACCTAATGGCAATCGAGTTTTAATCGGGCCGGCACGCATTACGAGGTTTGAAAAGGCAAGGATCACAGGTGCCAGGTCTTTACAACTTTCTTTGGGAGCGCCGGCGTTTATTAGAGTACCCCAAGACGTAAGAGATTCAATCTCTCTTGCAGCGGCGGAATTATATGCTAAAGCACTGCCCATATCTATTAGACGAGTTTTACCTAACGGTTTATACCAGGATATCCCGATAGAATGGTTGAATTGAGAGATGTCTAGAATATGATAGAATTCAGTTACATCCATGAATTCTGATACTTAAGGTAAAAGTGATCATTGCTCGACCTTTATTAGGCCTCTCATTTCAGGATGTATGTTGCAGTAGTAAACAAATGTGCCAATTTTATTTGCAATGAACGTGAGGGACTGACTTTCAAAATACCCCAGGCTTTTGGTATGTACGTTAAATGTATCTATATTCAGGTTATGGAGTGAGCGTGTATCTGCATCCTCATTGATTAAATGGATCGAGTCAAGTGCACCATACTTTAAGAAAATCGTCGGACTGTTAAAACCTGCCCCCATGCCATTACTTCGTGAAGCTGCGGTAGATTGGCTGGTGAACAGCCAGCCCGTTTGAGGAGAATGAGTTGCTTTCATAAATGTATTTATCGGAGGAGCAAAAGCCGGGGTATTACCATTAACAGGAATCAAAGAATGTATTCCAAAATAGCCGGCTATTACGACAACTATTGCTATACCTACAAAAATCATTATGGCATATTTATATTTGGAAAATGTAAACTTGCTATTCTTGACGTTCTGTTGCCGCTTCGCTTTTTTTGGCATCCAAGTGGGTGAATCAACCTATTATATATTTAGTTAATGATCGAACGCTCCGCCAAGCCCCGTCCTAATTACGAGGGATATAGGGATCTGACAAGAAATGTCAGCGATTTGAGCTTGCCTACTGACGCAAGACAGATTCTATGAAATGGTTTATCGGACATATGTAGCGAACGATGGGACGCTATAGCAACGAAATACGAATCAAGAGCAAAACTTAAATTTGTAGTCCCGAAGAGTTGCTAAGGATCAAAAATTCCAACACTTCGTCGGTCGTACTTTGGCGACCAAGGCAAGCTCATGATAGAGGACGGCAGCATATTCGACGGGATTGGTTTCGGGTACTCTGCTGATATTGCTGGCGAAGTCGTTTTTAACACGGGTATGGTTGGGTACACGGAAACACTTACAGACCCTTCATATCGCGGTCAAATATTATGTCTAACTTATCCACTAATTGGAAATTATGGTGTTCCGAGTATCGAAGACTCTGACGAATTTGGATTGCCTAGGTTCTTTGAATCTGATAGAATCCAAATCAGAGGCTTAATAATTCACGACCTATCGATCATAGCAAGTCACTGGAGTTGTGTCAAAACGCTTGATGAATGGCTATACGACCAAAGGATTCCAGGAATATGTAATATAGATACTCGAGAACTTACGAAGAAACTGAGAATTAATGGAGTGATGATGGGTGCTATCAGCACTTGGGCTGTCCAAGAAGGCGTGGCGGCTAACTCAGAAATTGACGTACGAAAAAGATTGTCTCGCCTTATAAAAAACCAGCAGTACGGTCAACAAAATTTTATGCCTGAGGTTTCGACAAGTATTCCACGCGTGTATGGCGATGAGGCAAGGGATACCCTTGTACTATTGGATACCGGCACAAAAAACAGCATTATACGTAATATTCTCAGGATAGGCTTCAGGGTCGTGCGTCTCCCGTGGGATTCATCTTTTGAAGAAGTGATGCTGCACAAACCAAAGGGCATCGTAATTAGCAATGGTCCAGGGGATCCAAAAGTTTGCAAAACTGCAATCAAAACTGCAGGCGAGCTTATCAGGGCATCAGTCCCGACTTTGGGTATTTGTCTTGGACACCAAATTCTAGCATTGGCAGCAGGAGCCGATACCTACAAATTAAAATTCGGTCATCGAGGACAGAATAAACCTTGCATAGATTTACGAAGTAACCGTGCTTACATCACTAGCCAGAATCATGGTTATGGAATTGAGCCTAAGAGCCTAAACGGTACAGGCTTTAAAGTATGGTTTTCAAATGTAGATGACCATACAGTAGAGGGAATTGAGCATGAATCTAAACCGATAATTGCGGTACAATTTCATCCAGAAGCGTCTCCAGGACCTTATGACTGTATATTTGTTTTTGATAGATTCAAAGAATTACTTGACGATTTCAACAGAAGGTCATCATCTGCCCGAACAACTGAAAGTAACATTGAGAGTAATAACAATAACCCAAAAGTGAAGATGTCTGCGGCGAGGAAGAAAAAAACCACTAAAGAGGAGGAAATTTGCCAAAACATGAAACAATAAAAAAAGTTCTTGTTCTCGGAAGCGGGGCAATTAAAATCGGAGAAGCAGGCGAAAGTCAGACGTTCTGACCGTTATTTTGACTACTCCGGTTCACAATGCCTTAAGGCTTTAAAAGAAGATGGCATCAAAAGCGTCCTAATTAATCCCAATATTGCGACCATTCAGACAGACACAAGGTTTGCAAACAGAGTATACCTACTACCAATTAACGCCAGCTACGTTGAAAAAGTCATTGAAGCTGAACTGCCAGATTCCATTATGCTAGGCTTCGGAGGACAGACTGCACTCAATTGCGGCGTTGCGATTCACAAGCTTGGAATACTGAAAAAATATGGGATCAACATACTGGGTACTTCAATAAAGGGCATCGAGATAACTGAGGATAGGCAGCTATTCAAGGACGCCATGATAAGAAGTAGTGTGCCTGTTTTACCTAGCGCCGCTGCGTACACTTTAGAAACGGCATCCAAAGTTTCCAGAGCGATTGGTTATCCAGTTATCGTTCGAGTAGCTTATACGCTAGCTGGACGAGGGGGCGGTGTTGCTTACAACGAGTACGACCTTCAAGAAATTGTACGGCGAGGATTATCACTGAGTATGGTTGGACAAGTCCTAATCGAGAGGTATGTCGGAGACTGGAAACAAATTGAATACGAAGTAATGCGAGATGGAAAAGGAAATAGTGTTATTGTTTGCAATATGGAAAACATCCTGGGAATGCGTGTGCATACTGGGGATAATATCGTCGTAGCGCCGTCGCAAACCTTGAATAATTCTGAATACCATTTGTTACGCTCGGCAGCTCTGCGTGCGACGGCTTATTGTGGGGTTGTTGGAGAATGCAACGTTCAGTTCGGACTTGATCCGACGTCTCCAAAGTACTGCGTTATAGAAATAAACGCAAGGCTTTCGAGATCTTCCGCGCTCGCCAGTAAAGCGACAGGATACCCACTCGCATATATGGCTGCAAAGATTTCACTGGGATATTCTCTACCGGAGTTGATTAACAGTATTACCAAGGCGACAACTGCTTGTTTTGAACCTTCGTTAGACTACGTAGTACTCAAAATGCCTCGGTGGGATTTTCGTAAATTTGAGCTCGTGAAACGTAAACTCGGAAGCACAATGAAATCAGTCGGTGAAGTGATGTCCATCGGACGAGGTTTCGAGGAAATCTTACAAAAAGCAATTAGGATGTCTGAAATAGGAAAAGATGGACTTGTCGCCAATCCTGATGAAGACAAAAAAAGTCAGAACTATGTTTCAGCCGAAATCTCGATGAGAGAGCACTTTCCAGCGCAGGGAAATAGAGAAGAAGATGAAACACAGGAAGGGGGGGAAGGTAGTACAGAGTATACAGAAACAATGGAACAAGCATTGCTCCATCCAACTGACGAGATTATATTTGACGTTGTCAAAGCGATGAAAGCTGGGATGACTTTACAAAAAATAACCATGCTATCAGCGATAGATCCATGGTTTTTGATCGGAATTAAAAACATAATTGATATGGAGTATAGATTACGACAACAATCCAACTTTGATGAAGATATTATCAAAGAAGCAAAGAAAATTGGTTTTTCAGATAAGCAAATAGGAAGATGTCTAAGCATCGACGAACTAAAGATAAGGAGTCTGAGACACCGGTTTGGAATCAAACCTGTGGTAAAGCAGATCGATACACTCGCTGCCGAGTGGCCTGCAAAAACAAACTACCTATATTTGACCTACGGTGGCCAGAATGATGACATCATGGTGGAAACGGGATCTAAGAGAAGCGTCCTCGTACTTGGCGCCGGCCCTTATCGGATCGGGAGTAGCGTGGAATTTGATTGGGGAACAGTGAACACAGTCTGGGGTTTAAAAGAAAATGGAGTCCCTGATGTTTCAATAATTAATTGCAATCCTGAAACCGTTTCTACAGATTATGACATTTCTGATAGATTATACTTTGAAGAGTTGACCTTTGAAAGAATAATGGATATTTTTGAAAAAGAGAAACCAGTTGGAATAGTAACTTGTGTAGGAGGACAGACGGCGAATAACGTTGCTCCCAAGCTAGCCAAACAAGGAATTAATATAGTTGGTACGAGGAGCCAGGACGTCGATAGAGCTGAGGATAGAGAAAAATTTGGAAAATTATTAGATTCATTGAACATTAAGCAACCCGCGTGGAAAAAATTTACTAGCATATCAAAAGCCAAACAATTTGCAGAAACTGTCGGCTATCCTGTTTTAGTTAGACCGTCGTATGTTCTCAGCGGCGTAGCCATGAAAATTGTGTGGGCGGAACCACAATTAGAGCAATTCTTGACAGATGCTGTAAGAGTTAGTCCTGATTACCCAATAGTTATCAGCAAATTTTTACAGGACGCCTCGGAAGTGGAAGTGGATGCGGTAGGAGGTACCAATGAAGTTCTGATAGGTTCTATTATAGAACACATTGATAATGCGGGGATACATTCTGGAGATGCTCTTATGTGTATACCCCCGTGGAGACTTGACCGAAAAACTACTGAGACATTAGTGGATTATTCAAGTCGAATAGGTAGAGCCTTGAATGTTAGGGGTCCTTTTAACATTCAATATCTCATCAAGGACGATGAAGTGTTGGTAATAGAAGCAAATATCCGAGCGTCAAGATCAATGCCCTTTGTGTCAAAATTTGTAGGAATAAATCTAATAAATATTGCTGCAAGGGCGATGACTGGCAGGGCTCTTCCGAAAAACGCGAAAGATCTCTGGTTAAAGACCTCAGGATTCGGAATCAAAGTCCCACAATTTTCTTTTATGCAACTTGAAGGAGCTGACATAGTGCTTAGCGTAGAAATGCAATCTACCGGCGAAGTAGCATGCTTTGGGATCAGTTTTTACGATGCATTGTCTAAGGCGTATACCGCCGCAGGATACGCACTTCCATTATCGGGTTCAGCACTAATTACTATCGGGGGCCAGAAAAATAAGGAAAAATTGTTGCCGTTGATTTCACTTATTTCACTAATGGGATACAATATAATGGCAACAGAGCATACAGCTGAATTCCTGGTAAGCAATGACTTCAAAAATATCCAGGAGGTTTACAAGATTAGCGAGCCAGACCGAAAACCCAATATTTCAGATTTGCTGTTTGAACACAAAATTAATTTTATTATAAATATCCCGTCAACATCTACAATTGAGAAGTATGTTGGAATGTTGTATGACGAATATCAAATTAGAAGAAAAGCTGTTGAGATGGGCGTCCCTGTCCTGACTACGTTGGAAGCAGCGAACTCGTTCATCAAAACTCTCGAATGGTTAATGACAAATACTCCAACATTGACTTTTATGCGGGATTATGTTAAACTATGAACAGTAGCAGCCGTTGAAATTACATCTCGTTATTCTTATCATTAGTACAAAACAGGTTCATGATAATAGCCTTGCCACCACGTTACGGTCATCAGCAATTATTGAACCATCTAGTGTTACAGCCATTGCCTGTTCAATCGCGTTATGCTGAAGGGCCCTGTTGATTATTGGCGAAATTGATTTAGCGTACCGTTTATGAATCATCGGTACGTCCTGATTAAATGAGGGCACGATTATGATGTCGAGCGTTCCTACAGTTCCAGGGAATATCATCTCTCTCTTCACTTTAAGATACAGCCATATCCGTCGCCCGTTGATAACGCTATTGCATCTCGAGAAAACCGGATGGATATGCCCCATTACAATTCTTTTTATCGATGCTCTAGCAGAGGATGGCATCGTATGGCCGTGCGCTAACAAGGTCTCCTCCATGACCATGCCTTTGACGCTCATAATATTAATATTCTGCGGGATTAAGAACCGAACGTAGGTATCATGATTACCTGGTACTACGTAAATGCTCGCGTGTCCAGAGAGTATTCTGAAGAATTCCGGGACTTGGTTCCATTCTTGTTTGCTTATGGATCGTATGGTGCTCTTTACGTCACCGAGTAATATTACGCCGTCTAACTGATTTGATTTGATAAGGTGACGTAACTCTTCTAGCATCGTATTGAGAGAATATCTCGAGTCAACGGTGACTCCTCGTAGGTTCAGCTCACCCTCAAATCCGATATGTAAGTCGGATACCACGAGATATGTGCGTTTTATATCAGTCCTTTCCTCTTCGAGTAGTAGTGCTGGGTGAGGATACAACGGCCGAATAGATACCACGCCTAATCACTGTCTCTATCTATCCAACAATTAAATATCTGGCTTTCTCTCTTGTTCGATGATCGTAATGTACCAAAAATTAACCTATGATGAGAATTTGAAATTACTATTTTATTAGAATTGCATTAACACTGCCATCTTGACCTGGACGCGAGATTACCCTTGCGGTCCCGGCTTCTGTTTCCACCAACGCGCCTTTACTAATCACCCCTCTCCTCTCATAATCTTTGTTTGCAGGATTCTTTGTTACGCGTATTATCGCCAATTTAGTCGTTTTTTTTGAACTCGGATCCAAGACATTCACGGTTTCTGCGGATTTTAAAGCCGTCTTTATGTTGTTTCCTCTCGTCCTCCTGGTAGTTGTTATGGTAGTACCCGCGATAGCCTCGTTTGGATATCTGTCCAGTTCGAATTTCCGTCTAGCTCTCGACGCAACCCGACGACCGCCAGAAGCTTTACGTCCTGCTAGGTTTTCTAATGACTTACGCATAAGTAATCGCCATAAGTATATTCCTCTTATTAAGACCTTTCCGCTTCCTCCATCGGTGATGCTGTTGCGGCGACCATTAGGTTGTTACGATGTGTTAGTTTATTATTTTTACTCTGATTATTGGGCGTCGTTAGTAGCGAATTTCTTAAAGACTCGAGGTCTGTTACCCCAAAATAACTTCGAAACTTCTTTGTAGTTCGGTATGTTTTTGACCGTCCGAGTTGTTCGAGCTCGATGAATCCCATTTGCTTCAAGGTTCTAAGATGGGCATATACCTGACTTCCTCTAATCTGCATGAGACGTTTCGAACTCACAGGCTGTTCATATGCAATGTACGACAATGTCTTAAGAGCCGATGTTGGAATTAAAGGACGTTGCGCAAATTTTCTGATTAGGGGTGTATAGCCAGGTTTTAATTGAAGCACGAAAGTTCCATCAGCTAATTCAGTTATCTCTATGGCCGTGAAAACGGATTTTGTTTTTTTAATTAATTCGTTAACTACTTTCCTTGTATTTGATTTTGAATTGGTCCCAGATGCTCTTACCAACTCTTCAATTGACAAGGGCCGACCCGCTGAATATAATGCAGCTTCGATTCTCGAAGTGATTTCCTCAGCTGGAAGAGAACTCCTCAACTTCGCCTACCTATTCTATCGGTGGATTTAGTAATTCGCATACATGCTCACTTAATCGTAATTTTTATGTCTTCAGACTCCTCACTCTGTTCTAGATTTATTTTTCCTTTAGTCACAAGATAAAGTAATGCAATAAAGTACCTAGCAACCTCTAATGCTCCCATTTTTGAAATAAGCATTCTAAACATCACCACATGGTCTACATTAACGATACCAAAAATCTTATCTTCATATTGTCGTATTATTTGTTCAAATTTCTGAGAGTATTGATCAAAGTCAAAACCTTGTACTGGTTCGATACTAAGTTTTTTTCTCCTCGAATCCGGGTTTGAGATCTCGAAGATCATATTCTCTAGCACTTGAAGAAGTTCTTCTAAAGATACGGGGTACGTTGATTCGAACCTGAATGGAAGCTCGATCGCATTAAGATCTGTTACAGGATCATGACTTACTGGATCTATGATCGTTTTCTTCTGCATAGCTACTTTCTCTAGCCTAAAAATGCTTTCGACTTTAAGACGGTGTATCATCGATGAAGATAAAGCTGCAATTCCGCATAATCGGAGATCTTTTTTTCCGGAGGAGTGAATAATATTTAGCAAAAGTCCGAGAAGCTTACTTATATCTATATCCCAAACATCTTTCTTGCTAACTAAAGAAGGGTTAAACAATAAATTTAGAGGTGGTTCGGCGATCTTCTTTTTTGAATCATAGTTGATGGCAACATCTGAGTTTTCCCTTCCTTGTAACAATTCTAAATCTAGGTACAGGAGGTCTAGTCAGCATATAATAAAGTAGCAAATCAATAAAAGCGACGTACATGTGTGAAGAACTTTTTCCCAGCTGTGAGTTTATCTTTTGGATGAGAGGGGATTCGCATCTAATTTGACAGTGTTTGAGAGCGCTAGCAATATTTCTCATCGTAGGGTGATTGATTGCGTTGTTTTCAAACTCGACAGTGAGGGCTGGAGTGCGTGAGATAGGTCCGCAATCTAACTTGCTTATCCCAGGATTGAACCCATATCTACCGTGGACATATGGGTGGATCGCGTTGGTAGTCACGATTATAATACACGAGGCAGGCCATGGCAGAGTCGCTCGGGTACACAATATTAAAATTGAGTCGACAGGAATTGTCCTATTCAAACTGCATTAAACGCAACGGATACACAACCTTCGACTGTGGAACGAAATATTTTTCAGCCGAAGACTATTTTCAGTGTGGTTCTTCATAGTCGGCAGTGTGCAGCAGCCATTTTTCCAAGATGTATTCATAGAACCAATGTCTACGAAGGACATAATATCTGGTTTCCCCCCGTTCAAGAAAGTTCTATGAGGGAGTTTCTTCTTCTGTTTTAATGAGTAATGGCATTCAGTTCATATCGTGACCTATCGGATAGACCTTTTTCAATGTCTCCATCTTCCTACCCCTCGTCTCAATCCATTATTGTCCTGTTTTTCCACGTATGGTATCGGTTTCCCGTGACTTATTGCTGTATTTCGAGATTGGACATGTATATGCTTGAGGGCGTCCATGAAGGCACCTCGGTACGATGGATAGTCGACGTCGACCTCGGGACGTTACCTGTGGCTATTCCTCAGATGTGCCAGTTCGGCCAGAATTAAGGTGCGTCTCAAACAGCATGATTT
>Ga0207416_1004153_pt1 | contig 12905 bp, 17 predicted proteins | sample PaiPotPPM11metaG_FD_184107 | JGI IMG/M metagenome (GOLD analysis project Ga0207416, IMG submission 184107) | Iron sulfur acid spring bacterial and archeal communities from Banff, Canada, to study Microbial Dark Matter (Phase II) - Paint Pots PPM... ...
ATCAAACTGTTCGGCATCCCACAAGATTTCGCTACCTCGCTCGGACTGGGTACGGCTTAACACGGCGATTTCTCGCTTTTCGTTCCCTCTCCTCGGAAGCGCTCGCTTCTCCGAGCAGCGTCTCGTGACCTCTTTTCCTGAGTATCCCTCGCTTCTTCTCACCTTCTGCTCTTCCCACCTTCTATCTCTCTGTTTCTCCCACCTCTCGGCGGCGAAGTGCCCAGCCCTGTGCAGGTTCTCCTTCTCCGATGAAACATTAGCTCTTCAACAATCTCGTTGCGCACTTCGTGGGCGTTGACGCAAGGTGTTGTTCCAGCGCTCCATATGCGCAGTTTCTCCAGTTTCCTTCCCAACACAATGATGGGTTTTCGCTGGGAACACGTATTGATAGGCACGCCAAAAATCGCCGAAGGTATGGCAGTGTTTGTATTCATGCGGAATGGCTTGCCATAACCGAAGACAGGTCGCTTTGCTTCGGTCACCAATGGCAAAGGCGACGATTTGGCGGGTTCGGCGGCACATCGCCGTCCACAACCATCGTGCCTGGTCTTTTTCGCGCACAAAACTCCAAACTTCATCAAGTTCGAGCACATCATCTGAGGTCGCAGGCAGAAGGGTTTCCTTGACATCAGGCAAGTTCTGGACGTGCGCTTTGAGCCACCCCACAATGGTTGGCCGTGCCAGGGCAAAGATCCGTGCCACTCCACGCAGGCTACACCGTTCCAAACAAGCCCGCAGCACGGTTTGTTGCTCAGTTTCTGAATATGTTTGCTTTGGCGCGAGAACACGATAGGTGCCACAGTCCTTGCAGTGGTATTGGGCATTCCCACACCGATTGGTTCCATTTTTGACAATATTTGTACTTCTACAGACACGGCAAACGTATGTCATCGTTTCTTGAATCATCATCCAATTCTACCTCATCACTTACCACCTAACCATTACCGGAAAACTCGTTTCATCGATGGCCACAATGGCCGATGCCTGGCCCAGTTGCTCAAGCACATAAGAGCGCACCCCATCGGTGTCCCAGACAGCGGAAGAGAGCAGGCGTTGCATCCCAAGAGGCGCGAACTTCCTTCGCATGTTCAGCCAATTGCCACCCGTTTTTGCGCTCCGTTTCACTCAAGATGCCTTGCAGATAGGCCAGCGTCCGGCGACACGGCTCCGGACGGGCAAAGCGTGCAGCAATACGAGCATGCAGGTCAAAAAGGGTCTGGACCCAACGGCAGACATCGGCGGAGGTCGTTCTGCTTCCGCTACAGGTGGTTTGCTGATCTTGCTTCATGATCTTCTCCTTTGAGATATCGCTCTCTGGTGCGCAGCTGTTGCACCTACAGATAGCCACATCTGAAAGAAGAAGAAGGTATCGCTGTTCGTGGGGTGATTGTAATAGTGAGACCACTGGCTCGCTCCCTGAGCGACGTTTCATCGAAGCACTTTTTCCTGAGAACATCAGTACCACAAGGGAGCGAGCCAGTGGTCTCAAAAATAGAGTGACCCCTACAAGGGCACACTTTGCTATTTATTTGCCCTGTGATATGATGTGCAGGCCAAAGACCACCAAAAATCATCCGAAGGAAAGTATCAGGACACCTATGGGTAATGACCTACACTTTGAAACGTTTCCTCTGTTAGAAACGGAGCGCCTCATATTGCGCGAATTGAGGCCGGAAGATGCCGAGGCCGTCTTCCGAATTCTGTCCGATGCCGAAGTCGTGCGCTATTACGACCCTCTCATGACTCATCTTGAACAGGCACAGCGGAGTATCGAACGCCATCGCGCTCGCTTTGAAAACAACGAGGGCATACGCTGGGGTATCACTATCAAGGGCGAAGACACCATAGTGGGAAATTGTGGCTTCTTCCGCGACAAGGATAATTTTTCTGCTGCGTTGAGCTATGTGCTCGCCAAATCCTCTTGGAACAAGGGCTTCATGCCCGAGGCGCTGGAGGCCATCATTGCATTTGGCTTTGAGCACTACCAGCTTCATCGCATCGAAGCCCATGTTGCCCGACCGAATCTCGCCTCGGTACGCGTCCTTCAAAAGCTGGGCTTTCAAGAGGAAGGTCTGCTGCGCGAAAGCCTCTTCGAGAACAACCACTTTCATGACGAGAAAGTCTTTGCACTTCTCAAAAGTGATTTTAGGCAGAAGGGGTCACGAGAATAGACCCGGTAAAAACTCACGTTAAGGCTTATTCTCGTGACCCCTTCTTCTGTTTTTCAGACTCTTTTTGTTGGGTTAACAAGTGCGACTGTAGTGGGGAAACATGGGAATCAGCCAGGAAGACGCCAGAAAAACCGCTTCCCATCTGGGTTCTTCCATCGCCATTTTGTAAATTGGGACTACATTGAGGTAGGGCGAGGATCTCTGCGAAAATCTATCACAAGTCGGCTTTGTGATAGATTTTCGCAGAGATCCTCGCCCTACCCCTACATGACTTCCTGGCCTTTCTGTACGCGGTTATCCTAGAGATGAATGGCAGCGCGATGTTTTTTTCTGCTGAGGCATTAGATAGACCAAGATCACTCTGACGGAAGCGAGGATGACAAGATCGTCTATGAGGATGCCTTCAAATACATTTACTCCACAAGAACAGCGACAGATCACCGCGCCAGGTTGTAGCCGACGAACATTTCTCCTTGTTGGAGGGGCCGTTGCAGCCCTGGCTGGTGGGGGCTGGTGGCTCCATGCTAGACAATCCTCCCAGCCACCGGTTGTACCTGTCGATACACACCGCGTACTCAATCTCCCGGTTTCAGGAGATCCCGCGCCTTCTTACAGGTATCTTCCCGGTTTGGAGTATGCCTGGTTGCCTGATAGTATGCACCTGGCCGTTGCTCTCCCAGACACGCTCTTTGTGGTCAATGTCAGGACGGGCAAGACCGTGTGGCAGCAGGCCCGCTCCCTGGAAAAAGAACAGGACGCGGTCCTCCTGCTCAACTGGTCAGCGGATGGGACGCAGATCCAAGTGGTCCAGGAGAGCGGTGTCCCGGGAGGGCAGATTGGCTGGTCCGCTCCGTCCCAGCAGGTGTACAACACTGGGGCGGATACATGGGAGTTCGCTTTCTCTGCTGATCGGACCTACCTGGCGTCGATCAGATCCAGGGGGGACTACACTCTCGAGATCTGGAATATCCCGCAGAAGAGCCTCATCACTCCCTCTCAGAACCTACAAGAGACGCTGGGCAGCCCTCTGTATGGCGCTGCTCTGTCCTGGTCGCCCACGAGCCTGTCTCTGGCTATCTATACCAATCTGGGTGGTGGTTAGATAGTAAGTGATATGTCCATGTTATACTGAACAATAAACCACTGGGTAAACATCTGATGAGCGCTATCGCATTTGGAAAAGGATAACGTCTGTCGAACGTAGCGACTCATCCGTTGACGCAAGGTATTGTTCCACCGTTCCATATGGGCGGTCTCTCCAGTTTCTTTTCCAACACAATGATGGGTTTCTGCTGGGAAGACGTGTTGATAAGCTGTCCAGAAATCACTGAACGTCTGGCAATGCTTGTATGTATCTGGGATGGCTTTCCACAAACGAAGGCATGTTGCTTTGCTGCGGTCGCCAATGGCAAATGCCACGATTTGGCGTGTCCGTCGGCACATCGCTGTCCACAACCACCGTGGGCCAGCTTTTTTCAGCACAAAACTCCACACTTCATCGAGTTCAAGAACGTCAACTGGGAATGCTGGCAGGAGCGTATCTGCTACAGCGGGCAATTTCTGGATATGCGTGTTGATCCAGCGAACAACTGTCTGTCGGGTGATGTCAAAGATGCGCTCAACTCCACGCAAACTGCAACGCTCCAAGCTAGCCCGGAGCACCATTTGTTTGTCAATTTCCGAATAGGCCGGTTTTGGCGAGAGCACCCGATAGGTGCCACAATCCTTGCAATGGTATTGAGCTGTTCCACAACGGTTCGTTCCATTTTTGACAATGTTTGTGCTTTTACAGACACGACATTCAAACGTCTTCGTTTCTTGAATCATGCTTTCTATTGTATCCCATCACTTACTACCTAACCACCACCGAGAAAGGTTGAGAGTAAGAGACCTTTAGGACAACAGCTTACCTGGCGGGGAAACCCAAAGGGAACAATAGCATGCTTGTAAAGCGGAAAAGCTGGAAGACAGGTACGGTAATCAGTTCCGCAAGTCCTGGACATATGGTGAAACTGTGTTTGTTGAACCCAAGTTCCGCGCGGCGTTCTGGCCCGCTCATCGCAGCCTGTCTGATGCGATGTCACTGGAATACGCATCATGCCTTCGAGGATGCGCAACACTCTCTCCAGTGAGCGACAAACAATGAGTTTGGGAAGGAACGAACGGGCACCTACCTGTCCTACTACGTCTTATGAGCGTAAATGCGGGATGGTCTGTGGGCGGAGACGCCTATGATCACGGAGCCATCATAGTACTCGCGGGAGTCATGACCCGTCACGGAGCGTCGGAAAGCGGCGTGCAAGGGGAAGGATGGCAGGTGAGCAAGAGATCGAAGGAGAAGATGCGCGAGATGCGTGAAAGGTTCTCCCAAGAACTCTCGCTTGCTGGAAAGCGGTGTGCGCTGAAAGGTGCATGCACCGTTTGGGGAGGGACGGTTGGAAAAGGCCCAGTAATGGGACCTCGCTAGCCGTCTACTCTACGGCATGTGAATCGTCTCAAGACGCTGAAACGTCAAATGTATGGCAAGGCTGGTTTCGCGCTTTTACGTCAAAGAGTACTCCACCGCACTTAATTAGTGTGACGCGGTTTTCACTTTGAAGCTCATGCGAAAGCAATTTTGAGGAGGATTCACCAAAAACCAATCTGAGCCATTTTTACGCTGCTATTGACACGAGACGTCGTAGTCTCCTTTTTTCGTCACGCTATGAAACGCAAAGGGAAGGTATGTCGTGCTTTCTATGTAAGAGGTAGTAGGGATGAGTCTATCTCCTCAGCTTACCCGATCAGAAACAGGAGGAAACTGCTTATCACTCTCGGCGAGGAAGCGTTATGGCAGCCAAAGAGAAAGAACCGAAGGATGAGAAGAAGTCCGAAACGATGCCAGGGCCTCTGAAGGCGATTGAGTCTGCCCCTGTGGTGCAGGCGGTTGAAGCTTCGCCTGTCGTGCGGGAGGGAGTCAAACCCTTGGCAGCATTTTGGACCAAATTCAATAATGATTGGGCAATGGGCCTGCAGGCAGGAGCGCTGGCGTATAACCTGTTACTTGCCATATTTCCTATTGCTCTGGCGCTGATTGCCATCCTCGGCCTGGTCTTTGGGAGCATGGGGTTGGATGTCAAAGCTCAATTCATTAACGGGATCCAACATGCTCTTCCAAATCAACAGGGCGTTTCAACCGGGGTCATAGCGCAGGTTTCTGATAATCTGAGTAAAAATTCCGGCCTCCTGGCAATTATTGCGGTCCTCGCGGCTATCTTTGGCGGCTCCCGGCTCTTCATTACGGTCGAAAATTGCTTTGATCTCATCTTCCATGTGCGCCCTCGCACCGCTTTACGTCAGAACATCATGGCTTTTAGCATGCTGCTGCTCTTTGTGGTCCTTATCCCAATTATGGTGGTGGCATCGGCTGGCCCTGCTCTTGTCATCTCGCTACTGCAGAAAACTCCCCTCACGAGCATTCCTGGGAGCAATCTCCTCTTTAGTTTGGGTGGTATCCTGAGTAGCTTCATCGTTGCCTGGCTTTTGTTTGAGGCTATCTACATCGTTGTTCCCAACCAAAAGATTAGTTTCCGGAATAGCTGGCGTGGAGCAGTCGTGGCGGCAGCCTTCCTCCAACTATTCCTGACGCTTTTTCCGCTGTATGCAGCACGTTTTCTCGGGGGCTATGCCGGTCAAGCAGGCTTCGCGATCATCCTGATCGTCTTCTTCTACTACTTCGCCGTGATTCTGTTAGTGGGCGCTGAAATCAATGCATTTTTTGCCGAAGGGATACGGGCCACTCCTGAGAATCTCGCAGTCATGGTTCACCAGCTGACGAGTCATGAGCCAACGACGCAACAGGAGAGAAAGGAGCAGGCTCCTCCCTCTCACAAGGATGAACGTCCTGAAGAGGTGGGAGAGAGGGGACAAGACAACGCTCCTGCTGACGGCAAGGGTAAGTCCACTGGAGCACGAGTGAAGCGATTGCTTCCCACTTCCTTGCGCAGGGAGAGAAAACAAGCGCAGTCGTCGAGGGCCTCGCCATCATTTGGGGCCTCGAAAATAGGGACGTTCATCGAGGTAGTCGCGGGAACGCTCCTCGCAACAGTGATAGAGCTCATTCGTTTGCGTCAAAAGAAATAAGATGGGGGACGACCCGCCAACATTTTTGCAGAGCAAGAAGTGGATCCAGGCAAGATAACGTGACACTAAGATACAAAAAGAAGGCCCATCCCAAGAATAAGTGAGCCTGCTTGCTTGAGTCTAGAGCAAAAAAGAAATGTGGCAGTATCAGCCGTATGACGAGTGCAAAGCTGTTATCTGTGAGTACTGATTGAATGAGGAATGAATGGAGTGAAAAGGCAGAAGCAAGGGCGAAGAACGAGGGATGGACTAAACAGCATGAAGGAGGCGTTGTCGCAGCAGCGGGAGTTTCGCCCTGCCAAACATTTGACGCTTGACTAGCTTGAGCTTGTGAACCTGGGCCTCAACTGGACCATTACTGTACAATTGGGTGAGTCCAGCCACCACAGCTTCTTTGTCTCGCTGGATGCCCTGCGCAAAACTCTGAAGTTCTGGGATCTGACTGGCTTGAATTGCGTCCAGCCACCCATCAAGTCGCTCGCCTTGCTGTTCGCGTACCATGATCAGGAAATCCTGGACCAGGCCATAGATCGTCTCAATGAGAGCACTCGCCTGGCGCAGAGCCGAAAGGCGGGTTTGCTCTTCATCGGTCAAATCCTTGCTTTTGCGAATGAAGAGCCAAACCACCTGGCGACCAGCACATTGCTCTAACGGGTCTGGAGGAGCCAGATCAGGGATCGGACGGCGGTTCTTACGCAGGGAGTGTAAAAAACGTTGGACCATACTCAAGCTGCCAGGAAACCCCCGAGCCCGGTATTGTCAACTTAAAATTTTTGCTTGATGAGTTTTCCCCACTGAACCCCCATTTCAGATCTTTCAGGGGATGTTTCTTCTCGCAAATGTGGGCCTGCGCCCCACTTTCCCACCGAATTCACAAGATATAGCTCTACAATTGTTATCAAGTTGACAATACCCTGACAAGTGGGTCTGGCACAATTCTGAAACGTCATGCGCCGGAGGCGCACCACTCCCGATGAAAAAGGATCTTGAAGTCTGGCCATATACTCAGTGTGGCAAGCTCCCAGAGAGAAGACGACCACCAATATACTGTGTCACAACGTGTTTTTGAAACTGTACTCCGGTGTCTGGACGAACCACTCCCTGTTGCCGAACCTGCTCCAACGCGGGTGAGAGCACGAAGAAGATACTGAAGAAGAACAGACACCCGCTGGGAGAGTGCCACACAGACGTCAAAAAGGAAACAACCTGAAGGGAAAGGAGCAGTGAAGATGCAGGTTCTGTATCAACGGTGCGCAGGCATTGATGTGCACCTGCGCTTTCTGGTCGTGTGTCTGAGTATTGTGGAAGCAGGACAACGGCGGAAAGAGGTCCGCAGCTTTCGCAATGAGACCGCCGATCTCCTGGCCTTACGCGCCTGGCTGCTGCAAGAAGGGTGCACTCACGTGGGCCTGGAGAGCACGGGAGTCTATTGGTTGCAGGTCTACCGGCGCCTGGAGGGCTTCTTCGAACTGGTCGTGGCCAATGCGCAGCATATCAAAGCAGTTCCAGGTCGCAAGACGGATGTGCAGGACGCAGAATGGATTGCAGATTTATTGCAGCATGGGCTCTTAAGCGCCAGCTTTGTCCCTGGCCAGGAGCAACAAGAATTACGAGATCTGACGCGGCTGCGCGTGAGCCTGGTTCAAGAGCGTGCCCGCCTGGTGAATCGGGTCCAGAAAGTCCTCGAAGAGGCAGGGGTCAAATTGTCTCTCGTTCTCAGCGATGTGATGGGGAAATCAGGACGAGCTATTCTCGAAGCGCTGTGTGCTGGAGAGAGCGACCCGCTGCGTCTGGCTCAACGGATGCATCGCAATTGCCAGGCCAGCCAGCAGGAAGCGATAGCAGCCCTCACCGGAGATATGCGCGAGCACCATCGCTTTGTATTACGAGAGCTGCTCAACCTGATCGACGCTCAAGATCTCTCCACCAAGCATCTGGAACTGGAGATTGAGCGACGGGTCTCCCCTTTTGAGGAGCAGATCTCTCGCTGTGAGCAGATCACAGGAGTGAGCAGGCAGGTGGTCCATGTGTTGATGGCTGAGGTAGGAACCGACCTCTCCCGTTTTCCCGATGCTGAACACCTAAGCTCTTGGGCAGGTGTCTGCCCGGGCCACCAGGAAAGCGCAGGCAAACGACTCAGCGGTCGAAGTAAGCACGGGAATCGCTATGTCCGAGCAACGCTGGTCCAAGCCGCGCATGGAGTGCGTCGATCCAAAACGTACTTGGGAGAGCGCTACCGTCGGCTCAAAAAACGTCGGGGGAGTAAACGAGCCGCGCTGGCGGTCGGCCATAGTATTCTGGTGATTTACTATCAGATGATGAAAACGGGAGAGGAGTATCAGGAAAAAGGCGAGGCGTTCTTCCCGCAGACAGATCGCGGCAAGATAGAGCATCGGCTTATTCACCGTCTGGAGCGACTGGGTTATCAGGTAACACGGCAACCGCAGCCAGCAGCCTGAACGCGTTGGGAGCAGTCCAGAAGAGTCAATAACAAACGCTACCATACACGGGAGTGGCAGGAAGTTTCTGCCTTTTTTACCGCTATTTTCAGAAGATACCGGTGGCGAAGTCAAAAGCTCATCCTATGCTGCCGGCTTCATGAGCTTCTTAAAGGGTGAAATCCGTGTCTGAGCTGGTGGTTCACCTCGGAGCCAGCTCATAAGCTGAGTGATATTAATCGCCGCAGCAATGGCAATATGACCAAGATGGGTTTTGCGAAGGCCAAAGTAGCGTGAGCGCCGTAGGCCCATCGTGCGTGTTCCCTGTGAGTGTGTCCCTTCGATCCCTGCTCGATGGCGATAGGTCTCTTTGAAGGCTTCGGTGCTTTCTCGTTTGCGTGCGAGCCGCGAAGGGCTTGCATCCTCTCTTGGGGCTGTAATCCCTCTTCTGTCAAAGCGGGGTACAAAAAGCCATGAAAAGGTGTTTGTATACAATACGTGCTTTTCCCAGATGGGCCAGGAGCAATGAGAATACTTACTCAAGTCACTTCAGGTGTGGCTTTTATGGCCATCAGTTGTAAAGCTTATTTAAACCTGTTCCTTAATTTGACAGAAGAGGGACTAGGCATCTGAGCTGGCTGATACACGAGAACAGGCGAGGACTACACCCCCATAGATCGCGTCGAAACTGCCATTCGGCGGTCTAGCCTGTGTCACGGCCATCCGACACCAGGTACCGGTGCCTGGCGCGCATTTACTTTGGCGCGGTCGAAGGGGAACTCTACGACAATCCGCTGCTCTCCGAGCGCACGGTCCTGATGCAGATAGATACGGTTCGGGTTCTTGGCGGGCTTCTCCTCACCATCGGATACAGGTGGCTCTGCTGGGCGGCTCTGCCGGGCCTCTTCCTCCGCAACGTGACCAGCCTGGAGCTTCTCTTGCTCCAGCAGCACATCAATGGCCTCTGCTGTTGGTATCGCAAGGTCAGCAGCTTCTCACTGCGATTGATACCGACGTGCCAGGCGCGCACCAAACACCACCTGGGCGGTGCTCAAGGATGGTTGTTCAGCCAGATTGGCGGCCAGAAGCGCATCTGTTCCTGAAAGATGGTCGTCATTGGTGGCCAGACAGTGCAAGCAGCTCTCTACCTGCTGACGTTCAGCATCCATTTCTCTTCTCCATACAGAAAGCGTACACATGCTTATCTGCACAACAGTATACAAAAAGAGATGGTTTCAGGCAAGGATTCTTGAGGAAAAGCGTTGCTTTCGCACCTGGACCAACGAAACGCTTGGCTTCACGCCCCAGAAAGCAATGCTGACTTTGACAGGCTTCGCAATCGTATGTTATACTTTGGACATCCCGGGACGAAAAGAACGAACCCTGGCAGCAAGCCAGGCCAGAGGCCACATTGGGATCAGAAAGAAAGGAACTTTATGACACCAATGAAGAATTTGATACGCCTCCTGGAAGTGGTTTTTCAGGTTGACAAATAGGGCCCGTAGAGACGGACACCCGAATCCCTAGCCTTCAGCCAGTACCTGGCCTACCGAGACCCTTGACCATTCTATTGGCAGGGCCGGTTCTTCCCAAGAGACTCTCTTGCAGGTTGGCAGAGGGAACGAGAGGGAGCAAAAAGGGGCAAGCAAAAGAGAAGCCCTATTCCTAACGATCGTACCTTATGTGGCCCGTGCGTTCTTTCCGAACACGAAGATAGATCAGAAAAGCCAGAACAGTCCAAGTGCCAATGCCTGGACTGTTCTGGCTTTCTGATAAAAATTCCATCCAAACGTCACAGAACAGGTTCTGTCAGAACTCAAACTCCATCTTGGCATGAGAGCGACACTTCTGGTATGCTGATGCCATTATTTGGTAGAATGAGGAACGTTGACCGATGAACTGCCCCAATTGCGCTGCAACTGACACCAGGGAACGAGCCAAGAAAACCAAATGTGGCTATGCAACATTCTTCTGTCCAAAATGTCACTAGTCCACCAAGCTGAATTTGACAGAGAGGAGAAGACATGCGAAACTGAGAAAAAACCAGGGAGGGACCAGTCATGAGCGAGAAACTCTACCCAGTGCATTTGAGTAATGATCAACGGCAAGAGCTGCACGACCTGATCCGTAAGGGCAAGGCCACCGCTCATCAACAGATGGCTGCGCGCGTGCTGCTCAAAGCCGATGAGGCGAGTGTGGAGCATCTTTCCAGCAGTCAGATTGCCCAAGCCTTGGAGATCAGCCCGCGAACGGTGATCCGCATCAAACAACGCTTCGTGCAGCAGGGCTTGCCAGTGACCTTACGCGGCAACTACCCCGAAGAACGCCCCCTGCGACGCAAGATCGATGGGCGGGTGGAAGCCCATCTGATTGCCATCGCCTGTGGACCGGCCCCGGCTGGCCATCGCCGCTGGACGATGCAACTGCTGGCTGATCGGGTGATCGACCTGGGCGTCGTCGATCAGATCAGCGATGAAGCGGTTCGCCTGGCGCTAAAAAAAACGAATTACGTCCGTGGCTGAAGCGCCAGTGGTGCTTTCCCCGCGCCTTCCAGCGAGTTTGTCTGGCACATGGAAGATGTGCTGGATGTGTATTGTCGCCCCTACGACCCCCGCCGCCCGTTGCTCTGCATGGATGAGATGGGCAAAATTCTAGTCAAAGAGAAGCACCCATCCGAAGCGGCCAGGCCCGGACAAGATCGCCGCGAAGACTACACCTACGCGCAAGAAAGGGCAGCGCAATCTGTTCATCGCCTGTGAGCCGCTGGGGGGCAAGCGCTACCTCCAGGTGACGACCCGGCGCACGAAAAAAGACTGGGCGCACTTCATCGAAGAACTGCTCACGGTGCATTACCCAACAGCCGACAAAGTGATCCTGGTGCTGGACAACCTCAACACCCATACGCCCATCTCTCTCTACGACACCTTTCCTCCCGCCAAGGCGAAAGGACTGCTCGACCGGCTGGAGATCCACTATACGCCAAAGCACGCCAGCTGGCTCAACATCGCCGAGATTGAACTCTCGGTCTTGGCCCGCCAGGGCCTGGAACACAACATTGCCACGGTCGATGAGCTGTGTGAGCAGGTGCAGGACTGGCAAGAGTATCGCAATCAGCAGATGGCCACAGTGCATTGGCAGTTTACCACAGCGGATGCACGCATCAAGCTCCAACGCTTGTATCCCACCATCCAGGAGAAGGGGCAGAAGAAAGCGTCCAACCTCTGACATTTCTAGCTTGGTGGACTAGTCACCGTGTTTTCAATGAGCGAACTGGCACACCATTTAACTATCTCGAATTCCCCACCGATATCGTCCTGCTGGCCGTCTTGTGGCGACTGCGCTACAAATTGAGCCTGCGTGACGTAGCTGAGATGTTTTTAGCGCGTGGATTTTCGTTCACGCACGAAGCCATCCGAGACTGGGAAGCGCGGTTTGCGCCTTTGATAAAGGACCAGTTGCGCATCAGGCGGCAAGGGCAGGCCGGGAAATCCTGGTACGTCGATGAGACCTACGTCAAAGTGCATGGGAAATGGTGTTATTTGTATCGAGCGATTGACCACGAGGGCAATCTCGTTGATTCCATGTTGAGCGAGAAACGCAATATGGAGGCAGCTTAGCGATTTTTCAAGCAGGCAGTTGCGGTCGTTGGCCATATTCCTGACCAGGTGACAACTGATGGGCACAGTTCCTATCCGCGAGCCATTCGCGAGACAATGGGGAATAATGTGCAACATCGAACGAGTAAATATCTCAACAATCGGTTAGAACAAGACCACCGTGGAATCAAACAACGATACTACCCGATGCGCGGTTTTGGAACCGTTGAAGGAGCGGCACGCTTCTGTTGTGCCTTCGACGAATTGCGCAATTATTTCCGTGCCCGCCACACCATGGGCGAAGTGGTCTCGCTCCCAGAACAACGACTGGCTTTTCTCCAACGTCTCTCTGCTCTCCAGACATGGCTACAAGCAGCCTCATAGGTCAATGAGCGAGAGGGTGAGTATTTCATTCGCCCGAGAAGCTTTTCTGTGATCTCAGTTCTGACAGAACCTCTCTTGTTGTTGACCCGGTTTGGATAATCCCAGAAGATGAAAAGTCAGCTATTGACTAATTCAAAGTGGACTGGGCTGAGATAGCCCAGAGTCGAATGTTTCCGCACGCGGTTGTAGAACGC
>Ga0207416_1004155_pt1 | contig 12904 bp, 12 predicted proteins | sample PaiPotPPM11metaG_FD_184107 | JGI IMG/M metagenome (GOLD analysis project Ga0207416, IMG submission 184107) | Iron sulfur acid spring bacterial and archeal communities from Banff, Canada, to study Microbial Dark Matter (Phase II) - Paint Pots PPM... ...
TCATGCAATGGCGCAATGACTTCATCATTCCGCGCTACGGTGCTGCAGGGGTGCGGAAGTTTGGGTTTCTGGAGCCTGCAGGCGCCCCCTCCACCATGGAGGCTGGTGGCACCGAGGTTGTGGACGGCCCGGCGATCTTTCCGACGGCGTGGTTCTCGGACCGAGCGAACGCCGAGGCGTGGTTCCGCCATGAGTAGCACCACAGGCGGGACAGTGCTCATCACTGGTGCCACCGGGTTGCAGGGAGGCGCGATCATTCGCCACATGCTGGGCAAGCCGGTTGCGTTTGAGCAGCTGCCGCGGCGCATATCACTTCCGAGGGATAGAGCCTCGGAAATCCCTTGTTACTTTGGCCGTTTCCACGTCCATTGCCCGCCCCACGTTCCCGGCAGTGGTGGACGCGGGGCAGCGCCTACGCCACATCATCGGTTTCCGAGGCGAGGGCGATCGCCGCCTCGAGATTCATCTGGGCTCCGCGATTCCAGGCGCGCGCAAAAGTCTCTGCACCGAGCGCGGTTCTGGCCGCTTTGAGGGACACCGCATGTTGCGTCTGCTCGGCGGGCGAGAGCGGCGCACCCACCGCCGTCCTGAGCGCGTCCCCTGCGCCGTAGAGCGTGCCCGCGCGCTCCATCTCGCCCTTGGCCGCCGCGACGCGACCCGTGCCTTCCAGGCAGAACGCGATGAGCTCGCGGTCGCCCGCCCCACCTGAAACGATGAGCCCTTCATCGTACAGCGCAGCAGCACGCCGCGTGTCTCCGCGGTGGAGAGCTGCGCGAGCCACGGTGTCGACAGCCGCAGTCACGTCTTTGTCGCCGAGGTCACGGAGCAAGCCCAGCGCTTCCTCGCCGAGCGCGGCCGCGTGTTCATACGCTCCTTGTGCAAGCGCCATGGTTCCCAGGTTGTTGAGCGCAATTGCAATGCCACGCGAGTCGCCCAGGCGTCGCTTGATCGCCAGGCTCTCCTCATACAGTGCCACCGACTCGGCGTTGCGTCCCTGCTCTTTCGCGATGTTCGCCAGGTTATTGAGCGCCACGGAGATGCTCGGCTCGTCGCCCTCTTTGCGGAACAGCGCCAGACTCTCCTCGTACCGTGCCCGTGCCGCCGCATAATCGCCCACGTAATAGCTGGTGCTCCCCAGGATGACGAGCATCGCCGCCTCACCTCGGATGTCGCCAATTCGGTGATAGAGGCCGAGCCCCACTTCGCTCAGCGTTTCCGCTCGCGCGTAGTCACCCTGCGTCGCTGCCAGCACAGCTGCACCGCGCAAAGCCTTGGCGGTCACCGGGAGAGGCAGGGCGTCGATGTCGCCGGCCACCGTCAGCAGGTCGTCCAGCTGCCGCCGACCCTCGCTCAGGTACCCATGCGAGTACCAGAAGCGCCACAGCGCACCGGCGATGCGCAATCCTGTGACCAGTCGTGCCGACTCCTCGTGCGCCCAGTGAAGAACGAGGAGAAGGGTGCTGTGTTCACGCTCCAGGCGCGCCATCCAGCGCGCCTGATTGGCCCCGTGTAGCTCTCCCTCTGCTGTTTCCGCGAGGGTTACGCAGTACTCGGCGAGGCGTTCCCGCACTCCATCACTCTCCCCATGAGTGGCAAGCAGCTCCAGGCCGTACTCCCTCACGGTTTCGAGCATGGAGAAGCGCGGTTCACCCGTGGCGTGTTCGTCCACCCCGAGCAGGCTGCCATCGGCAAGGCGGGCAAGCCCATCCGAGACGTCGACCGATGCACCGTGTGCCTCCCCAAATACGATACCTGCCGCCTCCACTCCGAACCGCGCGTTGAAGACGGAGAGACAGCGGAAAAGCGCCTGTGCATCCTTGGAGAGCAGATCATAGCTCCAGGCAATAGTGTCGCGCATCGTCTGCTGGCGCGGCTGGCTGTCGCGTGGCCCACCGGTGAGCACGGTCAATCGGCGTTCGAGGCGCAGCAACAATGCCTGTGGTGAAAGCAGCTTGATCCGCGCCGCCGCCAGCTCGATGGCAAGAGGAAGCCCATCCAGGCGGCGACAGATCTCGGCGAGCACAGGCGCCGTCTCCAGCGTCATGTCAAAGTCAGGCCTTACCCTCCCAGCGCGCTGCACGAAGAGAGCGACCGACGGGTAGCGCTGCAGGCTCGCGAGGTCGACCGGGTCGTCCGGACCCGGAACAGGGAGCGACTTCACGTCCAGCTCCTGCTCGCCGCGCAGATGGAGCGGAGCGCGACTGGTGATCAAGACCTTGAGTCGGGGACAGGCCGCAAGCAGCTGTGCGGGAAGTGGTGCGGCATCCATCAGGTGCTCGAACCCGTCGAGCACCAGCAGCATCTCGCGATCGCTCAGGTACTGAACCAGGCTCTCGTGCAGTGACCGGCCCGGTGCATCTCGCAGGTGGACCGCCGCTGCGATGGCCGGACGCACCCCACCGGCGCCGGTAACCTCCTCGAGAGGAACGAAGACCGCCCCACCGTCGAAGTCGGCCGCGATGGTAGCCGCAACCTGGACTGCCAGCCGCGTCTTACCGACACCGCCCGGTCCGGTGAGTGTGAGGAGCCGTCTCCCTTCCCAGCGCAGCAGGTGGACGGCCGCTGCCACATCCTTCTCGCGCCCCAGCAGCGGGGTAAACTGCTCCGGCAGCTGCAGAATGGGACGTTCGGCGGCCGGCCCGCGGCGCCGCGAGACAGAAGACTCAAGCTCGGCGCGCTGCTCGTCCGATAGCTGGAGCGCATCACCAAGCCGAAGAATAGTCGCGATGTACGGCGCTCGGTTGACGCCGCGCTCCAGGTCGCTGATCCCGCGAACGCTCAGCCCGGCGCTTTCCGCCAGTGCCTCTTGCGTGAGACCGGCGGCCAGTCGATGGCGACGCAGCAATGCGCCAAACGCCTGCGGGTCGGTCTTCGTCATAAGCCTTGTCCTTCCCCCACGTTCCGGCCGCGCTGCGACGCCGGCATATCCTGGCGCCGTCTGAGGGTCCATGGTACCACGGGCTCAAGAGACGAGTTCTGTGGAACTACGTGGGTCAGCTCTGCCTACTCTGCCTGGTCAATCCTCCGCCACCGTGCAAAGGTGAGAGGGAGCCCCCGCCGGGGGCATGAAGGGAGCCGAAATGACGGACGACCACCTCAGCGGCAGCGAAGCCGCGGATCTCGGCACAAGGCTGGAGACGTTGTGCCGGGAGTTCTCGCCCAGGCAACAAGAGTTTCTCAAGGCGGCGCTCAGACTTGCCGCAGCGAATCTGTGGGCGCACAGGAACGATCCGCTGCCCGAGAGCAGTATTCAGGAGCTCATTGTGGACATCCAATTGGCCGGCGCCGCCCACGCCATTAGCCTCAATCCCCTGCCTATCCCTCTGAATCAGAAAGGACCAACCGTATGACCGCTCGATACGTAATCGCCGCCGTGCCCCTCTTGGTGGCCGGAGCGTTGCTCACGCCGCATGCTGCCACGGCAGCGCCGACCGCAAGTACAGCAACGCCTCAAGCACTCTCCCTCACCCTGAGGGACGTTCAACATGCGTACGGAAGCACCTTCCGTCCCTTCCTCGCGCACACCTATAAGGCCTCACACAAGAGCGCCTGTGGTGCAGACTACACCGGAGGCTACCTGACGATGTTTGGGAATTTCGGAAAGGCCAGCGCGACCGGAGCCGTCGTCAGCGTCGAGAGCGTCATCTTCGCGTACGCCAGCTCGAGATCGGCGGCCTGCGCGTCGAAAGCCCATGGGACCTCACTGGCAACGGTCATGGGGAAGTCGGCCGCAGGCACGAAGGTCCACGCGTCACCTCTGACCGGAGTCGGCGATAGCGCGTATCTCTTCACCGTGAGCTCAACAAAGAATCGTTCATACAGCATCATGATCTGGCTCTCTCGCGGCACTCACATCGCGATGGTCACGGTCAGCGCCGTGGGGCGCTCACCCGCACAGCCCACCGTCATCGCGCTGGCGAAAGTCATCGATGGACGCTTGCAGGCGGCAGGCTGATCATGGAGGCTCGACACCACATGCAACCCAGTCATCATGTACTCTCCCGTATTACCTCAATCATCGCCGGAGCCGGCATGCTTGCACTCTTCCTGGCTCCTGCAGTTAGCTTCGCGGCCGCCTCCAGCGCACCCGCCCGGGCCCCGAACGCGAAGTCGGTCTCCCTCCAGCTGGCAGATGTGCGTCATGTGCTCGGCAGCGGACTTACCGCGGGCGATGCTCGCTACAGCAAGCCGCAAGCCATGGGGGCGTGCACGTCCACCCCTCCCCTAACGGAGTATACGGCCACTTTTGACGGGCCGCTCCACACCAAGGGAGTCCTGGGCGTCATCAGCCAGGTGTACACCTACAAGAGCGCCGGCGGTCCAGTCTGCAACCAGAAGCTGGAGATCTCAATGAACAAGATCGTCGCCGTCGGCAAGATGACCATGGTTCACGGCGTGGGTGAGCAAGCCTTTCTCCTCGATACAACGGGACCAAAGTCTCAGCGACGTCCCGTCTATACTCTTGGCCTCAAGTTCACCCGCGGATCGTACCGCGCGATCATCATCGTCCAGTCGAACAAGACGATCAAAGGGGCGGACGTGATCAGACTCGGAAAGATCGTGGACGGGCGCATGAAGAAGACCGGCTAAGAGACCACAACTAAGAACGGGTACGCTAATTTCTTGCCGCACCGGTCGCCAAGTGAGGAAGTGCGTCGGCTCGCTCTGTACCCTCACCCGGTGACATCAACCGCAATTCTCAAGCAATGCCCTCAAAACCGAAAGGACAATCCCAATGAAAACCTTCAACACGGTGCAGGCCTGCACCGGAAGACCGACCGCAAGCGCCAGGAGGAACACCGCCATGCGGCGGATAGCCTTCGTCGGCTGCTTGATCCTCGGCCTCTGTTTGTCGCTATGGCCGTTCTCCAGTGCCCACGCGAGCGGGGTCTTGCGGACACTCACCTATCGTGGAGTGCATCCCGGTCACCGCTACACGTTCCATCTGCGGGCGAGGGATCACGTGGACAACTGGGGCGCCTGGGTCTCGGCCAGCACGCAAGTGCGCTAGTCACGCAGCCTTCTGTGTCCACCGGGGACGTCTTCTCCTTCCCCGGCGTCCCGACTGCAGGGAATGGAGGGATGGGGCCCGGTTCGGCGCCCAGGATGAAGAAACCTCATGACAGGGCGCACACTGGCTGATATGCTGGTGTCTGACTCAGGAATGCAAATACAGAATCAGATGGTAAGCGAAGGTCGCAAGAACACCTGCAGCCGATCGTGGGCTAACCTCCGTAAGCCCCTGGTGAGCATAGAACTGTCTGTGGTGCGGCCGATCGCCACAGCAGAGGAGGTGCAGAGATAGCACGCACCTACGACCCCGTAAAGGCAGCTTCCCCCGCCCAGCCGATTCATGTCCCGAAAAGGCGACGCTGGCCGCGGATCCTGGTTTACCTCTTGATCGCGCTCGTGGTCCTCACGGGCGTCGGAATCGGCGGGGTGGCCTGGTACTTCTCGCCGCAGGCGCTGCAGCTGGCACCCGACCACCCCACGTATTCGCTCCGGGTTCTCGCCCTCCGCGGCAACACCGTTGAGGTCACGCGAACCGACGACACCATGCGGCCCGGCACCTATAGTCTCCAGTGGCCTGCTGGTGGACGCGCCACTCTGGGAGCGATCCTCTCCTCGAACCAGAAGGGCGTGGTACGCCGGCTCACCGGCAATACGCAGGGCCTGAAGGCGGGCACCCAAGTGCACTTCGACCTCTTCGTTTACGGGTCTCCGGCCGCGCTCCACCTGAGCTATCGCAGCATCAACGTGCCCGACCCGCTCGGGCCTATGCCCGCCTGGTACGTTCCGGGACGTAGCTCTACCTGGGTGGTCCTTGTCCACGGTCGCGGAATGAGCCGCACCGAGGGCATGCGTCCGCTGCGCACGCTGGCGGGCCTCGGCTTGCCGGTCCTGGATCTGTCCTACCGCAACGACGTGGGTGCGCCGGCCAGCTCGGATCACAGGTACCACCTTGGAGCGACGGAGTGGCAGGATGTGCAGGCCGGTGCGCGCTACGCGCTCGCGCACGGGGCACGTCGTATCGTCCTCTACGGCTACTCCATGGGTGGGAGCCTGATCGAGTCCTTTTTGCACCACTCGCCCCAGGCCGGGCGCGTTCGCGCGGCTGTGCTCGACGCCCCGGCGCTCAACTGGAATGCCGTGTTCGACTTCAGGGCAAACCAATTGGGTGTGCCCGGCCCGATCACGGCATTGGCGAAGCGGGTGGTGGCATGGCGACTCGGCCTACAGAGCCTCGACGACGTCAATCACGTTCGGCCTGGCGCCGACTTCAAGGTCCCCACGCTGCTCTTCCAGGGTACGGGCGATACTTCCGTTCCGTTCGCCGCCAATGCAGCTCTCGCTCGCGCTCGTCCCGACCTCGTGACCTATGTCCAGGTCGCCGGCGCTGAGCACACACAGGCCTGGAACGCCAATCCCGTCGCCTACACGGCCAGGCTCAAAGCCTTCCTTACCCGCGTTCTTCGCTGAGAGGAAAAGCGCCATGTCTCGCACCTCAGGATCACTGTCAGCTGCCATGCCCTACACGTCCCAGGCTCAGCCGGACGATCAGACGCTGAGTGGCTTTCTCGATTGGATCGCGACGAGGTACTCGTCCCGGCCGGCCCTGCTACACAAGCGCAGCCTCAAGACGGAGGTCTGGAGCTACCAGGATCTGCGCGAGCATGCAGACCGCGTGGCACGCTGGCTGCAGGATCAGAGGGTCGGTAAGGGTGACCGCGTCGTCCTCTGGGCACCGAACAGTCCGTGGTGGGTGGCCACCTTTTTCGGCATCCTCCGAAACGGCTCCATCGTCGTGCCGCTCGACGCCCGCAGCAGCCCGGACTTTGTGAACCGCGTCATTACGCAGTCGGAGCCGCGGCTTGCCATCGCGACATCCGACGCGGCTGGTGATTGGACTTTCGACATTCCGGTATTCGCCATTGAGGAGCTCGATCGGCTCCTGCCCGAAGGCGGTCCCGAGGCGCTGCCGGAGGTTCTACCGGACGATCTCGCGGAGGTCGTTTTCACCTCCGGAACGACGGGAGCGCCCAAGGGCGTTATGCTCAGCCACCGAAACATCCGCTCGAACGTCGAGGCGGTCAATCAGGTGCTCCCCTCCGGTCCGAGGTTCAAGCCCCTCTCCATCCTCCCTCTCAGCCATCTGCTGGAACAGACATGCGGCCTGCTTCTGGCGCTGCGAGGAGGCGCGAGCATCGCATATGCCACGGCGCTTCAGCCGGCGGCGATTCAGCGCGATATGGCCGAGTATCGGGTCACGACGATGGTGCTTGTGCCCCGCATCCTCAGCCTATTCATGGATGCTATCGAGCGAAAGGTCAAGCGCGAGGGCAAGCAACAGCTGTGGGATCTGATGTGCCGGGTTTCCGAGCATCTCCCGCGGCGCGCCCGAAGGGTCCTCTTCCGCAGCGTCATCCAGAGCTTTGGCGGCCGGCTCGACTTCCTGGTCACGGGCGGGGCGCTCCTGGAACCCGAACTCGAGCACAAGTGGGAGCTGATGGGCATCGCAATCCTGCAGGGCTACGGCGCTACCGAGGCGTCGCCAATCATCACTGGGACGGCGCTGGAGGATCGAATGCCGCGTTCAGTGGGCAAGGCGCTGCCGGGCACCGAGCTGACATTGGCTGAAGACGGCGAGATATGGGTCAAGGGCCCGAACGTGATGCAGGGCTATTGGAAGAACCCTGAAGCTACGGCAGAGGCCCTGGCGGGCGGATACTACCATACCGGCGATCTGGGCGAGCTAGATGCGGAGGGCCGCCTGTATTTGAGGGGCCGCAAGAAGAACATGATCGTTCTCGCGAATGGCATGAACGTCTTTCCGCAGGACGTCGAGGAAGCTCTCGCACGAGTACCGGGCGTGATTGAGGCCGTGGTGATGGCAGTGCCGGGGGATTATGGCCCGCAGGTCCACGCGGTTCTGTTGTGCGACTCAAACCATGCGGACGCGGGCGCCATCGTCCATCAGGCCAATACCGAGCTGGCGCCCCACCAGCACATCCGTTCGTGTGAGACCTGGCCCGAATCCGATTTTCCACGCACGCTTACCGCCAAGATCAAGCGGCCAGAAGTTGCGAAGTACGTTCTGGCGCAGCAGCGGGGCGAGAAGGTCGCCGTCCCTCAGCAGACCTTGCAGTCCTCGAGAAAGCCAAAGCTGATCGAGATCCTCGCCGACGTGGTGGGAAAGCCGGCCGACGAGCTGACGCCGGAGACGAAGCTGGAGGACCTCGGCCTGGATGCCGTGCGGCGGATCGAGCTCGGGCGAGCGGTGGAAGACCGGCTGGGCAAGTTCATCGACGACTCGAGGATCGGGCCAGACACTACGGTTGGCGACCTGGAGCCGCTTCTGTCATCCCAAAACCGGGAGCACCTGTACCCGCTCTGGCCGTTCTCCCATCGGATTCGATTTGTTCGCTCGCTGATGCAGGTGCCCGTTTTCGGCGCGATCGGCCTGATCAATCGGCCCCGTATCCTGGGGCGAGAGCACCTGGAGCAATTGGAGCTCCCGGCGATCTTCGTACTGGATTACGAAAGCTACCTGGATGCGCCGTTTGCGCTGGAGGCCCTGCCGGGCCGGATCAGGCAGCGAGTGGGCCTTTCCACGACATGGAAGGCGGACCACAAGTCACGCTTAATCGGTACTATGGTCGCGTTATGCTTCAATTCGTTCAGGTATGCCCCATCAGGGTCGCTGCACGCGAGCCTGGTCCACGCCTCAGGCCTGCTGGATCACCGGTGGTCGATCCTATTCCTGGTTCGAGGTCGCACGTCAACGACACCCAGCGGGCACCCGCCGGCCGGCGGCATCAATCGAGGGGTCGGTCTGCTGGCAGCCGAGTTCGGCGCGCCGGTCGTTCCGATTCACGTCACCGGTCTCGAGCGCCACATTCCTCTGCTGCGCATTCCGTACCGCAACTCCGTGACTGTCCGGTTCGGCGATCCGATCACACACAAGGCTGGGATGAGCTACCGGGACGTCGAAGCCGCTCTGGAAGCGGCGATGCGGTCACCGGTCGGGGAAGTTGACTCGGTCGCTCCTTCGTCTCCAATTGGCTCGGAAACCGCAGCGGCGGTCGTGGCGGCGCCGACGACTGCCAACGAGGCGGCGCAATGACCGAGATCGTCGATACGTTTCCATCCGAGGGCGTGGCAGCGGTCGCAGCCCAGCCCGGCGCGACCGCTGTACCCGCTACCAAACAGCGCCTGATCTATCTGGACAACCTGAAAATCATCTTGATCGCCGGTGTGATCGCCTGCCACGCCACACTAATCTATGGCCCTGGTGACGGATGGCTCGGCTACCACGAGGGACGTCCCGGAATCCTCGAGACGTTGATCCTCGGCATCCCGGGCATGCTCGGTGGCCTGTTCTGGCTGGGTGTGTTCTTCCTCATCGCAGGCATGCTTGTACCCAAGTCGCTGCAGAAGAAGGGCTCCGGGAAGTTCTCCCAGGAACGGATCGTCCATCTCGGCATACCGCTGATCATCTATGCGTTGCTAGTCATGCCACTCCTGAAATATGGAGTGGTGCGAGACCTGGGGCAGACGAGCCAGCCGCCCTGGACCTGGGCTCTCGACCATATCCTGCCGTTGTATGCCGGGCCACTCTGGTTCGTCGGCGCCCTGATGATCTTCTCCGTGGCCTACGCGATCTATGACAAGCTGTGGCCCGGCAGGCCCAGGGGCGACGCCACGATCACCCTGCGAGGAATGGTGCTTCTCGCACTCACCATAGCAGTGTTGTCGTTTCTTTTCCGCCTGGTATGGCCGATATACTCCGATCAGTTCTTAGGGCTGCACCTGTGGCAGTGGCCCCAGTATGTGCTGCTCTTCTGGGCCGGGGCCTGGGCCGCCGAGCGAGGCTGGCCGACGCTTTCCGATCCGGTGTGGCGGCGGTGTGGATACGCCATCCTGGCTCTGGCGGTTCTGGGGAGTCTCGTCATACTCACCGCGTACAAGGGCGTTCTGCCGAGCGATCCGGGGCTCTATTCCGGCGGCTGGCACTGGGAGTCGCTCCTGGCTTCCGCAATCGAGGGAGCGCTGGCGGTCGTTGCCCCTTTTTGGCTCCTGGGATTCTTTCGCCGCCATGTCAATTCCATGTTTCCTCTGGGCAAACAGCTCATACGAAGCTATTATGGAGCGTACGTCATTCAGGCGCCGGTGGTCATGGGCCTGGCGCTTGCCCTCCGCAGGCCCGCGATACCAACGGAGCTGAAGTTCCTGGTGGTAGCGCCCTTGGGTATCGTGGCGTCGTTTGTGCTGGCGTACTATTTCGTGCAGCTACCCGGCGTGAACAAGATCCTGTAGAGGGAACCGGGCCACTGGCCGGCGAATGGAGATTGACCTTGTCATGGCGGATCGATCGAGAAGTGTAGCCGGCGGAGAGCCAGCTGGGGGTCGTCACACTCGCGAGAACCAAATCCGCGAAACCGGCGATGGCGTGGCAGCGACGGCAGCTGCGCGGCGGCTGGGCGCCGGCTTGCGCCGATGGAGGTCGCTCCCCCTGATCCTTGGCATCACCATAGCGGGCTCGTACGCGTTCTTTGCGGCGCTTGCAGCCGTGCGGTTTCCCCACGCTTACGGGCCGTGGCAGGACAACACGCTCAGCCAACTTGGGAACCCTAACCTCAACCCCGACGGATACATCCTGTACCTCGTCGGGTGCGCCGTCGCTGGTATCTTCGCGATCGCATTCTTTCTCAGCCTGTGCCGCTGGAGGGTGAGCGGCACACGAAACCAGAACCGACTCCTCCTTTTGGTACAGGTGCTGGGAGGGGTGGGGGGATTCGCCCTCTTCATGAATGCGATCTTTCCGGAGAATGAGTACGTCCAGCATCATTTCTGGGCCGGACTCGTGTTCAACTCGTTTGCGACCGCGACGCTCCTTGCGATCCCGGCCCTGTGGAGGGTCGACCGCTCCAACTCCGGCTTGATCGCTTTCAACGTCGTGGCGTTCGCCGCCGTGATCTTGATGTATGTCTTCGCGCCGGTCCACTGGGTCGAGTGGCTGCCGGCGGGCATGTTCCTGCTCTTGCCGCTCTTGCTGGGCGTTCTTACCAGAACGCTGGAGCACGAGGCCAGGGACTTGCGGGCCTGACGCTCTTCTTCGGACCGAGTCATGAGTTTTCGCCATCCTGGAGGGAGGATCACGTCGAGGTCGGAGCGGATTCCTCGCCCGTATCGCTTGGCAGGAACCGGTAGCCCTGCCCGGGGATCGTGGTGATGTACCGTGGCCGCCGCCAGCTGTCATGGAGCTTGGCGCGCAGGTTGCGGACGTGCCGGTCCACCACGTTACTGTCTGCCAGGTAATCGACCCCCCACAGGGTATCCAGGACCTCATTCCGGGTCAGCAGGCGTCCGGCGTTGGCCGCCAGCAGGTAGAGCAGATTCTGCTCCAGTGGGGTGAGGTGCAAATCGCTCGCACCGGCCCGCACCCGGCGATTGAGGATATCGATCTCCAGCTCCCCCAGCCGAATCGTCGGGGTAAACGCGACGGCGGTCTGGTAGGTGCGGCGCATGACGGCCAGTGCCCGGGCCAGCAGCTCCTCCGGCGAGAAAGGGACGGTGAGCAGGTCGTCCACCCCCCACTCGAAGGCCGCCAGCGTCGTCTTGAGGTCACCCCGCCGGGTGAGGGCGATGACCGGCGGGCGCTCGATCGGAGGAGCCAGCTTTCCCAGCTCCTCCATGAGGTGCCCCTGGTAGAGATCCATGTCGATGAGGGCAAGATGGGGCTGCCACGCTCGCAGTGCGGCCGTCGCTTCCTCCGCATCCTCTGCCACGCGGGTGACAAAGACGCCGTGGTTGAGCGCGAGCTTGACGAGCTCCGCCAGCACGGGTTGGTCGATCACCAGCAGCACCCGCGCGGGGCTGTGCAACGGTCTCCCCGGCATGTTGGTCCACTCAGTCAGCGGTGTCTGCCTTTCATGATACTCCGGACTCGGTCCAGCAGCAACCGTCAGATGGTGCCAGAGAGCAAGCAACGGGGATACTGTTCTCCCCATCCGCTCATCCCCTTCGGATGACGGAACTTCATGACACGCGACGGATTGACCGGTACGCTAGTCCTTAGACGGCCGACCGGAACACCTGCCGGATGTCTGCCATCCATGATCGGTCAGCAGCAGGTGTGATCGGACATCCGGGTGCAGCGTCGGAGAGGGCGGTATGGTGGAGCGCAACGCGGCGGTGGTGCGGCGTGCGGTTGAGCACGTTTGGAACCGGGGAGATCTCGACCTGGCCGACCGTCTCTTTGACTCCGCCTACGTCAACCACGGTGGTCTGATACCCGATATTGTCCATGGCCCCGAGGCGATCAAGATGAGCGTGGCTCTGTACCGCACTGCCTTCCCGCGGCTCTATATTGCCGTCGACAGTCTGGTGGCAGATGGGGACATGGTGGAGCTCCGCTGGTCCGCGTACACCCCTTCGAGTGATCGACCGCTGAGCGATCGGCGAGGCAGCCAGAAGGCGACGCTGACCGGGACGACCCGCGGCCGCCTCTCGGACGGCCAGATCGTCGAGAGTTGGACGACCTGGGACAGCGAGGGTGTCCTACGCCGTCTGGGTGGGGTTGCCGGGATGGGATGGGGTAGTGGTCCGGATACGTCTCCCGAACGGCCCGACAGCCGGCTTGGCCAACCTCGACCCGATGGGTAGCGCGAGGCTCGTGAGCCCACTATCTATCGGTGGCCCGCGTGGCGACCGGCGTATTGTTCTCCGTCCGTGAATCTGGACCGGGTGCTACGCGACGCGCAGCGGGTAGCTGGCGTTCGCGGGTGATGCGTCTGTCGAAGCGGTGGCGCGCATGCTCCGGAGGGACGAGAGGTGCGCGGTGATCAGGCCAGCACCAATCAAGGTGAGGAGGCCATCGATGCTCAAGCCCTCGTTGAAGGCG
>Ga0207416_1004160_pt1 | contig 12894 bp, 12 predicted proteins | sample PaiPotPPM11metaG_FD_184107 | JGI IMG/M metagenome (GOLD analysis project Ga0207416, IMG submission 184107) | Iron sulfur acid spring bacterial and archeal communities from Banff, Canada, to study Microbial Dark Matter (Phase II) - Paint Pots PPM... ...
CTCCAGTAGCGTATCGACCAGTGTCGCGTGTACCCACAACAAGAGTTCCGGATCGCGCGCGCGGTATGTCGTACCCGGCATGAAAGCTCCGGCAAGCGTTGGGAGAGTACCGTGGACATGCGCGTGCAGGCGATTGATCGTGCGCGCGGCTTCCTGCGCCGTGGCTGTTGAACCGAACGATAGCATCTCCCCCAACATAAATGTGTGCATTGTGCGCCCAAAGGGATCGCTGAGATAACTACTATGTTCGCTCACGCCAGCCGCTACCAGGGGATGCGCGATCTGCATCAGCACCGCGCGCGCTCCGCCAAGCAGCACCGCCGTTTCCTGGCCCACTTTCCAGGTCACGCTCCCCGGCCCATAGTAGCCATGATCACTCATGAAGATGCCTGCTTCCTCAAAAACTCCGCCATTCGCTGCTGAAACCCTGCTCCAGCCAGTTGCTCCGCCTTGTCGGGGTCATCATGCATGACGTTGAGTAAGAACGAACTGCCAGCGTCGGGAGCCAGCGTCAGATCAGTTTTGCCCGCGATGACTGCCTGCAAAATCTCATCCGCTACCTGGTCCGCCGTCAATAGCACCTCGATGCTGAGGAGTTCCGCGCCTTCCTGTTCTCTCTGCACCATTGGCGTATCGACCCAGGACGGATAGACCGTCGTGACCCCGATATCCGTTCCATACAATTCCGCTCGTAAAGCCGCCGAGAAACCGCGCACCGCCCACTTGGTCGCGCAATAGGCGGTGAGCAGAGGCACGCACAGCTTACCGGCCACCGAACTCATGAAAACGAAGTGGCCGGAGTGCTGCTGGCGCATAGCTGGCAGCGCGGCGCGTACACAATGATACGTTCCCATGAAGTTGATGCTCATCATCTTCTCCATCTCCGCGCCGGAGAAGGTATCAATGGCGCCCGCGCCCCCGATACCCGCGCTGCACATCACAAAGTCAATGCGCCCAAATTCCGCGTTCGCTCGCTGCATAAGCGCCTGTACTTGCGCTTCGTCCACCACGTTGGTCGGCACGCCAATGACCCGGTTCGTCGCTGCCGAGGCGCTTTCACTTACCTGCGCTTCCGCTTGCCTCAAAGCCGCCTTATTGATATCGGCCAGCACAACATGCGCCCCTCGTCGATAGAGTTTTTTCGCTGTCGCCAGTCCGATGCCGCTCGCGCCGCCAGTGACAATCGCTATCGCGCCGTCAAAGCTCGTCAATGTCATGGGTTTTGCTCCTCGCTATTCAAAAAAAAGATCAAGCAGTCTTCTGTAATATTGTACTGCTTGATCGCGTCTTCTTCAAAGTTTTCGCGTTACTGATCGCTTCGTCGCCAGCCCTTGACAGGAGCCAGCTCTATTGCTGTTGCGGCGGCAGCTCCTGTGGATAGTGCGCCTGTGGTTCTTCATACAGAGTCTGATCGTATTTGGGCTGCGGCTGCGTTGGTGGATACTGGTACTGCCTGTTCCCCTCCTGGTGAATCTCCTCGGCGGGCTGGTAGCCTTCTTGATACGCCGGGTACTGCGGCTCTTTGTATTCATCCGCGTGCTGCGGTGGCTGCTGCTCCGCGCTCATTATGCGTATACCACCACCAAAGAAGACGATAATCGGGCGAGCAAATGCGCTGATGATAGCCGAAGCTCCTACCAGTACGAGTATCCAGGGCCAGAAACCTACACCTGGTAAGAACAGGATGCCCAGACCTAGCAACCACGCAAATCCGTAGAGCGAACCGTAAACGGCTTTTGGGTTGAGCGAACTGAGCGAACCGAAGAGCGAGGTGAAGGCCAGGGTTGCGAAGAGAATGGGCAAGAAGAGATCGCCGTTAAACTGGCTCGACACCCAGAAGGCGATGGCGAGACCGATCAGGAAAAAGCCGCCGCTGATGCCGCCGAATACTGATCGAGCAGCGTTGCGTTGAGACATGCATAACCTCCTCTCAGAGGGCCAAATTGATAAACGATTTCATTCTATTATACGCTATGATCGTGTATACGCTATGATCGTGTTCAGGTTACACCTGTATGTCGATCAGCGCGCGCCGGATGCCTGCCAGCGCCTTGTCGATGTCCTCGGCCTCGATGCCATAATGCGTCACCGCGCGGATCACGCCTTCGCCCATCGTGCCTGCCAGCACGCCCCGTTCGCTCATCTGATCGAGAAAGCGCAGCGTCTCCGCGTCGCTCAGCCGTTCGCCCTCGCTGCGTTGCACGGAGAAATTCACGATATTCGTTACGACGCGCTCAGGATGGATGTCGATCTGCGGGAAATCGGCCAATCCGTGAGCCAGCTTCTGGCAATTCTCGTGATCTTCCGCCAGCCGCTCGACCATCTGCTCCAGCGCCACAATGCCTGCCGCCGCCAGGATACCCGCCTGTCGCATCCCGCCGCCCAGCAGCTTGCGCATTCGATGCGCCTTAAAGATGAATTCCTTGCTGCCGGCAACCATCGATCCAACCGGCGCGCTCAGTCCCTTCGACAGGCAGAACATCAGCGAATCGACCGTGCGTACAAGCGTGCTGACCGGCACGCCCAGCGCCGTTGCCGCGTTGAAGACGCGCGCGCCATCCATATGCACCTTCAGACCGCGCGCGTGCGCCAGGCTGCTGATCGACTCGACCTGCTCCACGCTCAAGACCGCGCCGCCGCAGCGATTGTGCGAGTTTTCGATGCAGATCAACGCCGTCGCCGCGCTATGCTCGTCGCTGCCATCGGAGATGCCGGTTTCGAGCGCGTGCCAATCGAGCATCCCATCAGGCTGTGTCGGCACAACCCACATCGACGATCCACCCAACGTCGAGGCTCCTCCGACCTCGTAGCGATAAATATGCGACTGATCGCCCACCATGACTGATCGTCCCCAGCCCGTCTGCGCCAGCACGGAGACGGCGTTGCCCATCGTTCCCGTCGGCACGAACAGCGCCGCCTCTTTGCCCGTGCGTTCCGCCGCCAACTCCTGTAAGCGGTTGATCGTCGGGTCTTCCCCGTACACATCATCGCCCACCTCGGCGCGATACATCGCCTCGCGCATCGCCGGTGAGGGCAGCGTGACCGTATCACTGCGTAAATCAATAACCATCGCTTCGTTGTCCTTTCATGCTAGCAAAAATCCGCGCCCTATGGCATCGCGCGGATCGATCACCCATTCACTCTGTCCTACAATGTGCGCCGTGCCGCTTACCTCCGGCACGACCGCCGCGTATGGCCCGAACTGCGTCGTCGCGATCACGCGCCCGCTGAGCGCGCTGTTCGCGCCCAGAATGCTCTCGATCACGATCTCTTGATCTAGCGCGAGCTGTCCTTTCGCGTGACATAGCGCCAGACGCGCCGAAACGCCTGTCCCCGTTGGGGAACGATCTACTTCGGCATCGGCAAAAACGCAGACGTTGCGGCTGTGATGTGCCGCGTTTTCCGGCCTATCTGTCAAAATTGTACCATAGAGAAACCCCAGATCATCTTCAAACGGGTGCGTGATGGGCATGGCCGCGTTCACCGCCGCTGTGATCGCCGTTGCTGCCGTGACCAATCGTTCCGTCTGTTCCGGAGCGACGCGCAGGCCAACCTGCTCCGCTGGCAGAACCGCGTAAAACGCGCCGCCGAACGCCACATCCAGCGTCACCTGCCCATATAGTGGTACAGCAACGATGACATCCTGGGCATACAAAAACGACGGCACGTTGAGAAACGAGACATGCGTCACATGACCGTTTTCATCGAGATGGGCCGTGGCGCGTACCAGCCCGGCGGGCGTATCCAGGTAGACGGGCGTGTGTTGGTCCTGCGCGGCGATGGCTCCCGTTTCCAGCAGCGCCGTCACCAGCGCGATGACACCATGCCCGCACATAGTGCTGTAGCCTTCGTTATGCATGAACAGCACGCCCAGGTGCGCATCTGGCGTCACCGGCGGCGTCACGATGCAGCCGTACATGTTAAAGTGGCCGCGCGGCTCCCACATCAAGGCGCGCCGGATATGATCGTAATGCGCGCGCATGTATTGCCGCCGCTCCAGGATCGTCGCTCCCGGCAGATCGGGCAGGCCGCTGGTTACGATGCGCAGCGGTTCCCCGGCGGTGTGCGCGTCGATGGTCGTGATGATCGTCTTGCCCTCCAGCCACGGGCGCTGCTGCCAGTTGAGTTGCATACTGATTCTCCTGACGGTTTCCTTAGTTATGAGGATAAATGCCCTTTGACCTTATGTCTCGCCATGATTTCTCACAAACGCGCACTCCGCGTACAACGGACAGCGCGTACACTCTGGGCGCTGCGCGTGGCAGATCTGCCGTCCATGCTTGATCAATCCGACATGAAGTGAGTAGACCCATTCCGGCGGCGTGATTTTGGCGAAAACTTCGTGTGCCTGGTCGGCGCTTACTTTCGAGCCGATCAGCCCGAGACGCTGGCTCACGCGGTGGACGTGCGTATCTACTGGCATCACGGGCTGATCAAGGTTGAACATCAGCACGCAGGCTGCTGTCTTTGGGCCGACGCCCGGCAGCGTGCGCAGGTAGCGCCACGCCTCCTCAGGCGCGCGCTTCGCCAGTTCGTCGCTGAGATAGTTCGCGAGCGATTTGTTGCCGCCCTGCGCTTGCTGCCACTCGGTTAGCGTCTGCAACACATCCTGGATGCGCGGCGCTTTGACGTTCGCCAGCCCACCGCAGCGGATCGCCTCGGCTAACTGGGATGTTGGCGCGTCACGCACCGCATCCCACGTCGAAAAAGTCGCAACCAGTTGCCGGTATGCGCGATCAGAATTGATGTCTGAGGTATGCTGTGATAGGATTGTGCCGATCAGCCCGCCGAGCGGATCATAATCGGGTTCGTTCCTCGGCTCGCCATAGGCGGCAATCAGTAGATCGTAGACGCGCGCCAGGTGCGCAAAAGGCGTGATTGATGTGGTCATTTTCTCATTCCTATCGAGCGATCTTGATATGTGGAGATATTTTACCTCTGTAGGTTGTAACATACAAGACAAGAAGATCGTCGCGACCATTTAAGGAGAAATTCCTGACACAGACTGTGCCAGGCTATTGTGGCTCATCTACCTGGTTCTCTTCATGAAGAGTGCAATGGGTAGATCAGTCATCTGCTGGAACAAGCGAGTAGGAGGAACGGCTCGCGTGAGTTTACCGTTTCAGATCAGGCTGAAAAGAAGAGATCGGTGAGGAGAACTCTATTGTAGAAGGAGGGACACTATGCCAACAGCAACGCCCATTTTTCGTGAAGATGCAGCGCGGTATATGGCCTTTGCCGCTCAAACGCAGGCCGTTGAACGCGCGATCCAGGCCATGCATACCCATCTTTATGAACTGCTGACCCTCGAAGATCTGGCCTCGGTAGCCTGTCTCAGTCCCTATCATTTCCATCGCATCTTTCGTCGCCTGATTGGCATTCCACCCGGCGAATTTCTCTCAGCTCTGCGCTTCCAGGCGGCCCGGCGCTTGCTGTTGACGACTCCGCTCAGCGTGACCGATATTTGCTTCGAGGTTGGCTATACCAGCACTGGCTCGTTCACGAGCCGTTTCACGCAGCTGGTTGGCCTGTCTCCACGCCTCTTGCGCCAACGGGCTCAGGCATTCGAGCCGCTTGCGGCAGAGCCTGCCGAACTCTATCTCATTCCGTCCTCTAGCATACCCATGAAACACGCTCTGCTGGGCCGGATCAGCGCGCCCGCGACCTTTCAGGGAACGATCTACGTTGGCCTGTTCTCCAGTCCCATTCCCCAGGGAGCGCCGGTGCGTTGTACCAGACTCAGCTCGCCGGGTTGGTATCTCTTTCCTGGCATGGCTGATGGCGTCTACCATCTGCGGGCTGCCGCGTTTCCCGTCGCCTCAGACCTCCACTCGTCTCTGCTGCCCGGCGAGAAGCTGTTGCTTGGCAACAACCTGAGTCCGCTCGTCATCCACCAGGGACATGTTGCTGGCGATCCCGATCTTGTCTTGCACCCGCCGCGCCTGACTGACCCGCCTCTGGTGATGGGATTGCCCTTGCTTTGAATGAAGGAAGAGAAAAAATAAATCAAAATGGGAACAGTCATTTTAGAATTGTTTTCCCTGGTGTCACGCCTCTCAATTTCCGGGTGGTTAAGAAAGAGAAAGGATACAAGGAGTCGAAGTTTTCTTTGGTCGCCCCGAAGATTCTCCCTTCCAAGGTGTGTAAGGCGTTGAAACAGGCCCAGCTTGAGGAGGGCCTGCTTTATCGCAATGACAAGCAATTCAATCGATGCGCGGCGGTCCCTGTTTCACATGCTCGATACATGTCGGCATATCGTTGAGCATATCAGGCTCAATATACTCTGACCAGCGTGTCGCGCCCGCCTCGGCCAGGCTCTTGATCAGCGTCCGTTCCTGCTCCCAATTGGGGTTGCGCTGCCTGCCGCCGAGCGCGATGGTAAATGGGGCAGAGGTGGTGCGCTGGCGCGAAATCTCTGCTTTGAGCGCCTGCACGTCGTCCGGCGTCATATCCTGCCAGGAACGGTCGGGCGTGTATATGAAAGGCATGATGCCATCCCAACGCGCTGCGCGACGTACCGGCCCTTTGTGCGGCAGACTCGCGCCGACCCAGATGGGGATGCGCGGCTGCTGCACCGGCGTTGGAAGGAACGTGACCTCGCTGATTTGGTAATGTTTGCCCTGGTAGCCGAATGGCTGCCCGCTCCACAGACCGGCCAGGATATCCAGTTCCTCGTCCAGCATGGCGGCGCGCTCGCGCGCATCTGTCACTTCTCCTACTGGCACAAAACCCGCGTCGTTTGTATCGCCCAGGCCGACGCCCAGCACAAATCGTCCATTTGACAGGCGATCCAGCGTCACAGCCTCGCGCGCGACTTTCCACGGACGCCGCCGGGACAGCGGCGTGACGGACGTGCCAAGCAGGACGCGCCGCGTGTGTTCTGCGATAGCCGCCAGTAAGACCCAGGGATCGCAGGTCGGCGCGTCTTTGGCTTTCCAATGGGTGATGTAGTCTTCGATAAAAATGCCATCCCACCCGGCTTCCTCGGCCAGCACGGCCAGTTCAACCAGCGCTCGGAAGTCGCCGCCAGGACACATATTGGGCAGTCCAAGATCGTAACGCATAGCTTTATCTCCTTACAGGCGAAGCAATACATACTCCGTCTTTTTTGCTTCGCTGCTTAAAGTATAGCGGCATTTCCTGACATCTGCTGTCAAGTTTGCTGTAATCAGTCCAGTTGACAATAAGGATATCATCATATGGTATACTTGACTGTATTTACAGGGCAGGCATTATGATTTCCAGTACACACGAACCAGGTTCGAGGAGGCGTCCACAATGGCTAATTACACAGGTGAACAATTGGGCAATTATCGCTTACTTCGTTCATTGGGGCGAGGTGCTTCCGCGGAGGTCTACCTGGGCGAGCATATCCATCTGGGAACTTTCGCTGCCATCAAAGTGCTGTCAGATCTGATCGAGGGCTACCGATCAGATGACTTTCGCAGCGAAGCGCAAATCATTGCCCGTCTGCGCCATCCGCATATTGTGCGCGTACTCGATTTTGGAGTCGAGAGCAATATGCCATTCCTCGTAATGGATTATGTGCCGAACGGAACGCTGCGCCAACGGTATCCTCAAGGAACAATCCTGCCGCTCTCTGCCGTTGTCTCTTATGTGAAGCAAATTGCTCAGGCATTACAGTACGCGCATGATCACAAGATCATTCATCGCGATGTGAAGCCGGAAAATATGCTGCTGGATATAAACGATCAGGTTTTGCTCAGTGACTTTGGTATTTCCGCCATCGAACACACTACCAGCCAGTTGACCACTTTGAAACGGGACAGCTCAAGCCAGGCCGGTACTCCTATCTACATGGCTCCTGAGCAAATTCAGGGCAATCCTCACTTTGCCAGCGATCAATATGCGCTGGCCGTTGTCGTCTACGAGTGGCTGTGCGGGGCGCGTCCTTTTGCGGGAGAGTTGCTTGCTGTCATGTACCAGCATGTGCATACTGAGCCGCCATCGCTACATGAGAAACTATCGACCATTTCTCTGGGGATAGAACAGGTCATACTCAAAGCGTTGGCAAAAGACCCGGGGCAGCGCTATGCCACAGTACTCGATTTTGCGAAGGCGCTCGAAGAAGCTGTTCAAGCGGAAGTAGGCGAGACGTTTCTCCGACGACTACCGCCTGCGCCGCCTCCGCTGATCGCGGCAGCGCCGCTTCAGTCGGCGGTTGTCCAGCCTGAAAGTGATTCAGTAATTCGTGCGCGTCCCCGGCCAACGCCAGCGAAAAGCATGAGCCCAGTTCAGCGGCGTCATGGACCAGCGCCGCGCTGGATTGTGTTGCTCCCCGCGTTAGCAATCATCCTCATCGCGGGAAGTTTTGCTTTTTTCCTCTCCTCATCATTGAAACCCGGCCACGCAACACCTGTCACCAATGCAACTGCTACCACTATGGCCCATGCCGACGCGACGGTGACAGCCTCCGTCAATGCTTACAACGCGGCTGCCGCGAACGGAATCATGGATGGTTTTGATGCACAACACACCCGCGTCAACCCTTATGAAAAGATAATTACCTCTACCACTGTTTCTCAGTTGCATTCTGCGTGGAAAGCGTTTACAGGAGGAGAAATCTGGTCAGCAGCAACAGTCGCCGATGGATATGTCTTTATCAGTTCGAGTGGCGGCCAAATGTTTGCACTTCGCGCCACATCGGGAGCGATAATATGGCAGAAAGGCATTGGCAGCTATGATTTCGGCAACGCGCCAACCTTCGCCAATGGCGTTGTCTACATGGGCGCGCCTGACGACTATCTCTATGCCTTCAATGCCTCGACGGGCAAGCAGCTCTGGCGCACGGCTACTCACGGGAGAATCGGTTCGTCTCCGACACTGGCGAACGGCATCGTTTATGTCGGCTCAGATGACGGCAATCTGTATGCTATCGTTGCCTCGACGGGCAGGCCACTCTGGCATTATCTGACCGGAAACGGCATCCGCTCATCGCCAGCCGTAGTCAACGGCATCGTTTATGTCGGCTCAGATGACGGCAATCTGTATGCTATCGTTGCCTCGACGGGCAGGCCACTCTGGCATTATCTGACCGGAAACGGCATCCGCTCATCGCCAGCCGTAGTCAACGGTGTCGTCTATGTCGGCTCGGATGATGACAAGCTGTATGCTTTTAATGCTGTTGATGGGACACTCCTCTGGGCAATGATTACCGGAGGGGGGATTGACTCTTCGCCGGCTATTTACAACGGCGTTGTCTATGTTGGCTCGAAGGACGGGAAATTGTATGCCTTCAACGCCGCCATTGGTCGCATACTTTGGACTGCAACCACTGGAGGCGGCATCAGTTCTTCACCAACTATTGCCGATGGCGTGCTATTCATCGGTTCGGACGACCATAATCTGTATGCCTACGCTGTCGCTGGCTGTGGAAGCCCGTCGTGTCAGCCTCTCTGGTCATTTCCTATAGGAGGCGCGGTTGTTTCTTCGCCAGTGGTCGCCAACGGGTATGTCTATGTCGGCTCGAATGACGGCAACCTGTATGCTTTTGATACAGGCGCGGCGTGAGTGTGCAGGTTAGCAAATCGCTTCTGCCCGTTCCATTGCCTCCCGCAGCGTCTCGCTCTCCGTTGCCCAGTCCATGACGGGAGCGTAAGCGTGGCGACGCCACTGGTAAGGTAGATCGACGACCAGGCCGGGATGTGGCGCGATACGAGCCAGAGCGAAGGCATCGTGCAGAATGGTGCGCTGTTGATCGCGCTGGCCTGGTTCGCCGAGCGCGTGACCGAACGGCCAGTGCAGGTAGAGCATACGCGGCGCTTGCACCGCGACAGCAAGCTCGCGTACCAGCGCCAGCCCCACCGTTGTCACGCCGCTGGCCTCGATTTCGCGCGCCAGCAGTCCCACGGACCGCGTGCAGATGGGTCAGCCAGGTATCAGCACAACCAGGTCAACGCCTGCCTGAGCCAGTTGTGCGCCAACCTTGCGTCCCGCCGCGATCAATTCCAACGGGTCTTTGACGAAGCCGAAACCGTAATGGACATCCGCAACATGTCCGATCACGCCCTCTTGCTCAAGCTCAAGCAGTCGTTCCAGAGGGAACACGAGGTTGATATCGCGCGCCGCGTCGCGCCGGTCATAGTGATCATGCGAGATGCACAGTGCATCGCTCGTCGCCGCGCGCGGAATGACGCGGAATGAAGCATCCGAGCTGAGATTGAAGGGCTGATCGGTGCAGAGGTGTACGCCGCCCGTCGTTACCAGAGCGACGGTTGCCTCCGCCAGCGGCTTGTTCATTGGCGTCCAGGGAATATCTGCTCTCCCTTTGATCTTCAAGCGCAGTTGTATGCCGCCCGCTGTTCTACCGATCCAGTAGGCTACTCGTTGCCCCAATGGCGAACGATCAGCCCAGCGAGCCAGCGCCTCGCGTGCGCGATTCCCCGGCGTGATCCTGGTATCTTGTGTCATAGGACGCTCTCCTTTTCTCTGTAATATCGTAGCATACATTTATCATAATTGCGCCCATCATCATGAGATGTTACAATCCATAGTGGTTGTTCCAGCAAGTGGTATTGTACCTGTACCCTCAATTTCTAGTTATCTCACCATACATAAGACAGAAACAGGATCACGAAACGCATGTTTTTAGAGAGACCACTACAAGATTACCTTGACGAATTGGCCTCGGCTGAGCCGACGCCGGGCGGCGGCGCGGCTGCTGCTCTGAGCGGCGCGCAGGCTGCCGCGCTGGCAAGCATGGTCGCGCGCCTTACTATTGGCAAAGCGGACTACGCGGCTGTCCAGCCGGAGATCGAAGGGCTTTTGCAGCAGACGGAACAATTGCGTGCTATTTTCCAGCAGCTTATGCAGGATGATAGCGCCGCGTATGCAACGCTCGCGAAAGCCTTTAAGTTACCGCGCGCCACGCCGGAAGAAAAAGCCGCGCGTTCGCAGGCGGTGCAGGCCGCGCTCGCTCAGGCCGCGCTCGTCCCGCTCGATGTGGCCGAATGCGCCGCGACCTTGCTGCGCCTGTGCCAGCGCATCGCAGAAATCGGCAACGTCAGCGTTCTTAGTGATATCGCCGTTGCCTCTGCTCTTGCCACGGGCGCGGGTACGGGCGCGGCCTGGATGGTACGCGTGAACCTGCATTCTATGAAAGACCTGGCAACGGTCGAGGCTTTGAGTTCGCGCCTGGGCGAGGCTCTCGATCAGATCATGGAGCGCGGCCAGATCATCACCGGCATTGTAGGAGAGCGCGCATGACGGCACACTTGCTCGACGGCAAAGCGATGGGCGCGGAGATCAGGGCTGAACTGCGCGAGGATGTGCGCCGCTATGGCGAGCGTCAGGGACGCGCGCCGGGGCTGGTCATTGTGCGCGTTGGCGACGACGCGGCGTCGGGCGTCTACAGCAAAGCCATCCTGCGCATCGCCAACGAAATCGGCGTCGCGGCTCGTCTCGCGCAATTGCCCGCGTTGATTACGCCCGACGAGTTGCGCGCGACGCTGCTCCAGCTCAATTATGACGAGAACGTGCATGGTATCATCGTGCAAATGCCCTTACCCGCGCATCTTTCACAAAAAATGGTGGCGGATACAGTTATTGCCGCCAAAGATATTGACGGAATCAGCCCGCGGAGCGCGGGCAATCTTTTCCTGGGTCTGCCCAGTTTCCTGCCCTCGACCGCTGCCGCCGTGGTCGAAATCCTGGAGCGCACGCGCACACCGCTGGCCGGTCAGCGCGTTGTCATTATCGGTCGCAGCAATGTCGTGGGCAAACCGCTCGCCATGATGCTTCTGCAAAAGAATGCTACTGTCACCGTTTGCCATACGCGCACCGCCGATCTCGCGCGCTACACGCGGCAGGCTGATGTGCTGGTCGCCGCCGCCGGGCGCGCTCGCATGATTACCGGCGAGATGGTCAGGCCGGGCGCAGTTGTCATTGACGTGGGCATCAATCCTGTGCCGGAAGGCGGCATTACCGGCGATGTGGATGTCGCTTCGGCGCGCGAGGTCGCGAGCGCCGTTACGCCCACACCGGGCGGCGTTGGCCCTTTGACCAACGTGATGTTATTGAAACAATGCGTGCAGGCGGCATGGCTCGCGTTGGGAGAAAAAAATACGAGCCATGAACGATCCAGGACGGTCTGAGCAAGACAACAGCGGCGTCGAAGTCGTAGACCTTGACGCCGCGGAAACTACCGATCACCCGGATTCATCCTGGGCGAAGCGCCGTGCGCTATTGTGGCAGCGCTCGCTGACGCGCCAGCGCGTGCGCCTCCTGAGCGGCCTGGGGCTGATTGCGCTGCTGACAATCGTTGTCCTGGCGAGCGTCTTGCCAGGACGGCCGCTCAATTTTCTGGCGTTGCTCTCTTCTTCGTCTCGTTCAGCGCCGAACGCTGGCGCGCCGCCGGTGAGCAGTATTAACGCCGCGAAGATATTGCTGCCCCAGAAGGCGGGTCTCGTCTGCCTTGCCGATGCCGCCTGGTCGCCTGATAGCCGCCTGCTGGCGGTTTCCGGTTATGAGAGAACCTGCCTTGACAACGGTTTCCCCAACGGGCCGGGAGCGCTGATCATCTACGATGCCCGTTCCGGCAGACTTGTCAGACATATAGCGACAGACAGCCTGGTCTTAGCGACGTTTCACCGCCTCTTTCCGCGCGATCAACACGCGCCGATACTGGACTATCAGAAAGTTCTCTGGTCACCGGATGGCACGCGACTGGCTTTGCCTTTCGATATTGTATTCTCGAAAACGCTGCTAACCGGCATACAGCTCACCGCCGCTTATAACGGTATCTTGCTTCTTGACGCGGATGGCGCGCATCCCCAGGTGTTTTTACAACCGCAAAACAGCGATTCTGGCTTCACCGAATGGGATACGCAGCAAGGTCGGCAGGTGCAATCCTCTGCCGGACAATCGCTCTTGCTG
>Ga0207416_1004161_pt1 | contig 12887 bp, 7 predicted proteins | sample PaiPotPPM11metaG_FD_184107 | JGI IMG/M metagenome (GOLD analysis project Ga0207416, IMG submission 184107) | Iron sulfur acid spring bacterial and archeal communities from Banff, Canada, to study Microbial Dark Matter (Phase II) - Paint Pots PPM... ...
AGGATTGATGGAAGAGGAGGATGAGGATCGTTTTGTGGGAGGATCGGTGGAAGATGAGGACGAGGATCGTTTTGTGGGAGGATCGGTGGAAGATGAGGACGAGGATCGTTTTGTGGGAGGATCGGTGGAAGATGAGGACGAGGATCGTTTTGTGGGAGGATCGGTGGAAGATGAGGAAGTTGATGATCAGTATATAGGAGGATTGATGGAAGAGGAGGAAGAAGATCATTTTATGGGAGGATTGGTGGGAAATAAGGAATCTAAGTCTCGATTTCTGACAACATCAGTAGCAGATGAGAAGACAAAAAATCGGTTTGTAGATGTATATGACGATGATACCGATGGAGAGTCTGACGACTTTGTCTCTCCACCGGGGAATCCTACGTTTCCTTTTGGAACAGGGAGTCGTTCCTCTCGCAAGACGGTATTGTTTAAGGAACCTGAGGATCGCTTTGTAGCGGCATCGGTAACAGATGAAGATGACGATAATCAGTTTGTAGATGTATATGACGATGATACCGATGTAGAGTCTGACGACTTTGCCTCGCCATCAGGAGACCCTTCGTTCCCTTTCGGACCAGCAGCGCGTGCTCCTCGCAGGAAGGCATCGTTCACTTCTAGGTTGAAGCAACAATCGGGTCAATTGGAAGACGATGACGTGGCAAGCTCTGTGGGGGTTGCAGAACCACCTCTATCTCCGGGCCAGACTCCTCTGCAAGGTGACAAGGTTATGGTGCCAGATATGGATGAACCAGCGCCAATGGCACCAGCAGCAAATTTATCACGTCAATCTCGATCCAGGAAAAAAGGTCCTATCCTTCTACTGGTAGTGGTGCTGGTATTCAGTGTAGGGATTGTTTATACGCGCTTTAACCAGGGAGCAACTCCTACTTCGCATGTCGCTCCAACGTCCCAGCCTACACAGCAGCCTGTGCAGCTGCCTACACCGCAACTTACCCAGCAACCCACACCGCCACTACAGGAGAGTCCTACCGAATCTGCAACGGCGACGCCAGATCTGGCGTCGCCAACAGTGGAAGCAACATCAACGCCCACGCCAACACCAACGCCCAAAGCTACACGTGTTCCACATGTAGCTCCCCCGGTTGTGCCAAAGCCAAAGCCAACGCCTGTGCCACAAACAACGCTTAACCTGACTTTTCACGAGTACGATCGGTATACAAACCTGACGAATGAAGGAACCGTTGATTGGGAACAATGGGGCTTAAATCAAGCCACCGATGTAAATCGTAAAGCTGGTGTAACTCCACAGATCAGCAACTTCACACCCCAAGGGAATGGAAGTGTTGGCAGTGATCATATCAATCCCATTAACTTTACATGGTCTAATGGCACTCCGTTGAAAAGTGTACATAAAAGCACGGGAGCTATTTATATGACTGGCCTCAATAATGGTTTTTCGATTACTGTTCCTGCAAGCGCTCAGTCTAGGACGCTGAGGCTGTATGTAGGGGCTTATCTGGCACAAGGTTTGTTTACTGCGTCGTTGAATGGTGTGACACGTGTAGATGGTTCGCTCGATATGAGACATGATCCAACAAAGGTAGCTGATAATGCATACTATACAATCAACTTTAGCTCAAATATGCCTAATCAGTCTCTTACTATTAATTATACAGAAATGAATACGAATGGAAGTATAGGGTATATATTACTAGAAGCGGCTACGCTCCAGTAATTGTTCCTGACCTTCAAAATACCACTAAAGGGGTAAAGATATACAGGAGGAATAAACAGTGTATATATGTAGTATATGTAAAAATAATAACCCTACTGATGCACGGTTCTGTAATTGGTGTGGAACTATGATCGGTGGGCAAAAAACTACCAATCAATCTACTACTGGATTGCTACCATCCCAATCGGTGTTGGATAACGGACGCTATGCAATTTTGAGGAGAGTTGGCCAGGGTGGGATGGGGGCTGTCTATAAGGCTCAGGATCTTCTTTTGAATAAACGTGTTGTGGCAATCAAGGAGATGAGCCGGCATGGACTTGCAGGTCAGGAACTCGAAACAGCTATTACTGCTTTCACTCATGAGGCAGAGATACTCTCGCGTCTCAAACATCAGAGCCTCCCGCATGTCTATGAGACATTTGAGGAGAATGGTCGGCATTACTTAGTAATGGAGTTCATTGAAGGTGAAACATTAGATCATGTACTTAAGAGGCTCCACAGCCAGGGAAAGTGCTTACCAGTAAAGCAAGTACTCATTATTGGTAGGCAGCTTTGTACTGTCCTTTCTTACCTGCATACACAACACCCCCCGGTGATCTTCCGTGATCTGAAACCTGCTAATATTATGCTAGATGCCCATGGTCAGGTTTATCTCATCGATTTTGGCATTGCACGAGTGTTTAAGCAGGGTCAAATCAAGGATACTATGGCATTGGGCTCTACCGGATATGCCCCACCTGAGCAGTACAGGCATGCTACATCGCCACGATCTGATATCTACAGTCTTGGCGCGACACTCCACTATATGCTCACAGGAAATGATCCATCGGATGCACCATTCCAGTTTCAGCCCCTCAGTCTTCCCTCTCACCCACATCTGGAACATCTCATCATGAGCATGGTTGCTCTGGATGATGCGCTCCGGCCAGCAAGCATGAACGAAGTGCGAAAGCGCTTGGATGATAGTGCTCAGCCTCAAAAGTTGGCTACATCAGTAGTACAAGGTAAGACTACCGGCCACTTATCTACGTCTCCACCCATCACAGACTCGATTACCATCTATGCAGTTCTCTCGTCCTCTCCTCTCGACCAAAAGTTATGGATTAGCCTCAAAGATCAACTGATGTCAGAGCTTCATCTCTTCCCTAACCTTGTGATCAAAGAGGCTGCTTCAATCTGGAAAAATGGCAGTAATGTGTTGCGAGAGGATGCAGGGGCGTTCATGGCAGCCGTGCCCCCTTTGGGGGATGAGGCAAATCTCGTTCTGCTCCTACTTAGTGAAGATTTCTTATCTATGCCTGGGTGTCTGGCTATTGCAAACAAGGCCATTGATCGATTCATAGATGGAGCGCAAGGTGTGGAGATACTTGCTGTATTGCTGCGTCCTTGTAAACTCAACGTATCCACTAATCCCTCGCTTCGCCGTCTGGCTCATATCAGGATGATCCCCAAAGATGCCATTGCTCATCTAAGTGTCTACGCACAGGAGCAAAGCATTCTGGAAGTTGCCAGGGCGATCCGTAATCATCTGATCACACGTATGCTGGCGGATGACAATGACGGATCGATGAACTTATTACAGTGGTTGTTATGGCAGTTGTATGGTAAGGGCCATCTTTCCTGCCCATACTTTGTCGTTGGGCACTATGCCCTTAAGTATATTCGTACATCGGGGTTTGGAGGGGGTGTGCTTATTCACTTGCTCGATCTCCAAGATTACCAAACATTGGCTGAATATATTGTTGGGTCACTTGATCGGAGAGACTTGACAGACCTTGTTCAAACCATTGCCCCATCTGCAACTTCCTTGGAAACTGTACAAGGAATTGCGTTGCGCGATGATGGCGAAGGCCGCCTTTTAGAGCGTACAGTCGCATTACGCGACAAGAAATAGACAAACAAGCCGCTGTGCACCTTTAGGTGTCGAAAATTCTTTAAAGCGAAGGACTACAGAGAAAAACTAAAATTGCAAATTTTTTGGACATCTGTTACCTTTCTTTAAAGGAAAGGATTTTTACTATGAACAATCAAACAGATAACCATGAGGGCTTTCATGCGTTGCTGATCATTCCTCCGTCCCAGTCAAGCCAGGATCTTGTTGGGACAATGGAAGTAGCTATACAGAGCATGGTACTCGATAAACAGCATCCAATCGCTTTGGAGGTGGTTGGAACTGCTAATAAACCCAGTTTTGTCATTCGTGCAACCCAACATTCCGCTCTTGATCACGTTGAAGCATTGCTGCGTGCAGAGTATCCGCAAATCGAGATCCAGCCACTTCAAGAGAAAGATGATCCTTTCCGCCTCGACGCAGATGAGACAGTTTCTGCGGTTGAACTGATGACTGAGGAAAAGGATGGAGCCTATGCGAGCCCGCGACCATTCAGAGAGGAGAGAGATCCCCTGCTGAGACTTCTTGCTGTGCTAAGTAAACTGCCAGATCATACACGGGCTATAGTACAGATCGGGCTGGCTCCCGTATCTTCTACTGTGACTACTAGAATTTTGGGCGATACTGGAATTTTAGGTATAACTGGTAAATTAGTCAATACAGGATTTCTGGGCTTTACTGGTAAATTAGGTTCGACATCTAGATTGAGTTCGATGTCCATATTGGGTTCGCCATCCAGATTAGGCCTGACATCCGGGTTGAGCAATCCAGGTGTCTTGGCCTTTCTCTCATCGCGTCGCAATATTGCAATGGTGGCAATGTTAAATGCTCTTCTGCTTGCCGTTCTCTTGCCTTTAGCAGGTCCATGGCTTCCAGGCTGGCTATTAGAAGATCTGGCAGAGTTTATTCAATGGGGACAATTTCCTAGTTTGGCAATGGGTCAGGCGCAGCAACTCGTCTGGTGTGCGATAGCATTCCTCTTGGTAGAAGCCCTCTTCTTCTATGGAACCATCAAAGTAATAAAACGTTTTTTTCTTCAAGATGCTACTGTACAGGTGTCCGATCAGGATGCTAGCGTAATCGATACAACATCTGCCTATCGCACACGGATACGCTTCTACGTGATTGGGCCAAAAGCAGCGGACGAGGCGAAAACACTCCCTCGCTTTATCACGCGCTATCTGACGCCTCTCGAGAAGGACCAGGAGGGAATCCTTTTACGAATGATAGCTACCTATCGGCAATTTCACGCTATAAGTGGTATCGCTATCGTTCCCAAACAGATCCCCCCAAAGACAGCGCATCAGTTACTCCGTCCTCATGGGTGGCAGCAAGGGCTGCTGCAATCAGATAACTTGATGAGCTTTCGTAGCTTGGCGACTTTATGGCACCTACCACGAGAGAGTCAGCTATTAGAATTGGGCATACAATCCTCCCACAGGACCCGTACGCTGGCGCTACCGCCTGAGATTGCCGTGCAACCTTTGGGTGTTGATCAGTCTACAGGTCTCGCGCCAATTGGGTACTCAGAACATGGCGGCAACCGTCTTCCATTTCATCTTCCCAAGACCTTCTTCTCCCATAATACGCTCATTGCTGGCAAATCGGCAGAAGGTAAGAGTGCCTTTATGAGACATCTTGCACATTCTGCCATGGAGCAGGGTGGACTTGTCTTGGTTGATCCTTATGGTGATCTGTGCGAGGATGTCCTGAAAATTGTGCCAGCCCAACGCTCTGAAGATGTCATTTTCATTGACTTATCAGAGAGCCATGCCTCAATTGGTCTCAATCCGCTTGATGTGACTCTGGGCCGTGGACGCGATAAGACCATTTCCGATCTCCTAAAAATGCTTGCCCACATCTGGGTTTCGAGCTGGAGACCTAAAATGGAAAATGTCTTCGAAATGAGTCTTCGTACGCTCTTTGAAGCAAATAAGATAATAGTAGCCTATGATCCACAGAACGGACCTAAGCAGCAATACACGCTGCTAGATATATCGCCTCTGCTGACTAACGCCAAATTTTGCCACTCGGTTTTGCAGCTGGTCCAGGACGATTACCTCCACCGCTGGTGGCGCGAGTACTATGAGCCGCTATCCTTTGCTCAGCAGCGGGAGATTATCAATCCGCTGATCACCAAAGTAGCAAAATTTGAGAGCACTAGTGCCCGCCGTATAATCGGACAAGGCGCTTCCACACTCAATGTTGCCGAGATGATTGCAGAGAGGAAAATCATCTTGCTCAAACTGGCTAAAGGGACAGTTGGAAGCGAGATAGCCTCTCTAGTTGGAGCGACTGTCCTGGGACTTGTTCAACTTGCCCTCGAAGAACAAAGTCTGCAAGGGAAAAGCCACCGGAGCCGAGTACATCTGCCGATCATCATAGATGAATTTGAAATGCTATTAGGAACTGACTACGGAGCACTCTCCGAGTTGCGCAAACACGGAGCAAGCTTTCTCTTGAGCTGTCAGTCACTCGAATACATCCAGAAATCGAACCCGCTCTTACTTTCGACAGTGCGGGCAAATGTTAAGCAGCTCATGGCCTTCCATATGTCAGCGCAGGATGCTGAGCTTGTACACAAAGAACTCGAGGTTAAGCGGGACGATCTCATCCATCTTGATATGCATAGTTGTTATATAGCAATATTAGCAGCAGATCGGCGTCAGCCAACATTTTCTCTTACAATTGCTTCTCCTCCGAAAGCAGATGCAATGCTCGCAGAAAGTATTCGTACTCGTTGCCATATACGTTATACCTACCCCGTAGATGAGATTGATGAAATGTTACGCAATGCAATGATTCGCACTATTCGTCAGATGCCTGCTCCTCTTCCCAAAGAAAGGGAACGCAGATCGGAGGAATTGCCTCTTGACACTTCCTCCGACGCATTCATATCAAAAAAGACGCGTCTCCTTATGAATGATACGCAGCGGCTTCCATTTACGAGAGAGTTGAGTACAGGAGAATTAGAAACTCCTTCACGTCAGCGATACAGATCCCGAGCCGAGAGGCCTTTGGAGCGAAGAAGAAAAGAACGTCAGGCTAAAGTAATAACAGAAGCTCTTGAGAGTACTGATGGTAGGGAAATTACTAAGAGGTTGACTTATGATGGGAGTGAAGATAAGGAAACTGGTAATGGCCAGCAGGAGCAACCTGAACGGTAATAATACATACATGCATATAAAGTGTTTAATGCAGCAGAAGAATAATCAAAAGACGCGATTATCGCGTCTTTTGATTATTCATGATGCATCTCCATCTTGCCAGTCTATAACTTGCCAGCCTGTTGTCTCATCTGGCAGTAGTTTGGGGGAAGGGCTCGTATTCTGAAGTGTAACTTTATCGTGATGAGCTGAAGTCGAGACTTGACCACTTATCTCTCTGCTGAGAGTGTAGCCAACGTCCACATAGACAACAAACTTTGAGTATTGGGGAGTGATGCTGAGAAGAGTTGGCTTATCAACGCTGGCTTCCTGCGTTTCCTGGAACTGTTGAACTTGATTTTGCCAATTAGGAAGCCTATGCAGATGAAGATGATGCGTATCATCAGGCCCTCCCTGGTAATAGAGTTTCTGTGCATATGCGGAAAGCATATATATAGCGGTCGTGAATGAATTTGGGTCGTTGGCATTGAAGGTGTGGTATTTCTTGACAAACGTTGCAGCACATGCTTGGGCATATTTAACATCGTTATCCGTAAAGCCGTCAGCGTACCAACCGGGTGGCAGAGGATTTGGAGTAGGTGTAGCTGGCGGAGGAGTAGGTGAGGGCCGTGAAGATTGACTAGGCTTGACTTGAGGATGAGCTGAAGACATAAATGCCAATGGTTGTGCCTCAGGTCCATTAGAGCTATCGATAGTATTAGTGGTCATCGGAGATCTAGGATTTTTACCTGTTTTTGGAGTAGGTTGTATTGTAGGAGACACATTAGAAGGTGTGGAAGATGTATTTGGATTAGAAGATCCAGAATTTCCCAGTATAGGTATATATGTCATTTGATCTGGATTTGCGTCGCAAACGCCATCTAGGTACGTCGGTGCCGGTGTTATAGTTGGCCCTGCATTAGATGGAAGAAGATGTTGTGCCAGAGAGAATGAGCCCATGCTAGCGACAGAGATAATAATAAGTAAGACCAGTAGCTTTGTTAAGTACCAGTGCTCCTGATTAAGCGCATCTAAGATATGAGGAAATTTATTCTTATCTATCGGTGAATTATTAGACATGTGCCTTTCCTTATGTCTCCGCTGTTGGTCAAACTAAATCCTACCGGAGTGATAAATGGAGTTCCCATCTCCAGTATCCTGCGTTCCAGAATTGATAGACAGGGCTCCTGCTCGATTGCTTGCATCTCCGGATAGATCATCTTGCTCATCATCTTCCGGCAGATATAATGCATCTGCTGCATTGCGCCAGTCCTCGGCAATAGTTACGATCGAATTGATGCTTTCAGCTATCTTGATAACTGCTGTGCTGGATTGATGAAATTGTTGTGCAAAGGTATAAAGGTCTCCAATCGCAGACTCGGCAATAGTGGTGGTGTTATGAGTGGATTCAAGTATCTCTTCTAGCAATTGCATCTGTCTTTGTATGTTGGTGGTGAGCTGTTTCGATAGCGAACGTGTCCCCGTAGGGTAACTACCAGTGTTCCTGGGGAGTTCTTGGTTTTCTTGCAGATGAAGATATGCCTCTTGTGCCATGTCTGCACTCAGTTGAAGGGCACTTCCCATGCGTTGTATGAAGGCTACTAGCTTTTCTACTGCTGCGGTCATCTGTGAGAGATAGAGCATTTGTGCTTCTGTGGTCTGAGCAAGCTCAATTGATCGGTCTAGGACGTTGCGAGAGGTGCCAATAACTCTGTCGGATGCATAGAGGGTCCATCTAGTAAACTGAACAAGTTTTTCAACGAGAGCATTACACAGATCTGCCACCATGGCAACACTCTCATTAGAAGTATCTTCAGCAATATATGATTGTACACGGAGATCTCCGTCGAGAGCCGGGCTAATATCATCTGCAAGTTGTTCAAGCTGCTCATTAAGGTAGATGAGATCTCTATCATCGGGTTCCTGATCAAGACGGCGTGTCTGAGCATCATCAGCAGAAGTATTTCCTTTCGAAGGGTGAGGGGTGGTTTGCGCGTGATCGAAGACGCTATTGAGTGTACTTGCAAGCTGCGCTAGCTGATCGTCTCCTGGTATAGAGACGCGCATTTCTGTATTTCCCTTTATAAATTCGCGGCAGGCAGTAATAAGATCGGTAATTTGCTCATCCATTGCATGCTGCATTCTCAAGATGATAGAACGTTCGCTGAAGAAAACGGCTATAGCACAGGTCAGGACATCGAGCGTAACGAAGAACCAATTAAAATTTACGGCAGTACCTGCTACACCTACGACAAGGATGGCTGCCGTAGGCACGACTGAAGCAATGAGTAGTTCAAGTTGCATCAGTTGTTTCCGTGAGAGGCTTTCGCTCAAGTTCGTAGTTGGTTTGATGGTCATTGATGAGATTCTCCTTGCTTTAGTAAATGTGATCAGGCAAGCCGTATTTCCTTGGGAGTATGTTCAGAGTATGCTACAGAGATCTTTCCTTGTCAAATAATGCATTTGGTAAGATTTTTTTGTACAACCACTTTAAATGGTGGAGACATGATCATTTAAGCTCAATTTGGCCAAGTTTTTGAGCCCAATCACCAGATAATGAACCTCTACCGATTTTTCTATAACTATCATAATTGATAACAAATGCCATGCCAGATTTTATCCCAATTCGCTAGATCGAAAGTATTCATTTGTTTGTGTTGTATCATGAATATTTATTTATTGACATGTATAGTATGATCTATCCATATTCTTGAAAGATGCAGAGAACCTCTACTGCTTCTCCCCATAAAGGAAAGTGGCAAGCTCTTTGGATGAAGGAAGAATCCCCGTCCATGTCTGGCGGGGAGTGTCAGTCTTCCTCTTCTGGTAAAGACAATGCATTTGCTGAATTGAACCAGCCCTCAGCAATAGTTACTATCGAATTAATATTTTCGGCTGTTTTAATAACAGTTGTGCTGGATTGATGAAATTGTTGTGCAAAGGTATAGAGGTCTCCAATTGCAGACTCGGCGGTGGTTGTGGTGCTATGTGTAGAGTCTAAGAGCTCCTCTAGTAGCTGTATCTGTCTTTGTATGTTGGTAGTGAGCTGTTCCAATAGCTCATCGGATTCATGAGAGGACACTCCTAGATTACTTTCTTGCAGATAAGTATAAATCTCTTGTGCCAGGTCAGCAGTTAACTGAAGGGTACCCCCCATGCGTTGTATGAAGGCTACTAGGTTTTCTACTGCTGTGGTCATCTGAGAGAGATAGAGCATTTGCGCTTGTGTTGTCTGTGCGAACTCAAGTGAACGATCTAGCACTTTGCGAGATATCTTAAGAATCCTGCCGGATCCACTAAGCGTCCATTTAGTAAACTGAACAAGTGTTTCAACGAGAGCATTACACAGATCTGCCACCATGGCAACACTCTCATTAGAAGTATCTTCAACAATATATGATTGTACACGAAGATCTCCATCGAGAGCCGGACTAATTTCATCTACAAGTTGTTCAAGCTGCTCGTTAATCAGATCTCTATCATCGAGCGCCTGATCAGAACGGTGTGTCTGAGTATCATCAGCAGAAGCATTTCCTTTCGAAGGATGGGGGGTAGTTTGTACGTGATCGAAGAGGCTATTGAGTGTACTTGCAAGCTGCGCTAGCTTGTCGTCTCCTGGCATAGAGACGCGTATTTCTGTATTTCCCTTTATAAATTCGAGGCAAGCGGTAATAAGATCATTGAGCTGTTCATCCATTGCATGCTGCATTCTCAAGATGATAGAGCGTTCGCCGAAGAAAACGGCTATAGCACAGGTCAGGACATCGAGCGTAACGAAGAACCAATTAAAATTTACGGCAGTACCTGCTACACCTACGACAAGGATGGCTGCCGTAGGCACAACTGAGGCAATGAGTAGTTCAAGTTGCATCAGTTGTTTCCGTGAGAGGCTTTCGCTGAGCTTCGTAGCCGGTTTGATGGTCATTGATGAGATTCTCCTTAGTGCTATATCCAGGTTTTACTCTCAATCGCACTCTAGGTTATTTAGTTAATGATGCTTGGAGTTTTCTCATCATCAGATGCAACTCCTGTGCCATTGCTAGGATATCTACGTTCCTTGCTGGCGATGGTTCTGGTTTTTCATCCACATTGGGCTGCTTGTCACTTCTCTGATTACTTCTCTCTAGAGAGGAAGTGGGCAGCCTTGAATTCGTCTTTGATTCATTTGCCAAGAACCCTCGTGCTGAACGCAGGGGTTTTCCATCTGGACTCGACGCAATGGGATCACCTACCAGTCTGGTTTTTTTCGAAGAGGAAGTGGGAAGGGCTACAATGGGAGAGATCATCCGACCGTTAGATGTTTGCCACTTCTTCTCAGGCGGATCTTCTTGAGGACGAGTAGCTGATTGTAATTGTGAGGTAGGTACAGCTTGCTGACTGTCATTGGATATGCTATTGCTTGGTGCCGCAAGCAAGGCGCGTATTTGGTCACCTGCTAGCAATAAAGGAACCTGTTTTACTCCATATATTCGTTCATCGAGCACATGCGAGTATGCTGCGATCAATTCGCTAGGTGTTTGGAAGCGGTAGTTTAGATTGCGATGCAAGGCACGATTCACGACAAGCTCCAGGGCAATGGGAAGCTCTGGCGCGATTCCATGGAGTGACGGTAAAAGCGCTTGGATGTGCTTCTGTGCAACTTCTAAGTAGCCCTGTCCGGTAAATGGCGGTTGCCCACTTAGCATCTCAAAGAGGATGATTCCTAGGGAGTAGACGTCAGAGCGCGGGTCTGGTTTGGCGCCTCTCACCACTTCGGGTGCCAGATATTCTGGTGAACCCAGATAGGCTCCAGCAATATTCTTCAAATGCTCGTAAGAGAATGTATTGATTTTCCTTTCTTCAAGGTCTGCCAGACACAGAATCTGCGGGAGGTGTAAACCGGTAATTTGTGGCGGAGCATCTTTCTGGAATAAGACATTTGTTGGATTAAAAAACTGGTATACCAGTCCCTGGCTGTGAATATAGCTGAGTGCTGCAGCGATGGGCTCAAGGATTGCCAATATCTCTGATGGACTCCAACGTTTCTTTTGCTTGAGATGGGTTGCCAAGGTTACTCCTGTTACATCAGGCATCACTATATAAGGAAGTCCATCCTCTTCACCATATCCGTATACCGGAAAGAGCGAAGGATGGCGTAGTTGGACAATCCGACTAGCCTCATGCAAAAACCTTTCCAAAAAGAGTTTCCGTGTCTGCGTTGAGAGTGTCTCAGGGATATGCAGAAGTGTCATCATTACTTCGGGCATCTGCCAGAGTTCTTCTGTTCGAGCACGGTAGAGCGACGTTACCTTTCCATATCCGAGTAACTCCTCCAGGCAATATCCACGAATCATAAACCTTAGGTGTGAATCGATAGGCTTCTCCATGAATATTGAGTTTCCTTTCTCATTACCCATCTCCTTGCTCTTAACAAAGTTCTCAAGAATAGTATGAGGGTGATTCACATGCTTTAGGTAGGGGGATAGAGGGACAAAATATCGATAGCGATATGGCCAATCGATATAAATGCTGCATGGGTTAGGGGCAAGAAACCATTTCCTGATTGCCAATTGCACCAGCCTTTTCTGGACCAATGCCTTAGCAACTCACCTATGTCTGCTGATCCTCTTCATAAATTATACAGCCTCAGTGTCTTTATGTCAAATTGTACCTCTTTCCCGGGTGTATGAAATAGTTGTAGGTAACTTCTCACCTTGCCACCTCCGGTGGCTCGCTTGGATGAGGATGATGGTGTGGATGCGGGCAGCCTGCCCGCATCCACACCATCATCCTCGAACCTGCGAACTGCCGCAAGGCAGTGAGGTGAGTCCAGGATTGGCGCTTGAGAATAGCTGTGCCATCTACAACTTTTTCATACACAGCTCTTTCCCTCTTTCCCAGGGGAAAAGGACTCCTAAGTTTGCTAATTTGATACAGGAGAGGAGAAATGGTATGATTAGCTAAGGAAAGCCTGCTTCCGTACGCTAGATCGCGATGTACTCCATGCTTGAATGCCGGGTATCCGCAGGCTGGTGTTTAACGAATGGGCACGGGAAGTCCCATCTCCCAAGAGGCGGATTGGGATGAGAGTGCCGTTGCTTGTTTGGGGCAAGGGTGGACGGGTTTCCACTTTTCTGCCTCTGTGTTAGAATAGTCCTGTAGAGCTTGATGC
>Ga0207416_1004162_pt1 | contig 12884 bp, 10 predicted proteins | sample PaiPotPPM11metaG_FD_184107 | JGI IMG/M metagenome (GOLD analysis project Ga0207416, IMG submission 184107) | Iron sulfur acid spring bacterial and archeal communities from Banff, Canada, to study Microbial Dark Matter (Phase II) - Paint Pots PPM... ...
GTGTTAGAAAGTATGTTGCACCATAAGATTCTTTATTGTCAGCGCTAATCAATCCATTTTCTGCCAAAACAGAAAGATGATGAATAATAGTTTTATAATCCAATTTTAATTCAGATGAAATTTGGTTAGGATTAGCGGGATGAGAATTAATTAATTCGAGAATTCTTGCCCTATTAGCCCCCCCTTTCGTGCTACCGATTAGATACCACAGCATCCTCTTGAAGGTAGGGTCCAAATGTGAGCCATCATTACTTCGGTTGTAATGTGAAGACATAATCTTTCAAAACACCCCCATGCTGAAGACATTGAGAACGAAAAAAATGCTCGGCTAACCGGCATAAGACATCCAATCCCGTCATGAATAAAAAGCTGTCCGGATTGGCCATATAAGCAATTATCACGCATGTGGTCTAACTTCGGGGATTCTATAAATTTTTACTACGCCATCTCTAGAGAGCAACAGCGCTAATAGTTACTACTATCCACTTATATGTCCAAAGTCACTTGATGTAGACTCGTTTGATAATGATGGTAGGATTTGTATTCTTATTCAGATAATATGCCAGATTCCCATTAGATTAAGAGAGAGCTTGCTTTTACCCCTGATTTTAATCTCAAGAATTGAGATATGCGATGCAATTTAAGAGAGTAAACGCGAAACGTCCTCGTCGATTCGCTGGTTCCTTCATTATAGCAAAAAGCACAATATCGCATTGCCTGAAAGAGATAAGATTGAAGAAATCGTCAGCAGAGCAATGGCTATTGCAGATAAATTGCCAAGATCCGACGCAGGTTAACACATTAAAAATCCGACGCTATGTTAACAGAACCCTAATTTCGCTCCTCGTCTGCTTCAGACATCTGAAATGCCTTCAGTGTATCGCCACGTACAATGCCCAGCCCTCCAGTAGCTAGTAAAACAGACATTACGCCACATCATTTGGATCTTCAACTATCGTTACGATATCATACTTTCCAAACGTATCATAATTGCTGACGAATTTACCGACTGCGTTTTCAACTCCTAAAATCTTCAGCTCGTTTTATAGTAATCTTTCACGTTCCTTATTCCTTGATCGGTAAAAGATAATATAGTGAGCCGTTATCACTCATCAAATGTGAAGGCACAAAAATATATTTTTTGCCACCTCTAAGAAGATTTTTATTTTGATGTCTATTATAATTCCATCACTAGGGTTAAATTACCTACTGGAGTTGAGTTTGATTCAAGAGTTATTTTGCCATAACATCGTTAAGACAATATTTATTATGGTTACTCGATTAGATAAAGCAATACTCTAATGGAATACCGATTCATACTTCTCCCGCTCGCCCTTGGTCTGCTTCTACCCTCCATGGTCGTACCTTGGTTAATAGTCGACTTTCTCGGCCACCATCCCTATTCTCCATTAGACATCGCAGGAGAGATAGTTCAGCGCAATTTATCAACTAATAATACTAATCCTCCTAACCAAAATCAATTTCTATTATTGGATCTTACATCGACGTACACCGGTACTTCTTCAGCATTTGTTTTTAGTACAGTCCTTTATCTAATTTCAATTCCGGCGATAATTGCCTCAATAGTATGGAAGAAACACAGAGCGAAGATCGCCCTTGCAGCTGGGATCATAGCTATAACTGCCGGGCTAGCTTGGGTATATTCAGTTCAATCGTTTAAGACCCATTTTGCACAAGAAGCGTCTTCAACAGGAGGCTTGATAGGACAAGAATGGAAAGGAAAAGAAAGCGATATTATAAACGGCATAATCGTTATGGGAACTGGTCATTTCTTTGTTATCATTGCAGGGATATTAGCTGTATTTGCTTATGCTGTCGAAAAGGTATATCGCAAACAAGAACCGCCACTTGGAGCTACCACGAATAAATAGTAAAAGCAAGCGGCCTGACACTTTTTCCTTTTTTGTCATCCTACTCCAATGCATGAATTAAAGAATCCTTGATTTATCCCAACACTGAGATTAGTGTCCCCTTTTCGCTATACAACCTAGATCTTTCTAATTATATGATCTTGGAGAGAACGTTTATGTCCATAAATGATAATCGGACAATCTCCTCTTTATGCTCTTTCTCCTCGGAACAGCTTGCAATTTATTTTATAGTTTACCGTCTAGCCACAACCTAACCATTATCTGTAAAACTGTATCTAAACAACGTAACTATTATTTAGTTTAGTTTTGTCGTGCCGTCGTGTTGAATATTAGATGACTTGGCACTATTCTACATAACTATAACGAGCTTCGCAATAATGACAATTATGAATACCAAAGGGTTCTGGATAGCCTTCGCCTTCCCGCATTTCGGGGAAGACTTCCCTTGGGACCAATTTAAATGAGTATCCTCCTCTTGCTGTATTTGTTTATAATTTAGCATGTCTTGGAGCGCTTGACATTTGTGGTCTGGATGATGGTCTAGATCTGAGCCGCATTGCATACAATGATAAATTTTCTCCTTTCTGCTGAAAAATCTGTTTGTATATCGTGTTTCTGAATATACACCAGTGTCCCGTCATTGTATCCACTAGCCTTCGACCACTCAAAGTTGGGACAACATGCATCAACCAGCCATATACGATAACAACTTGCGATCTAATTTAACGTTTTAATGATATCGGTGTCTGCGCTGCCTTACCCACAGATCCTATCCATGAACCACTTATCTTTGGAACATGATGGACAGACAATCAAAGTTAATGATTGCATCAATATTGTCAGAACACAGAGATACAGAAGGTGCTACGGAGCGTTCAACGAAGCGATTCAGAATGTTTTGTATCTCGAACGAATCAATCATCTTTTGTATGGTTGGTAGGTAAATCAAGAATTTTGCTGGATCTGCAAGATATGAAAGGACATATACATTATAACCATTTGTCATTCCAATATCCATTGCCATTGCTTTTCCAAACACCAGATCTGTATACTTGTACACCAACAGATAGGCGGGGTTATCTTTAACTGTAATTAGTTTTGTATTAACGAGCTGAAAATCTGGCAAGTGTTCAATGTGCTCGCTTATAGCTCGCCTGGCTAATTCATCTACCGAATTATTATTACTGTTAAAAAGGCTGCTGCTGTACACACTAAAACTTTCCAAAAATCTGTCTAAATTGCTTTCTGACGGTGAAAGAAACAAAACGCCATGATCATTATCTTCAGATTCTATCCTTTGCCAATTAGCCGGATACTGTATTTTTATTCCCAATGTAGAGTTATTTTCATATGTTAAGAAAGAATTACCACTTGAATTTGTTATCCCTATATTAATCTCAAATGAATCAATCATCTTTTGTATAGTTGGGAGATAGCTAGACAACTTTGTTTGTTGTGCTATATAATACGTCATTTCATATTTCTTAACACCACTCAACATAATTATGTCAGTTGCATGGTATTCATCTTGACCTATTTTAGCAGAAGCAGTAAAATTATGCGCTAGATTACCTGCAAGACTGGTTAATGTTACTACACTAGGCTCAGATATTGCAGCATGTTTTCTCAAATGGTCAACGTAGTGAGAAATATAATCCTCTACGTCTGTGATTTGGAAAGGCAGACTATCAACCTCCACAAACATGGCTACTGGAATTAGCTTTTTATTACCTTCTGCTAACGACGGGGCAAAGAATGCGACTTTGTTGTTATAACTATCCCTTTGCCAATTTGATGGATACTGTATTTTTACTCCTAATGTAGAATTATTTTCATAAGTTAGGAATGCATTACTGTTAGTCGTTTTCGTTGCAGTAGTAGTAGTTTGTGCTATTGTTTGTTGTAGTGGAGCAGCATACATTGTAGAAGTGACTAATGGCAAAAAAAATACCAACCATATTGACAAAATCACAAAATCTGGTAATATGTAACCTAAAATGTTACTCCCCTCATTTTTTGTGCATCGATGTTTTCTCTTCTTACCATTTCTCCTCCAACTATAAAACGCAGTCTATCGGTTTTATTTCCCTCTATCATTTGAATTGAAATGATTCAAGCATCTTGTTTACTAGAGGCAGGTAAGTCGGGTACAAATCTGTATTTTCTCTGTATACAACGAAATATGCAGTACCATTTTTTATTGCAATGGTCTCCATAGTCTTTTCTCGATCCACTGTCAAGGTGTACGAATCAGATATGCTGGCTGTATATACTAATGTGTGTGCTGCATTATTGCCTCCAAGTTTGGCCGTAGATGATTCGTTAAGTTCAAAATAGGTATTACCTTCCAGAGCGTTAATCTCTTGTTTCACATAGTCAGATAATGATGCTGAGGATGACCGATTGCCAGTCACATATTTGGCAATCATGACACCGGTATTAGTGATGGCCCTACTATCAAGACCAGCAGTGGGAATGGAAAAGCTAACAATCGGAGTAGACAAAACTCCTGTGAATTGACTAGTAGGAACGTTATTCTTTATCCAACTCGAAGGATAGGAAATCTTGAAATTTCCTTCTTCAACAACTAAGAAGCCTTTTTCTGCTGCTGGAACATCAGGCTTTGAGTTGGACGAGTTAAAGACCGGAGCATGAAATCCATTAACTACTATGTCAGGATTCGAACTCAATAATGAAGCGATACCTCCAAGAACACGATCGGATTCATTAGCTGAAATTGCCTGTACAAAAGTAGACTGGTTGTTGGAAAAAAAGATCGATGAGGATGTAAACAAAAATAAGATTGCTGTAAATAAAACAATAGATACCTTAGTAACTGTCATTGTTAATAGATAGCTACAAGTTCTCATATATCTACCCAATGAGATATTCCAGATATAATATGATCATTTCGAGCCCTTTAGTTTCAAGGAGTCAATATGACACAAATGTTAGCTTCTGAAAGCCAAGCCAAACTACCAATTAATAAGACAACAAGGATTGACGCAGCAAAGTAAAGTAACAAGAGCCAAGTAAAGGCCAGCTTTAAGTCTACGTACTCTTTTGTATCCAATACACAATAGACGAAAAGGGAGTTCTGGTCAGTCACCGAACTCTTAACATATGGTGATCAATCGGAGTTAGATTGCTAGGCTCGACCGAGCATAACTGACCACACGTTATGGAAAATTTAAAGCTTAAAAATCTGGGCCGATATCAATCTCGACCACGTTACGGCAGCATTTAGTAAAAAGCTCTAGGAGTCGTGGCTTTGCTTTCAAACACCAAATTTGTAGTAATTGTATCTAAAATCCCTTCTAGATTTAGCTAGTAACAGCAGCAACAACAACTGGAATCATACTCTCAAGAATGGTCGTACTGCTTTTGTAATTTGTTTTATCAACGGCGTGGGGCTCGGTGTTCGATTAGATTAGACATTTTTGGTTAGGTCTTTTCGATACGGACGAAGAACCTTTAACTTGGAAATCGCACGTTTAGTGCGACGAAACTTTAATGGGTGATTTGCCCTCACATAGTTTCGCAAACTTTGATCAAACATTCGATCATATCCATCATCTTTAGGTGTAAAGGTCAAATAATAATATAGCATATAAAGCGCTCCTTTTCTTCCTATATCTTCACCCATCGTAAAACATTTCAAGAATCTGACAAGAACCGATAAAGGATGATATCCCAATGTACGCATACTTGCCCCAAATTCATAAAAATTATAACCTTGACCAAGGGTTCTTGTATGTTCAAATCTGGCATCTTCAATAACTGCATACAAATAGCCGCTGCGGCTAGCTTCGTACAGAATTGCAGACTCGTAACCCATCCGTTCTGGATAGTAACCATGCCAGATACTTTTTTCGAAATTTGAATTTCTGACAAATCTCCCTGCACCATGCGGGGAAACAAACTTTTGGTTAGCGTAATTTCCTGAAGCAACAGAGACCAATGAATTTGAATCCATGTACGAGATTATTTTTTGGGCATAATCTCGTGGGTAGACAGTATCATCGTTTACTATCATATGATAATCGGTTTCTGGAAGGCCCTTCTCTCGAGCAAACTTAATAGCAGAATTCAAGTTTCTTACTACTCTACTGATGTCATATCCCAAATCAGGATTAGTAATAACATACAGAATAGGCCAATCTTTCTGCATATCATCTAGGATATTCTTTGTATTGTCTGTCGAGCCATCATTTATGACTATTACGTACTCCGGATTTACCGTCTGCTCTTTAATCGAAGTTAAGGACTTTTGTATAGTCTCTTGAGAGTTTCGGCAGGTTATCAATACGAAATAGCTACCTGCGTACGCAGGCACTTTTATGAACGAATGGTCATAGTCCAGATTAACTTAATAGAAGATACGAAAACTTAAGGATTCAATAACAAAAAGGTTGAATATTTATCTACTGGATGATTTCAGAACAAAAATCTCGAATATCATCATACTAAGATGTTGATTGCAACAAACGGATATGGATGGGAATCCATGGAGTATGAGGAATTTCTGAATGAGCGACGCAAGCTGATTGCATAATTCATTCATGACTGATAAATATGATTGCTAGTTAATGAGATGTTGTCCTTGTAGTATTAGCACATTCACTGTCACTACATATTGAAGTGATCGTGGTACATGCTCCATTAATGCAATTTGATGTGACTGCTGATGAAGTGTTTTCGGATGCCGATTTAGGAGTCTGCTTTTGGTTAGTACATTGACCATTATTACATATCGAAGTAACCGTGGTACATGCTCCATTAATGCAATTTGACGTGAGTGTCTGCTTATTATTATTGGATTGGGCTTGTAATTTCTGGTACAGAACGGGTACAGTTAATCCTAGTGCTGTTACAGTTGATACAATTATCAATATTGCAATTGAACTTCCTGAGAATCTTACTATTGGGTACACTCTAAAAAGAGTATAAGTTGATTAATATTATAAGGCTTTTTTATTGTTTTTTCTGTAATATTTCTCTTAAAATCCAGTATAAGAGCCGCCACAACAACAACACATCGCTCTTTATTTACAAGAAAGCCATAGTTCGTTAGATTGGAACTGGCAGGAAAATGTAAAAAACAGATTTAAGAAACTGGACCGAATATCAATCTCGACCACCTTATGGCAGCATCTACGAATGGGAGAAATAACTTTCAGTAAAAAAGCTCTAGGAGTTGATTCTCTAACTTATGCCAGGTATCTTTAAACCAGATATACATCAAAATCAATATTGGAATAAATTTGAATGACTATATCTTATTTAATCGATAAAAGATATCTCTATTGGTAACGGTCCAATTTTATTGATTAATTCAACCACTCCTATCATCATAATCTTTCTAAAGAATATAGTCTAGTTTGAATATATCAAGAAATTCTTCTATCTTGTTACCAATTTTTGTGAAGCACCTCTAATATAGCAATATGTCAGAGGATAGACCGAGACAAAAAATGAACCACGAGAGGATGACTTTGTATCTAGCGTTCTGCTTCATGACGATTGTGGTATTAATGACTGCTAATGGATTGACCGCGACAACAACTGTATACGCCGCACATAATAAGCACGGCAGCAGCAATCAAACGTCATCTTCAAGTAATAACGGTATATCAACCTCTTCAAGTAGTGGTAGTCACAATAATAATTCGCCATCGTCATCGACATCAGGATCTGGAGCCCCAGGCAGCAAGGACAACAGTGGAGCAGGGAGCGCGAGTAATCCAGCTCCATCGTCAGGAAGTGGCACTCCTACAGGCAATAGCGGTACCGGTACCGGTACAGGAACTAACGCCGCACCAACAATAACGCCACCAGCTACAACAAAAAAGACAACAGGCAATAACCCATGTTTAACGTCGTTGCCGCCTACGTCATGCAGTTCGTCAGGAACCTCAGGCAGCAGTGGTAATCAGAGTCAAAATAACCATAAAGATCGGCATCACACAGCCGGCGGTTTAGGATCATTCCCCAATGCATACAACCCGGGCACTAAAGACTACAAACATTACGATACAGGACTCCCAAGACATCAGAATAGTAGCATAGGTACTCCTAGTGGAACTGGTGCTAGCAGCAATCGAACACACGACGGTCCATACGGTCCTAAAACAGGCGGTAAAGGTGCAGGAGAACAAAATGGAGCAGGACCTTGTGTAGATAGTCATTACGGCGCATATGAAAGAGGTTGCGGAGTAGGGACACATTGTATATTCATACAAGGACATGGTCTGTTTTGTAGACATGGGTACGTAGGAGGAGAAAGTCACAATACCAAATACGAGGGTGGCACAAAGGTGATGCACGAGACAGAGATTAAGGTGATTCGAGAACCTAGCAGCGGTTCATATAATGGCCCCAGTTCAGTAGTATTGTTATCCCCGACATCAAACGACTATGTGAATAACGACCCCACCACAATTTCAGTAGACCATGTTACCATTACAAGCAGCGGCGTGCAGGGATGGATAAAAGGGACGGTGACGAACAACTCGAACCAGACGATGCACGAATTGAGGATAACGGGAACTTGGTACGACTCGGGCAATAGCACTATAGGAATGTCAAGCGGTTACGTAGGTGGACTCAGCCTGAATCCTGGACAGAGTGGAACATTTAGTCAATTTGCAAACTACGACTATGGCAGAACACCAGGTACTGTGGAGTTGAGTTATGATTGGCAATGAGAAATGCAACCCAGAATACGGAAACGTACCCGATCCGTCTGGACAATTTAGAAATTACGTAGGAGAAACTTAAAATCGAAAGGCAGCTTCTCCATGCCTATAACTTTCAGTATAAATTTTAAGAGAAAAATCTCGTTTATACAAGTCTTGTTCATTAGCAAATGCATTCATGATTAATTCATACCCGAGATAGAAATCGAATTTTCTTTGGGACAACAAGTCAATCGCAATGATCACGCATATTATAATAAGATGCACCAAGAGGTGGTGTGACCAATATGACGGTTTTTTTGCCCAATATGACCGCAATCATATCACGTCGCGTTAGCCAATGAAATTTTGAGCGAAATGAGACCTGAAATTTCGCAGACTATGAAGAGTACCGTCATTCAATTTTACTTGCAAGGTGTGTACCGAAATGCGATAGCGTCCAGGACTGGAATAAGCCAAGGCGCTGTCATTCACCACAAGGAAATATGTAAAGCATATAAAGCACTTCAGTTTGAATTTATTATCCTGCTTATCTCGTTAATTAAATCTTCATTCTTGATGGGTTTTCGAAGAAATAGATCCTTATCTAATCCAGCGAACCCTTCATTTTCTCTGAACTTCTCATGATACATCTCGCTTGCTGTTAAAAAACACACCTTGATTTTATTGTCTATCTTTTTCATTTCCTGGTACAAAAGGAAGCCATCCATTTCCGGCATTTTGATATCTAAGAGAAGTAACTCGTATAGGCCAGCCTTAAAATTCTCCAATGCCAAAATCGGATCATTATATGTATCAGCATTGAAACCGTAATGCTCTAAAACCTTCTTTAACACTGTACAAATGTCTGCCTCGTCGTCTACTATCAATATTTTTTTCATGTTGCCATTACCCTTTGTTGTTTTTGTTGTTGTTGTCATTAATTTCACCTAGAAGTTTGGTTTTGGCTATCGCGTTTGTTGCTAATTATTGGTAAAGTAAAGTAGAACGTGGCACCGCTTTGACCGTCAGTATTATTCTCAGCCCAAATTATACCACCCTGTGCCTCTATTATGCTTCTTGAGAGGAACAACCCCAACCCTGTTCCTTGGAATGATTTTGAAGCAAATTTCTCAAATAACCTGGGCAATATCTCGGGATCTATTCCTACACCGGTATCCTTGACACTGACAAGAGCAACCTCCTGTCCATAATCATCTTTCTTTTTCATACTGATATGTATAGTTCCACCATTCCTCTTGGTGAATTTAACAGCATTACTTAGTAAATTAGAAACAACCTGATTAAGTCTAAATCTGTCTGCTTCTACCAAAATAGTATCTTCAATAGATTCATAAAATATTTGTCCTCTCCTACTATCAAACTGATTTTTAATAATATCTTGTACGGCTCCAGATATTGCTTCATTTAGATTTAATAGTTCTTTGTGTATCTCGAGTGACTGACTCTCAATTTTTGTAACATCTAAAATGTCCTCTGCCAGTCGCTTCAATCTCAGTGCATTTCTAATTATGAGATCTAGTGACTCATCCAATTCTCGTTTTGTAATTTCTGTCTTTCTCGAACGAAGAAGTCCCAGGAACCCAAGTATAGGCTGGATAGGAGTACGTAATTCATGTGCTGCAATATTGATAAACTGTTTTTGCATTTTATCTGCTCTTTTCAGTTCTTCATTTAATGTATGCTCATTCCAAAGCAATTCAAATACCGATCTGAATGAATCAACGCTAAGTTTACTATTTGAATAAACAGCAAATCCAATTGCTTCTGAAAATGTCTCGGCCTGCGGTTCCTTAACCTCAGCTCTTAAAAACTTTTCACCATCGATAATGTACATGCCATATGGCGAATTATTTCCATTTAGAACTTTGACAGCTGACGCCTGTTCATCTATTTTTCTGGTAATCTCTGAATTCTCCTCAGAGAAAGGACAGATGATCTTTACAGTTGCACCCCTTTGTGACGCGTTTATGATATGATCAATAACTCCCAATCTGTCCACTCTTATCATTGCCTTGGCGCTCGGAAGAAGAATTAGTGCCTCCTTCTTTACAGATTTTGCTAGATTGAAAAGAATCTGACTTACTCTTTCACGATCGCGGTCCGTAAAGACTTCAAAGTATTCTGGCTCTATCCCTTCTTCAATTTCTTTTATTTTTTGTTCAGCCGGAATAGCTTTGTTCCAAAGAGTGTCAAATATATATTGTTGTTGTCCCACAATCGTTTTCATGTTGCTGTAGAGAAGCTGTTGCACAGGTTTTGCTTCCCCGAGGGCAGCTGCAGTAGTTAGATATTCTGTTTCACTTACTGCAAAGTTTCCTTTAACACCGTCTAAATGACGCAACTCATGAATCATTTTCATTAGGTCTTTGCAGTAATGGATATTCTCTTTGTTAATTTCAGTAACATGTTTTACTTTAATATCTCTGTTTTTAAGGTCGATTGTTGATCTCTTGTATAATTCAACTCCCACGCTTACTGACGGACCCGTAGAATCTGAACAGACGCTTATTCTACTCTTTGTGTTGGACAGAAACTGGAGTATAGAGTTATTTGCGTTTTCTACGCCATCCAATACCTGTGTTCGTTCGTAAGGGGAAAGAGAGGCCATTTACCAGTACATAGTCTATTATGTATTCACTATTTCTATATTATCACGCAGAAAGCAATGATTTCATGTATTTTATCCAAGTCCTGATTTGGCTAGTTTATTCGAACATTATTTGAATGTGAATATCTTACTAGAATGTCTAAAATATGCCCGTAGATAACAGGATCCATCATGCCTCTAATTTCTTTTGTGCAGCTTAGAAATATCAAGCACATAATACTTGGTCGTCAATATTTTATTTTCTTCCTGCTTATTATGCTAAGCCCATTTTAAAAGCAGATTTGACCGCTACCACGAATTTATTCGAGTCGGAGACCCATCCAAACACTCCTCCCTGCATTTTAATTTGCTTTATTGCAGCCTGATAGTTACCATAATCAGTGGCACCTGTACCGTCTTTTAGTAGTGTGCACCAATAACCATAATCATTTGCTTCCCTCATTACAGTATGCACACAAACATCTGCGGTGATTCCAGTAATTATAAGGTGAGTTATACCCAAATTCTTCAAAATGAATGGTAGATTGCTCTGACCAAATGCTCCCTTTCCTGCTTTATCTATGACGTATTCTCCTGGAATTGGATATAGATCATCAATTATGTCCCAGTTCTTTTCACCTCTCACTAACAATCTTCCTAGTCCGCCTTTCGGAATATTACCAATCCCAACTCCGTTTCCGATGATTTTGCTTCGGAGGACTTTGTTGTATGGTGCGTCTGAAAGATCTGGTAGATGTCCTTCTCTAGTATGTATTACTTTAATGTCAGTTCCGTTTCTTATTGTGTGTAACACAGACATGATTGACTTTATAGGAGCTGAGGTTAAACCAAGATCGTAACCCATAACATCAACATAGCCCTTTGGACCACAGAAATCAATTTGCATGTCAATGCTCAAAAACGCAGTCCTTCCAGAATCAAATTCAACAAAAGCCGTATCCCCAAAACGTGGACAATCTTCAACTTCTACTTTGAATAGTGTACCTTTCGGAGGGCCATATAGCCAGGTCGGAAAACTAAAAGTGTGTGTTTTTCTGAATTCTTCGTAATCTCTTTCGACTCTATTTAGTATTTCATCTCTTACTACGCAAGTAAAGTCATTATTTGAAATCGGTGGAAAGGCAGGAGGATCTTTTTTGGTATTCATTTCATCTCTTTATTATCCTGTGTATCTAGAATTTAACCGATACGGCGTTAACCTCCATACTGTCAATAACATTAGCAAGGATTGGGGGAATATGAGTAAAAGGGATCTACATTCAGCTTCACAAATGCGTATGATCTCGATATTCGAGTTAATCCTTTACGTTGATGATCAACATTGCAGCTCTATCAGTTGCTATTTTATCATCTACGAAAGTGGAGCAGCAGGAAGAATTGAAAAAGAAGACATTTAAAGAATGTTGTTTTTAGAACGATTCTCTACGCTGCTTTATTGAAAAATCATAAACAATTATTATAAATGTAGTAAATCTAGGCGAGGATTATTTAATATGTGAGCAGAAAAGGAGGATACCCAAATCTAACCTCAAGTCTTAACGAGGATTATTTAGCCGGGAGTGTCGCTTCTTTTATGTCCTGTAAGAAGTATGAGGAAACCATTACTGTCATAAATACAAGTAAAGGTTATGTCTCCTACAGAGAGCAAAATCGACAACAGCAACTAGTTAAGAATAATACAGG